>OGFC01000390.1_pt1 | contig 41882 bp, 50 predicted proteins | sample 1570841 | NCBI WGS metagenome assembly OGFC01 (sample SAMEA2582137, study PRJEB24529) | metagenome | biome: Human gut stool | place: China | collected 2011 | reverse complement strand
TGTACATTTCCATTTTTATTCTTTCTCCTTTATATAAATTTTTGTCTCATATGCTTTCAATCTCGGGCTGCTGCTGTAGATATCAATGACATTGCCCTTTACAGCTCCGCCTATATCTTCTGCTATGTATTCATGACCGTTTATCAACACTACACTTCCAGGTGGTATCACGCTTGGATCCACTGCGATCGTATGCCCTTCTATGGCCTTGTGCTCGCCATCGCATGGATACTTGATGATATCACCCCACTCGTCTTCACCTGGCCAGTAATACGTTATCCTCACTTTGAGAGCTGTTCATTTCGGTTGTGATTCTAGCTCAACAATCTTTTCTTCTTTGATTCTTAATTCTGCATTCAGTTCTTTGACCTTAGACTGCAGCATATCGATTTCTTCGTGATTGACCTGATTCAACACCTGCAGCTCTTCGATTTTCTGTTCCCAATCAGCCTTTGCCAATAAAGCACAGACTGATATGGTCAGGACTGCCGCACCGGCTGCGGACACTCTCCATATCTTCACTGCCGGTATTCCTTCGCCTTCTGGATGATACTGCAGAATTTACATACAGTATCCAAGTCTTCCATGTCGATAAGAAATGCAAGAAACTTTCTTTCTGCATCATTGAGCGTCAAACCGGATACGGCCTTATCGATCTCTTCATTTTTAGCTTTGCGACTTTCTGCATTTAGTGATTCATTTGCTGTCATGTTATCCTTCTCCTTTGCATTTATCACACACATATCTAGCATCATCCAGTTCTTCATTCTCTTTGATAGCATTGATTATATCTTGATCTTCTAGTTGCAATGTTTGTCCACATTTTCTACAAAAAGTAAATATTTCTGTTTTTCTTAGGTGTGAATGAAAATTCTCCGTCTAAACCAATTTTTCTTAAATAAATCATATTTTCTCCTTTTTTGTTATAATTACATTGAAAGCGAGGTGATATTAAAATGATTCCAATTGAAATAATGCCTGAAGAAGATCGCAAGAAATGCCCTATATGTAGGCGTCATGATTTAGAAGAGGTTAAATTTGGAGTTCGACATGGTTTAGTTGAAATTAACGAAAAAGGTAAGCCGGTTGAAGGAAAATCCTTAATCCCCTTAAAAGTCATGAGATGCCCTAAGTGTGGTGCTATCATGATGTTTGATACGACTGTTGAGAAGTAACAAATCAAACTATCTGACTCTGTTCTGTTGACAGCAGAATAGAGTCTTTTATCATCACATCACCTTGCTTTTCGCATATGTATCCCTTATAATAAAGGCGTATCCTTTTTATAAGGGTTTGAGATTGGATGCTGCACTTTCGACGGGGTGAGCATCCTTTTCTTTTTGTCTACGCAGACACGATCTTGTGATGATACCTCTGACACGTTCATAGATGAGCTCCTGCTCCTCTTCTGGTTCTATCGCATCATCCAATATAACGATACGGGTATTCCCACTCATATAGTCTGCAATTACATTTCCTGTCACATCCATTACATCCCTCCTTTATAAGGTATGCGTATTCTTTTGAATTGACCTTGTTTCAAATTGCGGCTTCATTTGCGTGAAGCTGCTTTTTTGCATATTGGGCAAATCATCTGGCCTTCTTCAAACATCGCTACCCCTAATAAAAATCCACATCCAGGACAGTATACTGCATATTTTTCATTGCATAGAACGCCCTTATAATGAATTTTTTTCTTTCCACTTACACCAACATCAGCTTTAATGTCAACAACTGGTAGTTCTCCAGCTTTGTGATTTAGAGTATATTCACATACCCCTGTTCCAACAGGCTCTCCGTCAATCTTGATAATCGCATTTGCCGTATCATCTTCTAATTCAAATAAACCATACATTTTCTTTTTCATCTTCTTCACCTCCTAATCTGAATTTCCGTTAAAAGACTTTCCAAAGCAGACCACTGATGTGATTTTTGAAGTATCAACCAACCGTCATAAGATAATTCGAAAGAAATTGTCACTTGAACAGGTTTCCCATCTTCGCAATAACTAGATTCTTTATACAATCAGAATCACTTCCTTTCAGAGTTTCTCTCTATATGGGATTTTTATATTTCTTCAAATTCGATGCCAGAAAGCCGCGCAGCATTTTTACGTAATGTGCCAAAATAGGCTCCCCTATCTTCTGTATGCAATCTGCGCTCATACGGAAAACGAACATACACCTTATCATTTTCGCATTTCACATCATGCAGATGCGCAGTGTTGAGGATCAAGATCAAGTCTTCTAGGCTTAGATTTTTTTCTTTTATCAATGCTTCAAGACCTGAAACAAGCTCTTTCCGCACCTGTAATATCTGACATGTTCCATTATTCATTTTCATCACTTCCTTTCCTAATCTGTTTTAAATAATTCATCTAATCCTTATGTGATATAATTGATTCACAGAAAGGAGGTGAAAATAATGACAATAACAGATATAATTAACATCAGCCTATCGAGCATTACTGTTTTTACTGCCATTTTATCAATATGTATTTCGATATTCACTTTACGGCAAAATAATAAAATGATTGAAGAAAACACAAGACCAAATATTCAAATTTATTCGACTCAACTTGATTCGATGTGCTATGTTATAATAAAGAATTTCGGTGCTTCATCCGCCATAATTGATGATATTTCTTGTGATTATGAATTTTCAAGAGATGAGACAGGCGACCGTGAAGGAAAAATATTTGATTTAACCAAAGGTGCTATCGTTGCTCCAAACCAGTCACTGCGTTGCCCTTTAATGGGATGGAATCTTAAAAAGACCACCTTTAAATTCGATATAAAATATCACTCTTCTACGCATATGTATAGCGAATGTTTTGTAATAGATATACTTGCAAATAGTCCGTTCGCTAACATTAACTCTTCAAAATCAGATGAAATTACAATCCTACATCACATCTACACAACAATGTTAGAGGGTGTTAAACAAAGACTATAATCAGCCTAGTTGATGGTTTTTATTCTAGTTTCCACCCTCACTATATGTTTTGCCATATCCATCACATAATCTAATTCATTGATTGTTAAGTCCTTATTAGCTAAAAAATTGATTGTTTCTTTCGCAATAAAATCTAATTCCGGTACCTTTTTCACTCTATCACTCTCCTTTCCTAATCTGAATCACTCAAATCTTCAATAAATCACTCTTTTTCTTCACGCTTCTTGCATTCTTCGCATGCACAGATTTTTGGTACCTTACCAATTGCTCCAAATGATAGTACAATGTAGGATTCACTTACTTATGTATAATCAACTACCATAAAATCACTCTTTTCCCTATTCTGAATAAATTAAAAATTTAAAATTTGATCAATAACAAGAAAAGCTGCAACATCAGCGTAACCCAACATATAGCATAAACAATTTTGCTTTTTGAACCTGAAATCGCCAATAACTCATTTAGACATAAATATAACAATACAACCGTATTAAGCAGGATGCCATATTGCAAATAGTAATTTGCAGCATAATTTAACCCCCATTCATTCAACATGTTAAACAGAATCATTAAAAAAAAGATTCTCTACTCTTACTTCTAAAGCATTTGCGATTTTAAATAAGGTATCGGTTGTTGTATTTTGAATATCTCCGCTTTCTAGACGAGCAATTAGATTTCTTGATACACCAGATTTAGTTGATAATTCATTCTGTGTTAACCCTTGTTGTTCACGCAATTTCTTGATTAAAAATTCCATTTTTCCAACCTCCTCGCCATTAGTTTAACATGTTAAACTTTTAAAATCAATATATTTTGTTAAATATGTTAAACTTGTGCTTGATTTTCTTTGTTTAATTGTTTAATATATTAAATATAAGAGAGGTGTTTTTATGAAATTATCAAATGTCATTAAAAAATATCGTACCAACAATAATTTAACTATTGAAGAATTAGCCAATAGATGTAGTCTAAGTAAAGGATATATTTCTATGCTTGAAAACAATTTCAAACAGCACGGTAGACGGAAGAATATCACTCCTTCTATAGATGCTATAAAAAAATTATCATTTGGTATGCAAATGGACTTTGACTATCTTTTGTCATGCATCGATGGTGAAGTTTCTTTAAAAGAAAATGATGTAATGGAAATGCCAATTGAATTCAATGATTATTTCCCTCTTCACTATTCTATGAATTTATCAGCTGGTACGCTTGAAGAACTGTTAGATATTGAGCCTGATGCAGTAGTATATGTTCCAATTAAATTTCAGATAATGAAAAATAGACTACATGCTTTTAAAGTAAACGGTACAAGTATGAATAATGTAATCGAAGATGGATCTGTTGTTATAACTGAAGATGTTTCACATTTAGAAGCTATAAAAGATGGAACCATTGTCGTCGCTTTACTGGACGGTCTTGCTACAGTCAAAAGATTATATGTAAAAGAAAATCAGATTACATTAATGCCAGATAGTTCAGATAAAAGTCATTTACCTATAATAATAGATATGAATTTAAAACAAATCACTATTATTGGACGTGTTGTTTGGCATATGAATCCTGATGATATTAATAAGACGTATTAACCTGAAAATAATTGGAGATAAATCATGAAGAATTTACCGATACACATACTCATTATAATCTTTTTAACAACTGTATTTACAACAGTCATAGTCCAAATTGCAAATCCAGTGTTTAATGATATAGGTACAAAAGACGCATGGATAAACTTCTTTGGCGCTATTACAGGCGGTCTCCTCACTTTGTATGGAGTGTGGTGGACACTTAATGAACAGCAAAAACAATTTAGAAAAAACCTTAAAGAGCAAAGGAAAATTTCTAATAGAGAGTTGTTAGAATCACAAAAACAATTTAAAAAAGAAATGGAAGAGAAAGATAAAGAATTAACCTTAATGAAAAAACAAAGGAAAGAAGACTTAGCATTGCAATATCGTCCCATATTTTCATTAGAATTCCTAAATAGCGTTATTAACAATGTTCCATTTGAAAATTCGTCTATCATATGTTATTTAAATTTTAATAACGTTGGACGAGGTGAAGCGACATATTTAACATTTGAATACTCTAAAAAGCAATATCCATATTTGTTTATGTTATCTTGTGGAGAGAACGCCATCATCACACAGAAAAACACCTGTAAAATAATGATTAATATATTAAAAATCGGCAAGCAAATAGATAAAGACAATTATGAAATCATACAAATCAGCGATAACGATATAATTATTTTGAATTTTACAATAAAATTCAAAGATTCTTTTGATAATGAATACAGTTACACATATCATCTATCATTTGAATATAATATGCTGATAGATACAAAAAAAATAAAAAGTTTTTCAATTAAGGATGGGGTACCTTCAATTAATATGGCAAATCCTAAAGAAAGTGATATACACGGTTACAGTTGGAAACCGAAGATTTCTGAACCACAAATCACGTTTAAATTAAAAGAATCAGGGTAATAAAAAACACCCCCTGCGCCAACAGAGAGTGTCCGATATCAGCGCCAACTGATATCAAGCATAGAAAAATGACCTCACCAGTCATATCTTTTTCTATGCCTCTATTTTACCACATCGCAACATAAAATGTAAATGGAGGTATCAACATGCAATATTTAATTTATCTGAGGAAGTCCCGTGCCGACAGGGAAGCGGAGCTGCGTGGTGAAGGAGAAACACTTGCCCGTCATGAGAAAGCGCTCTTGGAGCTTGCCAGACGTCAGCACCTGCCGATTGCCGACATCTATCGTGAAGTCGTATCCGGAGAAACCATTGCCTCCAGACCGATGATGCAGCAGCTTCTGTCTGAAGTGGAACAGGGGGTATGGGATGGTGTACTGGTCATGGAAGTAGAACGTCTGGCCAGAGGCGATACGATCGATCAGGGCATCGTAGCCCAAGCCTTCAAGCTGTCCGATACGAAAATCATCACACCGATTAAGACATACGATCCAAACAACGAGTTCGATGAAGAGTATTTTGAGTTTGGACTTTTCATGTCCCGCCGTGAATATAAGACGATCAAACGCAGACTGAACAATGGCAGACAGGCATCCGTTAAGGAAGGGAAATACGTGGGCAACCGGCCTCCATACGGCTATGAACGCATCAAGATAGAGAACGATAAGGGCTTCACATTAAAGCCGCTGGAGAAGGAAGCGCAGGTCGTAAGGATGATGTTTCGCTGGTATGCAAACGGAACATATGGCATCTCCACCATTGCTGATCGGTTGAACGAAATGGCGATCCCATCCAAGACCGGTAAACAATGGGTGTACCCTACCATCAGAGACATTCTGCAGAACCCTGTCTATATCGGTAAGATCCGTTGGGGATGGAGAGGACAGCGCAAAAAAGTAAAGAACGGTTCCGTATCCGTAAGCCGTCCCCGCAGTGATGACTATCTGCTAGCTGACGGTATTCATCCCCCTATCGTAGATCAGCAGCTCTTCGACCAGGTCCAGAAGAAATTCTCCACGCATAAACCGCTGCCAACCTCCGCTAGAGAAATGAAAAATCCACTGGCAGGGCTTGTGATCTGTGCGAAGTGTGGTGCCAAGATGCAAAGACGTCCCTATCAAAGGGAGAACATCCGGACCGGTCTGATCTGCCCCAACAATAAATGCAGGAATGTCAGTGCACCTTTTGATGATGTTGAACAGAAGCTCATCGAAGTCCTGGCAGAATATATCAAGGAAGAAAAACTAAGAATCAGCAATGGCCACACACAGATCGACGACAGCGTTCTTCAGATATTGCAGAATCAGCTGGCTGATCTGCAGGAAGAGACAGTGGATTTGAACAAGCAGAATGATAACATTCACAATTTTCTGGAAAAAGGCATCTATGATGTGGACACCTTCCTGCAGCGTTCTCAGAAGATATCGTCCAGAATAACAGAAATCGAAGAGAAGCAGAAGACACTGCAGCAGGAGATCATAGAAGAGAACAAACGCATTGAAAGTGCCACCAGCATCATCCCGATGACAGAGCAGCTTCTCTTGCAGTACGAGAATATGAGTGCCCTTGAAAAGAACTCCATGCTGAAGGAAGTCCTGCGCTGTGTCAAGTATGAAAGAGAGTGTTCCATACGCGATGGCGGCACCGCAGATAATTTCACGCTCTACCTATACCCGAAAATCTCCCATAAATAAAGGCTTTTTTGACGGATAACTTTTATGTACGCATTCCTCCGTCCCGATATCCGTAAGCATCGCACGCACACTGTCATACGGCATTGCATAGCGCTGGTTCAGATAACGCATAGAAGCAGCCAATTCTCCATCCGGACCACCAATCTGCGAGATTACAATTTTTGCAAAAGCAGGATCCGGCTTTCTGATATTTACCGGAAACTGCAGCTTCTTTTCATATGTCCACATAGGTCAATCCTCCCTTTCCCATGGCCAGGGACCCTTACTATACTCCCAGCTATCCGATAAATTCTGTCGATTTGTCAATGGCCCGCAAAGCTGTTCATATTCCTTTGCGACCATCTCGCGTTCCTTTACTGCCGTCTGATAATACTGCATCGCCTGCTGGTCATCGGGATGTGAATTTAAAAATAATGCTGTTTCCTGAATCGCGAAATCCAGCACCTGAAGCCTTCTAAGCAGTTGTTTTCTGTTCATTATCAACACGCCCCCTCATCATTGAGAAACGGTTTATCAAGAGCATGAAAAATCGTTCCTCTTTGAAACCCTATCTCCTTTTCATACGGCTTTTTCCATATCTGCATCGGTACATACGCCATACCAGGTGTCTGCATTTTCTGCTGCCAGTGTTTGGGCTTCAGCTCCATAAAATCCACATCATCATAGCAATATTCATCATCATTGACCTGCTCTTTGGGAATCCATGGACAGCACGCTCCATTTGCATACTTCATATAAGTTCCTCCTAACCTGAGGTATTCACCTCACTGCATAATATGAAAGAACTGATAACACGCATAGGGCAGACATATAGGAAGCCGCTATATGAGATGAAAATCCTCTTTTCTAAACACAGGAAAGACAGAAAAAAGACCTATCAGCCGCAATGGAAAGATTACATTGCTTTGATAAGCCTTTTTCAACCTGCTTATGAATTCGTTTACTACTTCATGCAAGCACTTAATGAAACTGCGCCAATACCGTCTTTTCAAAATGCTCTTCACTGACACTCACTTTCCAACGATAAAACAAAATGGAAAGGACAGAGAAAACCAGAAGCATTCCTGCAAAAACAAGGGCATCCGCACCTATAGATCCGCCAATCGCCAAGGTATTACGGAACGCATGCACGCTGTAGCTGAATGGCATAAACGGATGAATCGCATTGTAAAAGCCGGAGGAGGTCTCGATCGGATAGGTACCTGCCGCTCCTCCCAGCTGCAAGACCATGAAAATCAAAACGATGAAGCTTCCGATTTTCCCACAGGTGATGTTGAAGAAAACAATCATCGCCATAAAGCCTGCGGAAACCAGTGCCGCCATGGCAAAGGTAAGCAGCGTCTGATAAGGCGACAAGCCATTGACCAGCATCAGCACACCAATCATAACAATCGCCATCAATGTGGAAACCGTATACATAACGGACGCCTTGCAAGCCCACATTCGCAAGCCGGATGTTGTTTTGCTTGTATTTTTCAAAAGCGGGTACATAAGGGTAAAGGCCATGCAGGCAACATACAGCCCGACAGACATCATATAAGGTGCCATCGCCGTACCGTTGTTTTCCACATTGCTCAGCTCCTGATGGTTGGTGACAATCGGCTGTGCCAGCATTTCCTTTGTTTTTTGCGTTGCTGACACAGAGCTTTCATCAGCCCCCTTATGCAGCGAGCTTGTCAACGTGTAGGAACCATCCTTCAGCTGCAGTAATCCGCTTCCCAGCGTCCCGGAGCCCTGTGCAAGCTGCTGAGCACCGCTGCTGATTTGTGAAGCGCCGGTATACAGCTGAGCAGAACCATTTAACAGTGCAGGGCTGTTGCTGCTTAACGCTGAGGCTCCCTGATAAAGTGTATCACTACCCGTGAGAAGCTGCATAATGCCGTCCTGCAAAGTCGGGATGGAGGAATTCAGCTGTTCTGTTCCCGTCTGCAGCTGCTTCGCTCCATCTGTTAAGGCGGTGGATTTCTGAGCCAAGGTGGAAAGACCGCTTCCCAGCGTATCCGCTCCCTCTGTATATGCGTGTATCCCAGAAGCCAGACCCTGTTCTTTGGATATTGCAGTATCAGCACGAGCAAGTCCATGTTCAATCTGCTGCATACCCTGAATCAGTCCCATGGTATCCGGTGTGGACCCCTGCGCATCCAGTGAACGCTGTACAGTGGAAAGTCCCTGCTGCAGCTGTGTCAGAGCCTGATCATTTCCATTGAGAAGAGCAGTCATTTCCCCGGTTCCCTTGGAAAGCTGTGAAAGACCTGTCCCAAGCTCTGCATATTGCTGGTTCGCATCATGCAGATCCGCTGCCGCTGCAAGAATCTGATTCACAGTTTCCTCGGGAGCATTCACATCCTTCAATTTCTGTGCGGCTGCATACAGCTTTTGGCTTGCAGCTGTATTCTTCGTAATAATCGCTTGCAGCTGTGCGTTCAGTGCCGAAGCACCCTGTGATAGCTGCTGCAAGCTATTTGCACTGCCGGAATTTTCTGCATGTAAATACGCAAGCATACTGGCATGATCACGCGTACTTGATGTCAACGCGGAGGATAGCTTTTGCAGCCCGGACAAAACGTCGGAGCTTCCCGTATGCAATGCAGCAGTTCCCTGCGCCAGAGTATCGATTCCCTGATTCAATGCCGCTGAGCTGTGCATCAGCTGCTCGCTCCCCTGTTGCAAAGCAGCTACTCCGGCTGTGTACGTCTGCACCCCCTGCTGCAGTGCCGCACTCCCTGTGTGCAGCGTGGAAGCACCATTGACAAGCTGTACACTTTTTCCATTCATCGTTTGTATACCGGTACGCAGCTGAGCGCTTCCCTGCTGCAGCTGTGCTACCCCGTCGGTATAGTCCCGCAATCCCTGCTTCAGTGTTTCGCTGCCGCTTTGAAAGGTTAATGTGCTGGAAGCAAGGGTGTTCAGATTATCTGTAATTGTCCGGTTTCCCGCAATACTGTCAGATAGTCCGTTCTGGATTTTCTGACTCCCCTTCCCTGCTGTTTTTAAACCACTGCTCAGCACCTGAACGTTGGAGAACAATGTATCAGCATAGGTTTTCGTCACGGTAGCGGAAATCTGTTCCCGTATCTTTGCTATCGCTGTCTCATCCATTTTTGAGGCGATATAATTGGTACCCGGATTCGTCGTATACATCAGCTCCATTTTCCTTGGATTCTGATCCATGAGAGTCGTTGCATTTGATGAGAAATTTTCAGGAATCGTTATGATCATATAATAAGAGCCATCCGTTAAGCCCTGCTGAGCTTTTTCGGCATTCACAAAGCGAAAATCCATCTCCTTCGCCTTTTTCAAATTCGCAACCAGATCCTCCCCAATATGAAGGCTGGAGCCGTTATAGGAAACCTTATGGTCTTCGTTTACCACTGCAACCGGTATCTTATCCGCATTTCCGTAAGGGTCCCACATAGAACCCAGAAAAATACCTGAATACAGCATAGGAATCACAATAATTGCTGCCAGTACAACCTTAATCCATGTACTGCCTGCTATATTCTTCCATTCTTCCTTCATAATATCCTCTTCTTTCTTTTTATATCCATGGATACCAAATATCCACGGAACACTGGAATTATAGTACATTATATGCGCATGTCAACGCTATTTACAGAAAGTTTAGAATTGTTATGAAAAATTCAGGAGGAAAAGATGGATGGATTCAAAGAAAAGGCTTGCAAAGGAAAAGAAGAAACAGCTATACTATACATGATAGAAGGTGAGATTATGAGAATACGCGGCAGTCTGGAGCAGGCAATCTGTATTGTACTGCTGATTAGCACAAGCAGTCGGCCTGTGAAAAGCAGCGAGCTTAGCAAAAAGCTGCATGTATCGGATTCCTACTTAAAAAAAATCATGCGGCAGCTGGTTAAAGCGGACATCGTTTCCTCGATCGCCAGCAAAAACGGCGGTTTTGTATTGCTGCGAACACCTTCTCACATAACCTTTCTTGACCTGTTCAATGCCATTGAGGGACAGGAGGAATTCGCCGTGAGTACAAGCCTTGTTGATCGGGTTTTTGATTCCAGAAAGCAGGTTAAAGAAAAAGAAGAAAAAATTATGCGGTATCTGCATGAAGCCGAGCTGGAATATCGAAAAAAGCTAAAAGAAATCACGATTCAGCAAATTCTATCCGATGTTTAAGCATCGCAGCCACAGGACTTTTATGCCGACTGGCTGCACAGCGAGGGCTGTCATATCGCTTCTTGAATCAATGATTTTTAACGCAATTTAAAACGCCGATCAGCCTCTTAGCTGTGTGAAAATAAGCATCTTATATTCTGATCAGGTATAAGAAAATAGCCGATTTCTATAATGAAAGGGTTGGATTTTCCTTTGAATGGGCATAAGAAAAAGGCGATTCCTCCAATGGAAGAGTCGGCCTTTTTCTTTTCTCAGTTTCCTCCGGGACCATCCTGACGATCTCTTTCGTCCGGATAATACTTTAGGTTATTGTTTGTCCACTGATTGTTTCCAGCTGTTTTCGTTTCTTCCTTTTGATGCAGCAGTTCTTCGCTGTCATAGCAGGATTTTTTCTTCTGTTCCATATTCATCACACTCCATTTCTAGTATGTGTGTTGATTGGACAGGCTATACCGTTTCTTTACTCGGATCATACGGTCCGGTTATTTCCAATACATTTCCCTCGGGATCTGTGATATTGAAATACCAGTAGGGCATCGTGATTGAAACATAATAAAGGGGGGACAGCGAAGAAATCTGCAGGCTCTTCAAACGCTCATATTCCATATGCAAATCCTCACACACATAATTTTGAACCATGATATCATTTCCCTGATTCACCATCTGTATGCAATCTCTGACGTATGCGTCATTATAGTGTTCCTTCACATTCTGCTTTTGCTTTGCAAATTCCGCATCATATTCCGCACGCAGGACAGCAAGAGTATGCCCGCAGGTAAATTCCACCCATCGCTGCGGCGTAATTTCTCTCCCCTTTTGCTGGAGCAGTTGTTCATAGAAGTCTACCGTGTCATGAAAATGCTGTGCATTGATATATACACACTCCAGTCTCATAACGTTTCCTCCATCGTCCAGATATCCTGTTCCTTGATATGCTTTTTCATCCAGCTATATGCATAGGGACAGGTTGTAACACATTTCCAGCCCTGCGCTCTTATTGCGGTGACTGCTTCTCTCATAAGTACGCCTGCAATCCCCTGTCCACGCAGTGATACGTCAACAAATGTGTGATCGATATCCACAAGCTGTTCATCTACAAAAGGAAATGTAATCTCAGCAAGCAGTTGTCCCTGCTTTTCTATAAATATACGATGTTCCTCTCTGCTTATGTCCATGATAGCCTCCTTCTCCATGCCATACGCACGGCTATTACAGCTTCATTGTACCATAAATCATTTCCTGCATACCTGTAATTGCAGTCATTTATAACACCGTATTCACACAGCTTTCGTTATACAGAAAACCTTTATAAAATAAAGGCTGATCCGCTTTATTTATCATAAACAAAGGAATCAGACGCATCAGCTTTATGCGATGCTCCTGATTCCTTTTCTCAAGCTGTTCTGATTTCGCTGCTTCAACATACGAAGTGGCAAGGTACCTCCCATAGCCTGCTTCCTCTGTGTGTAACAGCGCGATCGTTATTACAAAGCTAAGTGTATTTCCACATTCTTGCTTTATGCAAACAGCGGTACAATTTCTTTCTTCAAAACATCAATCAAACCAAGGTCAGACATTTTGGCCTCAGGAATTACCGGCAATGCCAGGGTGACGATTCTCAGCAGTGGATTTTCCATATCCACAAGACCAAGCGCGCGATTTGCATCCTTCATCAATGCATTATCAACCGCCAGCTCTTCCGCAGGCTTCAGCGATATCAGTCCGGCAAGCGGCAGCTGCAATGTATGCAGAACTGCACCATCCTTTACTGCACACATGCCGCCTCCGCAGGCAATCAATTCATTTGCGGCAAGCAGCGCATTCTCTGCATTATCGTATACGATTGTCAAGTTATGAGAATCATGGGAAACCGTCGATGCCAGAACTCCTGTTGTCGTACCAAAGCCACGCACTACACCCAAAGCCACGGTATCATGCCCTGCATGACGGTTGACAACAGCTACGAATTTCAAGTCATCATCGTTCAGCTTCAGATACCCGTTTTCCACCGGAAGCTCCTCACAGGAAACCAGCGTACTGGATAACAGCAAATCCTTGTACTCCATCAAATGCACCTTAACAGTACCGTTTTCCACCGGTGCCTTGATACGGAAATCCTCTGCGCACAAGCTTTTTACATGCATGGAATTGCGATGCTCGATCGCATAGCTTTCCTCCTTGATATCGGCAAGCAGCTTTCCGTTTTTCGCGACCAGCTCTCCATCAAAGAACACATGACTCGGCTTCAATTCCTCCAGGCTTTCAACAATCAGCATATCTGCCACAAAGCCCGGAGCGATCGCACCCAGATTTTCAATCTTGATTTCACGTGCCGTATTATAGGTAGCACTCTTAATTGCTGTTACCGGGTCCATACCGCAGCGAATGGCGTTACGCACTACATCATTCATATGTCCGTTATTCAAAATATCATCCGCTTCGCGATCATCCGTACAGAAGCACAGGTGATCGAAGAATTTCACCTGCTTAACACCCTCCCAGATGTCCTTTACATTCTTTGTGATAGAGCTGTCTCTGGCATCCACATACATTGCACTGCGCAGCTTTTCCAGCCCTTCCGCAGATGCCCGTGTTTCATGGCAGGTATTCGGACCACCACACAGATAGGCTGACAGCATTCGTCCGCTAACATATGGCGCATGCCCCTGCATATACAGACCGCGCTCTTCCGCAACCTTCAGAATATCCATCATGCGATCTTCTCCATGAATCACGGCAAGAAAATCCATAACCTCAGCAAGACCGATTACCCGCTTTAAACCGCAAAGCTCTTCAATCTGTTCAGCCAGAAAATCCGCACCGGCATTCTCCAGTCCCGGAACCGCAGGCACACAGCTTGGAATATCGATCAGCTGACGCATGGGAAGATTTTCTCCACTGTCATGCATATAGCGGACACCCTCCATCCCCCATACATTGGCAATTTCATGCGGATCGGTAATTACAGTTGTCGTCCCATGCGGAATGACTGCCTTTGCGAAATTGCGCGGTGTCATCATAGAGCTTTCGATATGCTCATGCGCATCCAGAAAGCCGGGAATCAGATAGTGTCCCTGTCCATCCACAACGGTAGCTGCCTTGTCCAGATCTGCATTCAAATCCTTATATTCCACATGTGCAATCATACCATCATAAACAAATACATTAGCCGGATAGATTTCTCCGGTAATCACATTGACCAGCTGAACGTTTTTGATCAGCAGATCGCTTGGAATTTCACCAAGAGCCGCCTTCAGCAGCTGTTTTTTATCCTTTGGCTGTAGCTTCATATACAACACTTCCTTTCTCAAAAAGATGCACTCTCATGCATCTTTTGCTTTACCCGTATATAAAATAGCAAATTAAAGGGATCGCCATTACATACATGATCGGATGTACTTCTCTGAATTTTCCGGTCGCTGTTTTAATAAGTACAAATGCCAGAATACCGGCAGAAATACCGCTGGCAATAGAGCCTGTAAACACGGTAAACATAATCATAACAAACGGTCCGAAGGATTCTGTGAAATCTGCGAAATCAATATCCTTAAAGCCGCTGATCATCAAAAAGCCCACGAAAATCAGAGCCGGTCCGGTTGCCGCATTTGGAATCATCAGAACCAGTGGGGAGAGAAATACCATAATCATAAAGATAACGGATACCACAACACTGGTAAAGCCGGTGCATCCGCCAGCTTCCACACCTGCACTGGATTCCACAAAGGTCGTAATGACCGTATTACCGGTTAGTGCACCGATACAGGTTCCGATGGCATCTACCAGAAACGGTTGTTGAATATTCGGCAAATCCCCGTTTTCATCCAGCATGCCGGCTTTTGCACTGACACCGAGAATTGTCCCCAGCGTAGAGAAGAAATCCCCGCAGAACGCCGTAAAAATCAGAATAACGGATGAAAAGCTGAATACGGATTTAAAATCAAGATTAAACATGACATTGCCCAGTCCGGTGAAATCAGGAACCTTGGCAAATGTTGACGGAACTGTGGTAACCCCTGCCGGTATTCCCAGCAGCGTAACGATAATGATACCGATCAAAATTGCGCCGTTTACCTTATACGCTGTCAGAATAGCGATGATGACAAGCCCCAGAACGGCCAGCATAACAGCAGGGTCGGTAAAGTTTCCCATGCCCATGCCGCTTTCCGTAAAGGACGCAATGCCTGTATTTTTAAATCCCAGATATGCGATAAAGAAGCCGATTGCGGTACCGATGGATATTTTAATATTCTTTGGTATCGCCTTGACAATCAGATCACGGATACCGAATATTGTCAGCAACAGAAAAATCAGACCGGAAATCAGGGTCATTGCCATAGCGCCTCCAAAGGAAAGCTGCTGGCTCTGAATCAGTGCGCCAAACATGAAATTGCTTCCCATACCGGTTGCCAATGCAAATGGCAGATTTGCATATAACGCCATCAGCAGGGTAATGAGTCCGCTGATAATAGCACAGGTGACAACGATCGCCTCCTTGGTGATCATAACACCGTTGGCATCGATGATAAATGCGGCATCCCCATAGCCGACGATTGCCCCGGGCTGTACGACCAGCACATATGCCATTGTCATAAACGTGGTGATTCCGGCGATAAGCTCTTTTTTATAGCTGGTATTGCGTTCCTTGAATTTGAAAAAATCTGCGATTTTGCTCATATTTTCCTCCTTAACCATGTCCTCACCATATTCCATGATATCCATGAAAGAAGAAGCACCATAGTATCTCATTTACGGTGAGATGTAGAGACTGTCGGCCATATCCCGACATTATATGGTGAGCACAACAGAGTTCATTATACCAAAGTGAAAGCAAAATTGTAAACGTCTATGCATAGGTAATTGTTTCCTGAATGTTTACAAATACTTCCGCAATGCCTCCAGCAAAAGCTGACACCCGTCTGCACAATCCTTTTGTGTACTGTATTCCTCTTTACAGTGGGAGGCACCTTCATGCTGAGAACGAACGAAGATCATCGCCATAGGACAGACGTCCTGAAAGTTCATGCAGTCGTGTCCTGCACCGCTGGCAAGTCGCAGGATGGGCAGCTGCAGTGTTTCACAGCAGCTCTCCAGCTCCTGCTTCAGCTGTTCATCGCACATTGCCGCCGGCAGCTGCTGTTTTAAGCAGCGTTCCACCCGTACTCCCTGTTCCCGCTCAAGCGTCTTTTCAAACTCCTGCATGGTATGCAGTATATGCGAACGAATGGAATCATCAAGAGAGCGAAGATCCAGAGAAAAGCTCACATGATCACAGATAATATTGCAGGCCCCGGGATAGGTATGAATTTCCCCAATCGTCGCTACCGTATGCGGCTGCTGCTGTGCAAGCTCTGTCATACGCAGAATCCAGCGGGACATAGCGGTAACCGGGTCATGACGCCGATGCATCGGTGTTGCCCCCGCATGTGCACTCCTGCCATGGATCGTGATTGTGTATCGCACCAATCCGGCAATCCCCTCAACGATTCCCACAGAGAGCCCCTGTGCTGCCAGAACATCGGCCTGCTCGATATGCACTTCATAGTAAGCCTTTAGCGGTGTTATGCGACAGGCAGCATACTGCTCGGGATGATAGCCTGCCTGTTTCATTGCCTGTGCGAGTGTAATTCCATCCTGATCCAGAGTCTGAAGTCCTTCAGCATCCACTTTCCCGCAAATGGAGCGGCTGCCGATCATACCATAACCGAATCGGTTTCCCTCTTCATCCCGAAAGCCGATGACCATCAGGGAACGCTGCGGCTGCCTTCCCGCTTCCCGTATGGTCTGCAATACCTCAATACCTGCCAGTACCCCCAGACAGCCATCGAATATTCCGCCTTCCTTTACCGTATCAAAATGGGAACCGCAGACAACAGGCGGCAGGGCTGGATCAGCTCCCTTTAGCGTTCCGATGATATTGCCGCAGGCGTCTGCAGTAACGCATAGACCGGCATCCTGCATCCATTTCTTCAGCTGGACAGCGGCAGCCTCATCTTCTTTTGTGAACGGAAAGCGTGTTACACTTCCATCGCTTGCTTTTCCTATCTGACCTAGTATCTGTATATGATTCCATAAACGCTTCTTATTGATTTTCATAGGCTACCTCCCGATTATGAACATTATAGCCGATTGCATCAAAAAAGCCAAGACAGCAGAAAAGACACCATCAAAACGGTGTCTGGTTTTTTCTGTACTAACGATGACTGGAGTTGAAGGATTTTGTTATACTGATGAAATCCAGCGTCAGACGCACCTGCGAAGTTTCATCCCGGATACTGCGCAGCTCCCGCATCAGATTCAGTTCAATCGGCATCAGCACCTGCTCTGTCTGAATCCCGCATATTCTGCTGATATCCATATTCAGATAATTCGCTATTTTCAAAGCGACATGCAAGGGCATCGTTCTCTCTTTCTTCAGATATTTGGTCACTGAATTTTTATCCAGTCCGACACTTCTTGCGAGTGAGGATTTTGTCATATCCAAATCCTCAATTCTGTCATTTACATAATCGATAAATTTATCAGTCATAACGTCATTTTGCATACTATCACCACTTATATGTTCATTATAGTATAAGTGTTACCATAACATTTGAATTTAAACTTATATTATGCCATATGTAATCTTTATCCACCATTTTAGAATCTTTTTCGTTACTATATTATAAATAAATAATTGCATTTTATGCAAAATTCGTTTATAATAACGATACCGTCATCGGAATACCTGACATTTAACTTCATTCTCACAAATCAGTTATCTGATGACGGCCTGCCTAGGTATCTGACAGTAAAAGCTGTCGGATTTTTTTTATTCTCTGGAAATATTTACATGCACCAATTCACACAAAACGTGATATGATAGTCTAAAGGAGGCATAACTATGAAAAAACTATTATTTGTCTTACTCGCAGGAATGCTTATGTTAACCGGGTGCAGCAAAGGAAATGATGACAAGAGCGGAGAAGCACCGAAAAGCAGTGAAAGTTCATCTGAAATGTCCACAGAGGAAGTGACGGCGAAGCTGCGTGAAATCAATGACTGGTATGTCACAGATATCTGGAATATCGGTTTATGTGATATTGGGTATTACACTACCAGCGGTACTTCTGCGACAGGGGAGGAGCTTGACATCGAGCTGACTTTGAAGCAGTATAACGAAGCAGTCTCAAAGCTTGAGGAATATAATACATTTGTGAACGGATTGAAGGATAAGAAGTACGATGATGTGAAATTCGCCTGGGAAAAGCTGTACAAGGGCATCAAGGAATCTGATAAAATCGTTCAGAGTAATGAAATTAAGGCGAATTCGGGTCTGGATCTGAAAACAGACAAGCTGAGTCAGTATCAGAGTGCATTCCAGAAGTATATCAATGCCCTTAGTGAAAGCTGATATTTACAAATACAGTAGCATGCAATGGGGTTTCAGCAAATTCTCCACCGTCTGTGCATTGGCACATCGAGGAGCTTATGTTTGTTAGCATTTTGGCATTCTTCAATATATTGAAGACACATAAGATAAGCCTGGAATTTCTCATAGACAAATAGAGGATCATTCCCTGTCGCGTTTACCGGCAAGGGGAAATCCTCTTTTTTGTATCCGTTATATACCGGCAAACGTTATTGTCCCATCCACACAGAAAAAGGGTATTCCTATCCATTGCACTGCTGCAAGTATGCGTACCCCGTTTTCTGTATGCTTATTTTTCAATTAACAGCTGCGTTTCTTCCTAATGCAGCGCAGTGCGTCGTTTGCCATAGAGTGAGCATCGTATAGCGAATTTCGTGCAAGCATGATTGTAAAGCATCACCGACGAAGGATTGGGATCCATATTTCCATGTGATAATCTGTTGCTTCACACGATCCTTCTCCATACAGTTCTACGGTTGGCATATTCTCATTTCGGTCATAGCCGCTCGCTGGCAGTACTTCAGCATAGATAGTTTTCCACAATGCAGGCAAACCTATGGATACAGGGCCGGTATTCTGAAATATCATCCACTCTGCCGCTGGAAGCTTAAAGGCTTCATATTCCGCAGGCAGCTCCCCTTCCACCGCAATCATATAGCGGTTATTGCCATACCTATCATACCCAAAACACAATCCGTAGGAAACTGCTGTAGCTGCTTCCTGCATCATACGCTGCAATGTACCATCTGCCTTTACATCCGACCAAAATTTTATTGAGCGATTTTCATTTTGTGAAGAAATCACAGAATGTCCGGACAGATGCATACCGGCTTTCCTTTTTATTTCATATTTCATTTCTGTATTCCCATGCACGGTGATAGCAAAGGTTCTTGGCAGAAACAGCTGGAGCTGCAGCTGCTGTTTTCTGGCCTGGCTCGGTGAACATCCAAAAGCTCTTCTAAATGCTGCCGCAAATACATCTGCACTCTCATAGCCGTATTCCAGTGCGATATCCAGGATCCGTTTCCTGCTGTGAATAATTTCCACTGCAGCCTGCGATAGCCTTCTCGCTTTGACATATTCCAGATAACTCATATGATTCAGTAATGAGAATACTCTTTGAAAATCCGCATAGGAGCATCCACAAAGCTGCGCAAGCTTACCGCTATCCAAATTCTCCTTCAAATTTTGCTCCGTATAAGCCATAACCCTGTTGATTCCTGTAATCAGTTCCATCACCATCCTCCTTTCATTCCAAGTATAACCTGCATCGTATAAGAAAACCTGATGTATGGAGAATTGATTTTATCGGGTTTATATTTTATATTTACAGCGCCTTTTCCATTAGGTCAACCTGATAATCTGCAGCCTGTGTTTGTTCTCCTAGCGTATAAAATCCATTGTGTTTCCAAAAGGAAGCGGCTTCCTCATTCCCACGTATACAGCCAAGCCGCACACATGTGATTCCCTGATTCACGAGCTGTTTGCATACACCCTTCATGATTTTGGAGCCTGTTCCTTTCCCCTGTTCTGAAACATGCATCATGAACAGACCGATATATGCAACTTGTGGTTTCGGATAATCGAAGATCAGATCCAGAATAGCAATAAGCGTCTGATCCTTTTGAAAGAATCCAAGGAAATATTTATCATCCGTTGTCTTACCCGGCGGTGTGCGGTATAAGTCCTCTATGATATTTTCATATGTTGGCGCAGTTTTAAAGTATTTGTAATAGGTTTTATTTGCATTGCATAGCGCATATATGTTTTCCACATCATCTGAACATAGTCTGCGAACGTAAAATGTATCAGAAAAATCTGTGAGCTTCATAAGCATCCTCCTTATCGCATGGTATTATTTCGACAATATGTATCGGCTCTTGACCGGATCCTGTAAGGTAAAGCCGCAGGATAGCAATGTTTTTTCAGAAGCGTGATTCTCCCTATCGATATCAGCAGTAATTCTATAGGCGTCTGGAAAAGAAAATATCCTGTTTACAAGCAATTTCAGCATATCTTTTCCAAGGCCTTTACCGATACAGTCTTCTTCACCGATAAGATAATCAATGCCATATGTTCCAATGCGTGGTAGTGTACCAAAATCTTCATCACTATCTGTGGCCTTGTAATACTGGCATAGACCGATCGGTTTTTCTTGCCACATAACAATGAGATGTGTGATCCATTGATATTTTCCGTTTCGCTCTTTATATTCCATCATCCAGTCTTCAAGCGTAACACCAAGCTGTGGAATTTCATACCATTTTCTTACATGTGCCTTATGCAGCCAAGCCTCGGCCAGTGCAAGGTCGCTTTCTGTGAATTCTCGTAATTGCAACATGGTTTTTCCTCCTTTTTTCTGTAATCTATATATGTAATAGATAATAACCCCATGATTTATCTCTTGTGAAATTAGCCATGTGCATGCTGTTTTTAGCGTTTTGATAAGGTAGGCACAGAAATATCCCGTCCTATTCCCTTATTATCCTGATAAAAATATCCTAGCATACTCTGCGCTTATCTACAATGAAAGATGGATGTCATCAAATCCTGCTTCGTTTTCTATCGTGGGAGAGAATTTTAGTATCTGGAAATGACACTGGGTACCGTGTTCTGCATGAGGAGAAGTATAGAAGCCGTTTCTAATCAAAAAAAAGTTGGACAAATCATCGAATAAGCCTTTATTTATCAGCTTTTTTTCGATGACATCCAACTTGGCACTTTTATTTGGTGGAGGTGAGGAGAGTCGAACTCCTGTCCAGAAACAGCCCCACGTACAGACCTCTACAGTTTAGTCCATGATAATTAAGACATCAGCAGGTCATGAACATCCGCTGATGAATGTGCCTGAATAATTTTCGTGAATCTGATCTCAGGCAAACCAGATTCCTTATCCCTTGCGTCTTACGCGCACATCCACATGGTCAAGGAAGAAGCATGCAGAGGCGGCTGCGAACCTATATCGGTTATTAAGCAGCGAAAGCCATTCTCTGGTTTCCACCAAAGAGGTTAGCTAATTTAGTTTTTCCGTTTAAATTTAATTGGTTATTACGTAACCACTCGACTGCAGTCTGTACCAGACATATCCCTGTCGAAACCAGTACACCCCCGGTTTTCAGGCATTGATAGTTTACCACAAAATACCGCAAACTACAATGCCGTTTGCTTTTTTGGCGAAATTCACAAGCTAATACTGATTCTTCATCGCCTTTTCTATCTCACGCTTGGCATCTTTTTCCTTTTGAACATTGCGCTTATCATGAAGATCCTTTCCCTTTGCCAGAGCAATCTCCATTTTCGCCATTCCTTTTTCCAGATAAACAGAAATCGGAATCACCGTGTAGCCCTTCAGCTTGACCTTTTGCTGAAGCTTACGGATTTCTTCCTTATGCAGAAGCAGCTTTCGGATTCTGGTTTCATCATGATTGAACCGATTGCCAAACTCGTATCCCAATATATGCATTTCCTTCACAAACGCTTCATCATTTGTAAAGCTGATATACGCATCACGAATTTGCACATGGCCCTGACGAATGGATTTGATTTCCGTTCCCTGCAAAACCAGTCCGGCTTCAAAGCGTTCCTCTAGAAAATATTCATGTGAGGCCTTTCGGTTAAATACAATAATTTTTCTTCCTGCCATGCCTGTGTTCCTTTCTAATATACAATCTTCACTTTATCATTCATAACCTTGTTCACAAGATTTATGTAATATTCCCTTGTATTATCCTGCTGATACTGCGTCGTCAGTGTGTGGCGTGCAGCCAGTTCATTCGTATAGTCCTTCAGAGTATATGTGCGAAAGAATGAGAAATTTCCTTCAATATGTGTAACAGTTGGAAGAAATTCCACATTTTTAAAGCTCACATCCCCATTCGTCCTATTGTAGGACAAGGTCCAGCTCGCCATCCCTCCCAGCATATTCTCGTGGTCATCCTGTGCAGACAGGAAATTGCCAAGTGAATAGATTACAAGGGTTTGATTACCGTCTTTTCCTGTCACATAATCCATCGGCTGTATGACATGCGGATGCTCACCGATAATGACATCAACACCCAGATCACTCAGAAGCTGCGCAAGCTCTTTCTGTTCCTCATTCGGCTCGAAGGAATACTCCGTTCCCCAATGCATACTCACGATCTGGACATCGCTGACCTTCTTCAGCTTTTCCACATCACGCTTTATTTTATCCTTATCAATCAGATCAACCATGAACTCCTTTCCGCTTGGAAGCACATAGCCGTTTAACCCATAGGTATACCCGAGGATTCCAAAGCGGACATCCTTACGTGTAATTACCTGCAGCTGCTCACTTTCCTCTTTTGTCGCATGACTACCGGTCACCTTAATATCCGGATGGTGCTTTTTCATGTAAGCCAGCTGATTCAAAATCCCCTGTACACCGGCATCCAGTGTATGGTTGCTGGAGGCTGCCATCCAGTCAAAGCCTGCATCCGCAACGGCATCCAGCACCTCATAAGGTCCGTTAAAGGACGGATAATGACTCAGCCCCAGCTCCGTGCCGCCGCAAATCGTTTCCTGATTGATATATGCGATATCCGCCTTACGTGTATAACGGTTTGTATGCTCGTAAATATCCTTGAAATCATAGGTGCCATCACCCTTGGCATTATAATGGAAAATTGCACCGTGAATCAGATTATCCCCCACAGCGACAAAGGACACATCGCGAATATCATCTGCTTTTTCTGTCTTTACGACAGGTGCTGCCTCCTGTTTCTGCTTTTCCTTCGCACTGCTTTCCCCCGAACAGCCTGCTGTAAGCAGCACACACCCCAAAACAATCCATAATTTTTTCATACGCTTTCCCTCTATACGCTACCGGGATGCCTTCTTACGCTGCCGCTTTTTCTTCTCTACAACCTCAAAGTCAACCTCTCGTTTGAAACGATCCGCTCCACTGCACTTTACACGCACCTTCTGCCCCATTTTATACACCTTGGCAGTATGTTCGCCAATCAGTGATTTCGTCATTTCATCGTAATGATAATAATCATCCGTAAAGGATGTCACATGCACAAGACCCTCTACCGTATTTTCCAGCTCCACAAACATCCCGAATTTGGTGATACCACTGACAACACCGTCAAATATATGTCCGACATAGCGCTCCATGTACTGCGCTTTTTTCATGTCGTCCACTTCCCGTTCCGCATCAACCGCATTGCGCTCCCGCTCACTTGCCTGATTTGCGGCAGCCTCACACCAAAGCTCATCCCGCTTCATGCGTTCTACATCATCACTGGAAGTAAAGATATAACGTCGAAGCATACGGTGAACTACCAGATCCGGATACCGACGAATCGGTGATGTAAAATGCAGATAATTTTTCAATGCCAGACCGAAATGTCCAATACAGCGGTTATCATAGCGTGCCTTCTGCATGGCCCGCAGCATAAAGCTTGATAAAACAAAATAATTTTCCTGACCTCTGGCCTCATTCAACAGACTCTGCAGCTGTGCAGGGTAAACATTCTGTATACCACCCTGAAAATTATAGCCGAGTGACTTTGCAGTAGCAGCGAAATCACGCATTTTCTTAGGCTCCGGAGCTTCATGTATACGATACATGGAAGGAACCTCCATCCATTTCATATGCATTGCGACACATTCATTGGCAGCTATCATGAAATCCTCAATGATCCGCTCGCTCTCACCGCGCTCCCGCAATACAATATCTGTCGGATTTCCCTTTTCATCTACAAGAATTTTCGCCTCTCTGGTATCAAAATCAATCGCTCCAAGACGTTCTCTTCGCCGCCGAATGATACCGGAAAGCACCTTCATGTCCAGACACATGTTCAAAAGATGCGGATATTCCTTCTGTGCCTGCACATCTCCCGCAAGAATCGCATTGACCTTTTTATACGTCATTCGCTCATCACTGCATATAACGGAGGGGTAAATTTTATAGCTTGCAATTTCTCCCTTTTTATCAATATCCATACAGCATGTCAGCGTTAGACGGTCCACTCTTGGATTCAGGGAACAGATACCATTGCACAGTGCATGAGGCAGCATCGGTACCACACGGTCAACCACATAAACTGAGGTTCCCCGCTCATAGGCCTCCTGATCAATGGCACTTCCCGCCCGTACATAATGGGAAACGTCCGCTATATGAACATACAATCGATAGCCTTTATTGTTATTCAGCTTTTCCACAGATATGGCATCGTCTAAATCCTTGGCATCCTCTCCATCTATAGTAATGGTCAGCAGCTTTCGCAAATCCTCGCGCTGTGCGATTTCCTCCTCATGGATGGTTTCCGGTATCCGCTGTACCTCCTGCATAACATCCTCAGGAAACTGCGGATCGATATCCTTTTCCAGTAAAACGGATAAAATATCAATCCCCGGATCATATTTATAACCGATTTCTTTTTCAATATGACACTTCAGTACCGTGCCATAGCTGTCAATTCCAAGCAGAACCTTGGAATCATTCACAAGACGGAAATCATCGAAGTTTGTTATTCTAACCTTGCGGTAATTCAAAAATGCATCTGACAGAAAATATTTTCTGCCCTCTTTGATTTTTACGGTTCCCACCAGCTGCTTGACGCTGTGCTCCAGAACCTCAATTACTTCGCCTTCAACACTCTTGTCATTGTTTGTCCATGTCTTTGCATAAACAACATCCCGATCCATGCCGAGTCCCAGATGGTCTCTTCCTATATAAAAGCTGGTCTCCGCTGTCTCCACAAAGCCGAAGCCTTTCGGATTGATGCGAAGCGTACCTGTAACATATCCCAGCTCCTCACTTGTGAAATAACGCTCCTTGGCGTCTCTTGCGAGTATATGCTGTGCTTCCAGATCATTTAACAGCTTCATCAGCTGTGTGAAGGATGCACTATCTTCCATATCCAGGGCTCTTGAAAGCTGCGCCGCATGCATACCTCGATAGCCGTTCCCATGAATCAGCGCAAGCAGTTCTTCTTTTTTATTCATAGCTCATCAGCCCTCCTTTTTTCCTATATCAATATTATACCATTAAAAAAAGACCTCAGACGGTCTTTCTTGCTTACTTAACAATACGAATGATTATAACAAGAGCGAAAAACACGATTCCTGTCACTAAAGTGACATTGGACATGACTTTTTCAGAGCCACGTTCCTTAACGTTTGCGAACAGGTTAAGCCCTTCACTTCCACCGAAGGCGCTTCCCAACCCGTCAGATTTTCCGCTTTGTAATAAGGAGAGTATTATTAAAACGACCGCTGCAATCATCAGTAAGGTGTCTAAAATGCCCATAATAATCCTCCTTTCTCAATACGTTCCTAATCATTATAACAAACACTTGCCCAAAAAACAATTTATTTTTTTGAAAAGGATAGGATTCTGCTTACTGTAAATGCCCCTATTCATCGATATAGCATAAGATACATCATAAAATTGCCATATTGCAAAGAAGAAATCGAATCATAGCAAACAACAGTCATGAGATTTTTAATGCTTTGTGCAGGCTCTCCTAGAGTAAAACCGACGAATTGCAAAGGATTCTTATAATCACAAGGATCAGTGGTACAAGGTCATGCAGAATGGATTATCATATGCTGTTATGAGGAGGAAGAAATAGTGCAGCAGCGCCTTACGCTTTGATCTTGCACCGCTTTATTTTATACGTAACAGAGCATCTTTCCATAAAGAGCAATCGTGCGTACATACAGCACATACCTCAGGAAGCACGTTATGAACCTACCATTTTACAAGCAGAGTAATTGGCGAATGCCGCTGTGTCTGCCGATGGAGCAATTTCTTCCTCAAGAACATTCTAGACAGCTTGTTAAAGAACGTCTTAAACAAGGCTTTCGCTGATATTCAAAAGCTTCCACTGCTTACATAATGTAGGGAACACTGACGACGGAGACATTCCGTTTTTTGCTCAGCTGCAGTTTCAGCTGCATGGAGGTCTGGTTATGAAGCGCATGGAACCGTTTCTTCTTCATAACAAACTGCGGCAGAATCACCGTTACACTCTCCTTCTTTTTCAGGTTCTTCTGTGCCTCCTCAACATGCTGTACAATCATTTCATTCACATTACGATAAGGGGCATCCTCAATAACAAGAGGTATATCCAAATGCATCTGCTGGTACAGCTTCTTCAGCTTAGCGGTCGCCTCAGCACTTGTGTTCACATGATAGAATTCCATCTGCTTCACCTGCAATGAGCAGGCATAATGATATGCCTTTAGGAAGCTGCGGTTTATAGTACCAACAGGCAGTATAACTTTTCCACCACTCTGCATTCCATATGGCTGCAATTCATCAGCAGAGCGGATTTTCAGACTCTCCCGAACGTAATGATAATGCCGGTGTATCCGCTCCATGATATACACTAGAATCGGAATACAAAGCAAGACGATCCATGCGCCATGCAGAAATTTACTAGCCGCAATAATCACACAGGTGATGCCGGTAATCATCATGCCGGTACCGTTGATCAGTGCCTTATGCCTCCACTTTCCTTCCTTTCGTTTGATCCAGCGCACAAACATTCCGGCCTGAGACAAGGTGAAGGAAAGAAACACGCCAACCGCATACAGCGGCATCAGAAGATGTGAGGATGCATGGAAATAGACAACCAGGGTAGCAGACAGGAAAAACAGCAGCAGAATACCATTGGAGAAGCTTAAGCGGCTTCCCCTTGCCATAAATTGTCTGGGCACAAATCCATCTCTTGCCAGTATGGACAGCAGCAGAGGCAAATCGGCAAAGGCTGTATTTGCAGCCATCGTCAAAATTACAGCCGTCGTAATCTGAACCAGATAGAATAGCAGGGTACCGTTTCCAAATACCGCTTCAGCAATCATGGCGATAACTGTCACGTTTGCATTCGGTACGATATGGTACAGGGACGCAAGAGCAGAAATTCCCAGAAAAATCACAAAAACCAGACCAGCCAGAAGATACAGCACTCGCTTCGCGTTTTTCTGTGCCGGCTCACGGAAATTCGGAATCCCGTCACTCACTGCCTCCACACCGGTCAGTGCCGTGCAGCCGCTGGAAAATGCCTTCAAAAACAACAGCAGACTCAAATTCTCCACAGTCTGCGGCATCGTTGTCGAAACCGCCGGGACTTCATGAAAAATCAGCACCTTTACAAATCCGGTAATAATCAGCAGCAGAATCGTAAAAATAAACAGATAGGTCGGAATACCGAACAGAACACTGCTGTCTTTCATCCCTCGCAGATTGCCAATCGTAAGCAGTGTGATAATGAGCAGCGCAATCCCCGTACGAACGGACAGCAGCTGCGGAAAAGCAGAGGTGATGGCTGCTGTTCCTGCACAGACACTGACAGCTACCGTCAGAACATAATCTATGGCCAGAGAGGATGCGGCAATCAGACCGAATATTTTCCCCAGATTATCACTGGCAACTATATAGGAGCCACCACCCTGCGGATAGCAGCTGATTGTCTGCCGATAGGAAAACACAAGGATAAAGAGCAGGAATACAATGGCAAAGCCTACCTTCATCAGCGGGCCATAGGAAGCCATGCCCATAACCGGGATCAACACCATCAGAATTTCCTCACAGGCATAGGAAACAGATGAAATCGCATCACTTGATAAAACAGGAAGACCCCATATTACGCTAAATTTCTCATGATCAAGCGCATCACTGCGCAGGGATTTTCCCAGCACAATATGCTTTATTTTTTTTAACATAGCTACTCCCTCGATTTCTATAAAACAGGCAGAGATATATCTGCTGACATCATTTTATGCTTCCTGCAAAAATAGTCAATTCGTACACAGGTTTATTTAGATAAACTTTAGATACGATAGATTTTCACAAAAAAAGATAGGAATTTATTATAGAAAAGCTAGAAATCCTTGTGATATGCGTGTATGAAGCCATGCATTCATACGATGAGGGCGATCGTCTTTTGAAGCCTTCTGTCCTTTGTTTTATCGTTTGGGATACAAAAAAGGGCATCCCCTTGTATGCATACAGTAGGGACACCCATTGATTTATGTACAGCGCATCTTAGTGCTTGTAGATATTATAGAATGCTGATTTACCATTGAAGACTGCCACATCTCCCAGCTCTTCTTCGATACGAAGCAGCTGATTGTATTTTGCGATACGATCCGTTCTGGACATGGATCCGGTCTTGATCTGTCCTGCATTGAAGGCAACTGCAATATCCGCAATCGTTGCATCCTCTGTTTCACCGCTTCGATGAGATACCACAGCAGTATAGCCGTGCTTCTTTGCAAGCTCCATCGCATCAAAGGTTTCTGTCAGGGTACCAATCTGATTCACCTTGATCAGAATGGAATTTGCGATATCCTTATCAATTCCCTCCTGCAGAATTGCCGGATTGGTAACGAACAGATCATCACCAACAATCTGAATTTTCTTCCCAAGATGCTCTGTCAGCTTCTTCCAGCCATCCCAGTCACGTTCACCAAGTCCGTCTTCGATGGAGATGATTGGATATTTCTCTACCAGCTCATCATACCATGCGATCATTTCATCCGTTGTTTTTGAGCCCTGTCCGGATTTTTTCAAATCATACATCTTTGTTTCTGCATTATAGAACTCACTAGCCGCAACGTCCATAGCAATACAGATATCCTCACCGGCACGGAAGCCGGCTGCCTCGATTGCTTCCATTATGCATTTTAACGGTGCTTCATTATCCTCCAGATTTGGTGCGAATCCACCCTCATCACCTACAGCGGTAACCTGCCCCTTACTCTTTAGAACCTTCTTTAGAGCATGGAAGGTTTCAGCGCCCATACGGATTGCTTCGCGGATGCTTTTTGCACCTACCGGCATAATCATAAACTCCTGGAAATCCACAGAAGAATCCGCATGACTTCCACCATTCAGTACATTCATCATCGGTACCGGCAGTGTCTTCGCATTGATACCGCCTAAATAGCGATACAGTGGCAACCCATAGTAATCCGCAGCAGCATGTGCAACCGCAAGAGAGATACCAAGAATGGCATTTGCTCCATATTTGGATTTATCCTTTGTCCCATCAGCATCAATCAATGCCTTGTCAATTCCAGCCTGATCTGTAACATCCATTCCCAGAACCACATCAATCAGAATATTGTTAACGTTCTCCACTGCCTGCAGAACACCCTTACCTCCATAACGAGAAGGATCGCCGTCACGCAGCTCAAGCGCTTCTCTTTCTCCGGTGGATGCCCCGCTTGGCACCATAGCACGCCCTACAAATCCGGAAGCTGTTTCCACTTCCACCTCAATCGTAGGATTTCCTCGAGAATCCAGAATTTCTCTGGCATGAACATTTGTAATCAATGACATAACCTATGTCCTCCTTTATCTACACTTTTATACATGCTCAGTATAGCACAAACCACCTGTTGTCCAAAGGAGTTTGCCCAAACTAACACATTTTCACACAATCTATTCCACAAGCAATTCTCTGAGATCATCGATGGTACGCGTTGGATGAATGTTCAGCCTTTCCACATCCTCACGCTGGTGTACACCACTGGTCACAAAAATCGTATCCACATGGTTCTCAACCCCCAGAAGTATATCCGTTTCCAGATTATCTCCCAGAATCACAGCCTCCTCAGCACGCAGCTGAAAATATTTCAACGCTTCCTCCAGAATCGGAGCATGCGGCTTTCCGATTTTTGGAGAGGTCTGCCCGCTCGCATATTCAAACATTGCCACAATGGAGCCATTGCCTACCGCAAATCCACCCGGCTGTGCAAGCAGGCGGTCATTGTTCGTACCAATCAGCTTTGCACCGTGCAGAAGGAAATCCAATGCCTTGGAATACTTCTCATAGGTCCCGGTATTATCCAGACCGACAAAGACCAGATCAACATCCTGCTCCGTAACGGTAAATCCGTTATCCTCCAAGGCCTCTTTCAGTCCATCCTGTCCGATATACCAGACGTTTTTTCCTTCATAATGCTCTGCCGCATATCTTGCCGCCGCCATACTGGAGGTAAAGAAATGTTCTTCCCGGATGCCGGTAAAGCCCATCTTTTCCATATGCTCCACATTCTGCCGTTTCGTTCTCTTGGCATTGTTTGTCAGAAAAACAAAGCGTTCACCCCGTTTTAACAGCGTATCGATAAACTCCTTAGCGCCTTCTATGATCTGAGATCCGCGATACATCGTTCCATCCAGATCAATTAAATATGTTTTTTTCATACTGCCACCTGCTTTCTACTCCTTAATGATATAGAAAGCACTGGTTTTGTCAAGTGGCACTCATCTGCTTTTCCCTCTTGTTTTCTTCTTTCTCGGATTGACTAGGAGCAGGCCGACGATAATCAGAATAGCTGGCCAGTAATTCCCCACAAGGTAATTGAAATACATTGCCATTTGATCCGGATCAAAATTTGGCTTGAGAAGAAGCACAACACCACTGATTCCAATGATAAATCCTGCCCGTTCCCGCATTTTTATCACTTCCTGTCTCTATTATAGGAAGATACTGCGACGAATTTTGTCAGTTTCACACCATGCCTGCATATTTTTTTAAACTGCTGCATATGCACGCAGCGATCAGTTCTTACCACATAATTAAAGAAATAAGTTTCCATACACATACCGCTCTATCGGGCGATGGACAAGCTTTACTGCCGAGCTTCTTGCATGTGCTTGAAATCATCCAACATAAAAAGAAAAGACGCAGAATCTCTGCATCTCAAATAATTTATACGGATCAATGCAATTCAGGCATTACAGCTCTACTTTTTCAAGCTCACCATAACCGATTTCGGTCGGCGTCTCACGGCCAAACAAAATGGTCAGTACAACCGCAGTCTGGGAATCCTCGTGCAGCTCCTCAACAGTTCCTTCCACATTTGCGAATGCACCGCTCAGAATACGCACACGGTCTCCTACAGCAAAATCTATCTGTACCTTACGCTCACTCATACCAAGACGGCGCAGAATGCTCTCCATTTCCTCTTCGGCAACCGGGAACGGCTTTGCACCACCACCACTGGAACCGATAAATCCGGTAACGCCCGGTGTATTACGTACGATATACCATGCTTCATCTGTCATAATCATTTCAACAAACAGATATCCGCTGAACAGATTGGTCGTCTTTTCCACTTCCTTACCGTTCTTGTATTCAATTTCTTTTTCTTCTGCGACAATTACACGGAACAGATAATCCTGAAGTCCCATGGATTCCACACGACGCAGCAAATTTTCTTTTACACGATTTTCATGTCCGGCATATGTATTGACCACATACCACTGCTTTTTATTTTCCTCAGCCATGCCTTACCTCCTACACGATTCCAATCAGTTTCAAGAAACCGGATGATACAACCTGACACAGGTAAAAGAATAAGGCCAGGAATGCTACAAATCCAAATACTGTTACACTGTCTCTGGCAAGATCCTTTGCCTTTGGCCAGCGTATTCTCTTCATTTCGGTTAAAATTCCGTTAATACTGAACCATTTCATAAGCTGCCTCCTTATTTCGTTTCCTTGTGAAGTGTGTGTTTACCGCATTTCTTGCAGTATTTCATCAATTCAATACGCTCATTATGCGTTTTTTTGTTCTTTGTAGTTGTATAGTTTCGAGAAAGACATTCGGTGCAGGTTAATATGACTTTATCGCTCATCTAAAACACCTCTTTCTTTGCCTATTTACTTTATCATAAAGAAGTGGTTTCGTCAATTTAATTTCCAATTCCAAGCAGGAATGCTGCGAATTCTACAGCAATTCCTCCCCTTCCTTGTCTTTTCTAACCTTCTGCAGCGTATTATCTACTTTCTTCACCTTGATCTGAAGCGTGTCCGCAATCTGTCGGTAGGTGTATCCAAGCGCACGCAAATCGACGATTCTTCTTTCCAAATCACTGAGAGCCTCCTTGCGTGTATTCACACGATGCTGGAATTCATAGGAAACCGCAAAGCTTTCGTTTGGCTTTTCCATGATATCAAGCAAACAATAGCCTCCTGCGTCCTCCCGTATGCAGCTATCCAGAGAAAGCACACGTCGTTCATGAGCTGACTGCCGGTAACAGTCGATCAACAGATTGTGAAATACACTGCAAAAGTAATGATAGAAGCTGGCCTCCTGATCCTCACGGTAGTCATCAACCGTCTGCACAAGCTTGAGTCTTGCCAGCTGCAGGTAATCATCCTCAGATAACCCGCTTTTGCAGGCTCCGATATATTTTTTAATCAGCTTGTCAGCTATTTCCTCATACTTATGCATGAGGGCTGCAAGTGCCATTTCGTCTTTTTGTCGTATTAAATAAAGTAGTTCATAATCATTTTCGTAAACTTCTTCCATCTGTTTTCTCTCCCCGAAAGGGAAGCAGAAAATTACAGAGGATGGCGTTGTGCGTGAATCTGGTAAAGCAGGATACCTGCTGCTACGGATGCATTCAAAGAGCTGACGCTTCCCTCCATTGGCAAACGGACACAATAATCACAATTCTTTTTCACAAGGGAGCTGATGCCGAAGCCTTCACTGCCGATCACAAGAACAAGGGGAACATCATACTGTCCTTCCCGATAATCGCGGGAGTTTTCAAAATCTGTTCCGACCACCCAATAGCCCTGCTTCTTCAGGTATTTGATTGCCTGCGCAAGATTGGTAACAACACTAACCTTTACCGTATCAATCGCCCCGGTGCTCACCTTGGCTACCGTCGGCGTCAAACGGACATTGCGATGCTTTCCAATGATAACACCATCCGCCTGGATACAATCGCAGGTACGTAGAATCGCCCCCAGATTATGTGGATCCTCCAAGCCGTCGAGCATTACCAGCAGCGGCTGTTTTCCCTGTGGAATACTTTCCAGCAGCTCTTCCAGCTCCCATGTCTTGTAATCATCGATACAGGCGGCAATACCCTGATGGTTCCCGTTCAGCAGCTGATCCATTTTCTTTCTGCCCAAAACCTTTACAGGGATTCGCCTTTTTTTGATTTCGCCTTCCAGTGCTGTATCACGGATTCCCTCCTGAATCAGTACCTCATGAATCGTCTTGCCATCCTGCAAAAGCTGTTTTACAACATTCTTTCCATATACATACTGCGTCATTGGTATTCTCCTATCTTCTGAATTTCTTCCCACAAGGCCTGCAGGCGCTCCTTTTGATGCGTCAGATACAGCCAACCAAACAATGCCTCCAGACCGGTTGACATACGGTAGGTTGTCACATCCGCATTCTTCGCCTTGCTTGCAGAATGGGTATTGCGTCCGCGCAGAACGATTGCATACTCCTCTTCACTGAAAAATGCACGCTCCTTGAGCTGTATCAGGAAATATGCCTGTGCCTTCGCACTCACCCAGGACTCACTTTTCTTCTGTAAAATCTTGGATTTCTGCCAGCCCTGTGCCAGGAGCTTTTCCCGAACAAGCAGCGACATGACAGCATCTCCCATATAGGCAAGTGATGTTCCGTTGTACTCCTTGATATCCATTACAGAATACCCTTCTCTATCAGCTTCGCACGGTATTGATCAGCAGTATCAAAATCCTTTTCTTTAACAGCAGCCTTCCACTGGCGGTGCAGCTGCTTATCCTCTTCGCTCATTGTCAGACGCGCAAGCTCAATACCCAGCACATCCATCATTTTCTCCAAAGTACGGACCAGCGCCTTCACCGCCTGCAAATCACTTTCTCTTTGGCGCAGCGCCTGATTCAGTACCTTTACGGTTTCAAACACAGCCGCAAATGCATTCGGCGTATTCAGATCATCCTGCATAGCTTCAAGAAACGGTGCCAGCTGTTTCTCATCATAGGTCTCATCCATCATGACATCGGCAAGCCCCAGCTTGACATATGCCTGCTTCATCGCAGTAGCTACACGGTTCAATTCCTTTTTCGCTGTCTCGATTGCTTCCTCATTGATATTCAACGGTGCACGATAGTGTGCAGACAGCATCACCCAGCGCAGTACATTTCCACCGATTTTCGCAATCATATCCTTTGCCCAGATCACATTCCCCAGACTTTTGGACATCTTCTCACCATCAATATTCACCATACCATTGTGAATCCAGTAATTGGCAATCGGAGAATCATAGGCTGCTCTGGACTGCGCGATTTCATTTTCATGATGCGGAAATTTTAAATCCATACCACCGCCGTGAATATCAATGGTATGCTCACCGCCAAACTCCTGGTTGATCATGACAACACATTCCGTATGCCATCCCGGACGTCCCACAGACCATGGAGAATCCCACTTGATACCTTCTTCTGTTTTTTTCCACAGCGTGAAATCCAGCGGATTTTCCTTCTTGCTGTTTTCATCAATCCGCGCTCCAACAAGCAAATCCTCGATCTGCTGATTGGACAGCTTTCCATAGCTTTCCACACTGTTTACTCTAAAATACACATCGCCTTTAATTTCATATGCATGTCCCTTATCCACCAGCAGCTTAATGAAAGCAATAATAGCGTCCATGGTTTCGGTAACCCTTGGAGCTGCATCCGGCATCGCAGCATGCAGGGATAAACGGTCATGGTTATATGCATTTATAAATTTCTCTGTAATTTCTGCTTCACTTACTCCACATTCCTTTGCGACCTTGATGATTTTATCATCAACATCGGTATAATTCGATACCATTTTAACGTTGTATCCGATCGCCTGAAACGTTCGTCTCAGCGTATCAAATACAACGATGGGCCGGGCATTCCCGATGTGGGGATAGTTATATACTGTCGGACCGCATACATACATATGCACCTCATTTGGGTGCAGCGGTTTAAATTCCTCTACCTTCTGATTCATACTGTTGAATAATTTCATATCATTTCCTCCTTATAAATAAAAAAAGCACTTATATTATAGAGACGCTGATACGCGCGGTTCCACTCTATTTGAAAAATGCTTTTCCACTTGGTACGTTAACGCCGAACTACGTATTCTTCTACATTATCGAAAAATCCCTCCAAGGGGCATTTCCCGCATGAATTGTTTCTGCTTCCACCATTCAGAAATCGCTGTCTTTCCATACATATGCCGGTACTTATCCTTGTCACAGGTTTATCTTGTTTTAGTATAACAGGGAACCTCGCGGATTTCAATACTACCGCTCGTTTCCCCCGCTTTTTTCCTTCTCCAACGCCTTTGATATATCCATGAATTGAGCCATTAGATCATCGCTCAGCCCGGATTTCTTCATCTCATCCACATAGACTGCATCCAGATCATCCAGCTCCTCCAGACCATTTGTTTCGCCTTCCTCACCGGTATTCAGCTTTGTACGCAATGCCATGTTCTTCACCTCACTCAAAACTGTGGTTATAGTTTACACCTTTCTTTCTCATTTGAAAAGAGGGGCGCTCATTTTTTTCTTCTGTTTTTCATTTTATACATCTGTTCATCCGCTCGCTGGAATACATCCTGCAGCGTTTCACAGTGTACAGGATCATACAGCGCATAGCCAACGGATAGGGAAACCGGAGTATCACAGTCCTTTGGAATCGTTTCCTCATAGCTCAGAATACGTTCACTCAAAGATTCCATTTTTTTATCATTTGCATTCGGTACCAGAACGACAAATTCATCGCCGCCGAAACGGTATACCGGACAGGTACTGGCACATTTGCCGATGATGGTTGCCGCCTTTCTTATATATTCATCACCAATCTGATGCCCCAGCTCATCATTGATTTTCTTTAATCCGTTTAAATCCGCAATCAGGATCCCCAGCAGCTCCTCCTGTTTGTTCTGAATATCGACTTCAAATGCATTCCGGTTTTTCAAGCCGGTCAGAAAGTCCGTATTCGCCATATCCTTATACATGGGGTTGCTGATACGTTTAAACAAACGCACAGCGATAAACACCGCAAGCAGACAGGCAATTGCTGCAATAATCGGTGTGCCGATACGAATAATTTGAAACGCACGATACTGATGCGTGGCGTCAAATTCAATCCCTAACACACCCACGACCTCCTGCCCCTTATGTATGGGAAAATAAGAGATAAAGATAGGACCCCACTCTGTATTTTTAATCTGATTCGGTAAAATGATTTCATCATGTAAGGCAGCCGCAAGCTCCGGTATGATCTCCTCCTCGATTTTATCTCCAGGATTGCGAAAATCAGAGCTGTCATATGGAAGACCATCCACCAGATACACGTATTCTCCCCTTGTGTTCTTTTCTGCTGTATATAAATAACGTACATTTGTACTGGCTTTTACCTCCTCCAGCTTCTCCTTCATCCGCATATAGGCAGGGTTCTCTCTGGTTAGTGCCTTCGTATTTTGAAATGTAGTTTTATCTACATAATCATCCACATACTGATAAATGCTATGAGAACGCTCCTTTAGACTGTTGATCATGTCCTCATGCGTAATATAGTAGTTAAAAAAATAAACACAGATTAAAGCTGTGGTCACAAGGACTGCCGTCACAATGGATACCTGTACATCCACTCTGCTGATTCATACATTTCTCCCCAAATTGTTATATCAATTATAGCATGCACATGGAATAGAAGACAACGAGGAAAATCAGAAAAACATTACAGCTTGCCTAATGATAGCAATATTTTCTATTTCAGGTAGTATTTTCAATTTCTTTGACCAGCTTCCCTTTGTATTCGTTCCATAGTGTGAAGGCAGTAAAAAAGGCCACCGTAGTGACCTTTTCTTCTTTTCGATTGAGAATTAAGCTAATTCAGAGAAGAATTTGATAGTTCTAACCATCTGGCTAGTGTAAGAGTTTTCGTTATCATACCAAGATACAACCTGTACCTGTGTATTTCCGTCTTCCATTTCCATAGCCATTGTCTGAGTTGCATCAAACAGTGATCCGTAACGCATACCGATAACATCGCTTGAAACGATTTCATCAGTAGTGTATCCGAAAGATTCATTTGAAGCAGCCTTCATAGCAGCATTGATTTCATCAACTGTTACTTTACCCTTAACAACAGCAACTAAGATTGTAGTTGATCCTGTAGGAGTAGGTACACGCTGAGCAGAACCGATCAGTTTACCTTTCAGTTCAGGAATAACCAGACCGATAGCCTTAGCAGCACCAGTAGAGTTAGGAACGATGTTTACTGCAGCAGCACGGGAACGACGCAGATCACCTTTTCTCTGAGGTCCGTCCAGTGTCATCTGATCACCTGTGTAAGCGTGGATAGTTGACATGATACCGCTCTGGATAGGAGCTAAATCATTCAGTGCTTTCGCCATAGGAGCTAAGCAGTTTGTAGTACAAGAAGCAGCAGAGATTACTGTGTCTTCTGGTTTCAATACATCGTGGTTTGTGTTGAATACAACGGTAGGCAGATCGTTTCCTGCAGGTGCAGAGATAACAACCTTACGAGCACCAGCTTCGATGTGTGCAGAAGCTTTGTCTTTTGAAGTGTAGAATCCTGTACATTCCAGAACAACGTCTACACCTAATTTTCCCCAAGGCAGGTTTTTAGCATCAGCCTCAGCATAAATTGTGATTTCCTTTCCATCAACTGTGATAGAGTTTTCACCAGCAACTACTGTATCAGCTTTAGCGTATGTACCCTGTGTAGAGTCGTATTTTAATAAGTGAGCCAGCATTTTTGGAGAAGTCAGGTCGTTGATTGCAACTACTTCGTAACCTTCAGCCCCAAACATCTGTCTGAATGCAAGACGTCCAATACGTCCAAATCCATTAATAGCAACTTTTACTGTCATCTTCAAAGTCCTCCTTTTAACACTCTTATTATACGTATTTCATAGGTAAATGTCAATTGAGAATCTTTTCACTTACGGTTTTTTTCAGCCTTCCTTCCATTTTGGACAGCATCCGGCAGAAATTGCGATTTTCGCCTTTAAAAAGGGCTTTTTCCGAGATTCCAAACACGCATATTTTGTAAACGATTACATGAAATCACTGCACACATACGGTATTAAAACACCCCTTTCGAGCATACTGTGTATAGAGACGGGAGTGATAGTATGGTCTTTGTACCGACAATTATAGAAAGAAACGCAAGCAGTGAACGGGTGTACGATTTGTACTCCTGCCTGCTAAAGGAAAGAATCATCATATTGACTGGAGAGATTGACGATGCCATGTCCAGCTCCATATGTGCTCAGCTGCTGTATCTGTCGAGTATCAGCAGTGAGCCGATTCAGATGTATATCAATTCTCCCGGTGGTAGTGTCAGTGCAGGACTGGCAATTTATGATATTATGAAATATATCCGTTGTGATGTCAGTACGATCTGTATGGGTATTTGTGCAAGTATGGCAGCGGTGCTGCTAAGTGCCGGAACACAGGGAAAGCGCAGTGCATTATCAAATAGTGAAATCATGATCCATCAGCCTATGGGTGGTATGCAGGGGCAAGCGAAGGATATGGAGATTGCTGCCCTGCACATTCAGAAGCTGAAGGAACGGCTGTACAGCATTCTCAGTGAGAATACCCAGCAAAGCAACGAAGCACTGCGACGGGACTGCGACAGGGATTACTACATGGACGCAAAGGAAGCATTGGCCTATGGTTTGATTGATGCAATTATCTGATGCAGAAAATTCTGCCCTTTCCTTATATGTTATGGTAAAATAATCGTATAAAGGAAGTGATACTATGGAACGTAAAGCAAAGAAGGTATGTGAATCTGAAGCAGAGCAGGTTCAGCTGGTCATGGCCAATCATCTAAATGGCAGTGGTCGTCTGTTTGGCGGACAGCTAGCGGAATGGATCGATGTTCTTGCCGGTGTGGTTGCCAGAAGACACTGCAACAGCAATATTACAACCGCATCCATTGACAGCCTGAATTTCAAGGAGGCTGTACATCTGAATGAGCTGATGGTGCTTCATGGTAAGGTGACCTATGTGGGAAATACCTCGATGGAAATACGTGTGGACAGCTATGTAGAGAACAGGGATGGTGTCCGCCGACTTGTCAATACTGCATATCTGACAGAGGTCGCTTTGGATGACGAGGACCGTCCGACCACAGTCCCCGGTCTGATTTGTGATAGCGAGGAAGAAAAGCAGGAATATCAGGCAGGCATTCGTCGAAGAGAAATCCGCCTGCAGCTGCAAAATATTGCAAAGGGTAAGGATTAGCCGAGCAATAACGGCTCTTCCCGGAACTTACGCATCACGAAATGTATAATATAAGACTTATTCTCAGAGATATAAACTTTCTCTGAGAATAAGTCTTTTTCATTATTCTTACCATCATTTCACAGCTCATAATACGGGGCATGTTTTCTTAATAGAAAGAAAATCACAAAGCCATCTAACCAGAAGCCTTGTGATTTCTTATATTATTATGATTTATCATGTATATTTCAGTGATTGTACATGGTAGCTAACACGTAGCTATCATCATTTCAGGGTAGATATGGCACGCCGCAGCTGAGCAACATCCTTATGTGTATAGATTTTTTCTGTTGTGGTATAGGAGCTGTGTCCAATCAGTTTTTTGATGCAGGTACTATTTGCGCCATAATTACTTAATCGTGTAGCAAACGTATGACGACAGTCATGCGGCAGGTGTTCCATATCCAGCATATCCATGATTTTATCGAAATACTGATTGCGATACATATGATAATTGAATTTCTTCCCTGTATCCGCATCACTGATCAGATATTCATTATCCTGCAGATAATAATCCATCACATATTTCTGAATCTTTTCATGCACAGGAACCAGCCTATTTTTTCCAGCTTCCGTTTTGCTTCCTCCGCGTATGGTCATATTCTGTACATCCACATCCTCTCTGCGAATGTTAAACAGCTCCCCTACACGAAAACCTGTATAGATCATGATAAGAATCGTATCCACGAGCGGAAGATTCTCATGGTCAAACAGTTGCTCAATTTCCCATTCTGTAAATGGCTTGTGTATTTCCGGATGATCCTCTTTTCTGTTGATAATCACGTATTTTGCGTAGTTTTTCTGAATAATATCGTTTTGAACTGCGTATTCACAGACCAGCATCATCAAAGAACGCAGCTTGAGATCACTCGACAGTGACAGCGTACTTTCATCCATTATGCGCTGAAAATGCATTGCTCTAAGATCGCTCATGCGTACATGCCATATACTGGAGCATCTTGCATACGCTGCCTTATAACCGTTGATTGCCGTTTGTGATATATTGCGATATTTTGTGGATGACCACTCCATATAAACATTTTCAAATGTAATCGAACCCAGCTTTTCAATTTCCGCATACAAGACAGGATTCTTATTATAATTCCATAACGAAAACTCCGCCATTTCCTCTGTCTCATAATATCCGATGATTTTACGCTTCTGATGCCGCATTCCATCCTTTCGTTTATAGGAAACGGTCACGCATGCAACCCAGGGCTTTCTACGGTTTCCCTGTAGCTTATATACGCTCCCCATTCCGTTTGCTTTTTTTATACCTACTGATTTCCCTTTCATCCTTACACCTTCCAACTGCCTATCCTCATATAAACCATACAATGCCAGGAATGGAATTGCAATAATGAAATCATCGGTTGCGAACACGTAGCTAACATATGGTTTCCCGCTTTTTATTTCATATTACTTTTATATAACGCTTATTCTTACCTGTATGTGATTCTTCATGAATTATTCAAATAACAATTTGCTTACAATTATCTTTAATAATCTGAAAGGAGAAACAACATGGATGTAAATATTATTCAGGCTTTACTGGTATTCGTTGTTGCCTTCATTATGGGTATTGACCAGTTTAGTTTCTTGGAATCATTGTATCAGCCAATCGTATTGTGTCCAATTATCGGGGCAATCCTTGGTAACTTCCAGCTAGGTGTCGTAGTTGGTGGTGCTTATCAGCTGATTCAGATTGGTAGTATGCCAATCGGTGGAGCTCAGCCGCCTAACGCAATTCTGGGTGGTATCATGGCGACTGTATTCGCAGTTTCTATGAATATGGAGGCAACAGCAGAAGGTGTCGGAGCTGCTATGGGTCTTGCAATTCCATTCGCAGTATTCGGACAGTATGCTGTAACATTAACATTTACTATTATGTCAGGTATGATGACAAAAGCTGATGCTTGTGCTGAAAATGCTGATGTAAAGGGTATCCGTAACATCAACTTCATCGAAATGGGTATCTTGGGTTGCCTGTTCGGTGCACTGGCTGTAGCTGGTTTATACGGTGGTTCTCAGTTAGGTGTCACACTGAAAGATTTGTCCTTCCAGTTCTCTTGGGTAATGGCTGGATTAGACGCTGCCGGTGGTGCTAT
>OGFC01000383.1_pt1 | contig 42926 bp, 42 predicted proteins | sample 1570841 | NCBI WGS metagenome assembly OGFC01 (sample SAMEA2582137, study PRJEB24529) | metagenome | biome: Human gut stool | place: China | collected 2011 | reverse complement strand
AAGTGTAGCGATACATGGAGTTGACTGATACTAATAGGTCGAGGACTTAATCACAAAGTGTCGAAAAGACACGAAAGAAACTGTCAACTGTTATTCAGTTTTGAGGGAGAGACCTCAAAGTGATCTGGTGGCGATAGCGATGTGGACACACCTGTTCTCATCCCGAACACAGAAGTTAAGCATATCAGCGGCGACAATAGCTGGACTGGCTCCAGTAAAGATAGCACGCTGCCAGGTAATCTGACTCATCATCTGATGGGTCTTTTTTTTTACTTATAAGCAAAGCTAGCAAGGTGGTACAAAGCCTTTACGATTCTGATGATTCCTTTTCCTTATTACAATTCTATCGAAAGAGTAATTGCGGCATCCAAATAGGAGGTGAGTGCCTTTACAATACGGTCGTTTCTCCTGTCAGAATCCCGCGTAGAATGCAGCACAGCTGTTCTATGCCTTACTTGATCTACTTCAGATTACCTGAATATGCATTTGTAGATATACAGGATATAGGATACAGCTTTTCGCACATGCTATGCTGTGATATTCTATAAAAAATGCTTCGAAAAATATTGGGAACGTTCAAACAATATAGGAATTCCATGCTATAATAGAACATATCATTTTTATTGGAAATGATTTAGAAGAGCAAAAACTGATGGTTTTATGAAAAGACAGGTGATGAATATGAGTCAGAAAGTATTATTGGGTTTATCAGGTGGTGTAGATTCTGCGGTTGCGGCATATCTGCTGAAGGAGCAGGGATTTAATGAGATCTGTGCGTTTATGCGTAACTGGGATTCCTTTGCGAATAACGATATTATGGGAAATCCTACGATTCAGGATGATGTATGTCCGCAGGAACAGGATTATCTGGATGCCAAGGCGGTTGCGGATCAGCTGGGACTTCCGCTGCTTCGTGTGGATTTTGTGAAGGAGTACTGGGATAACGTCTTTACGTATTTTCTGGAGGAGTATCGCAAAGGGAGAACACCAAATCCGGATATTTTATGTAATAAGTATATAAAATTCGATGCATTTATGGCATATGCTAAGAAGCTTGGATTTGAGCTTCTGGCAACCGGTCATTATGCACAGGTTGATCACAGTGGTGAGGAATCCCGCATGCTGCGGGGGGCCGATAATAATAAGGACCAGACATATTTCCTCTGTCAGGTCTCTCAGGATGCATTGCGGCATTCCATGTTTCCAATCGGACATATGGAAAAGCATGAGGTACGTGAAATTGCAGAACGCATGAAGCTGATAAGTGTGGCAGAGAAAAAGGATTCCACAGGTATCTGCTTTATCGGAGAGAGGAATTTTAAGGAATTTTTAAAGAATTATCTGCCTAGCCAGGATGGTGATATCGTGGATATTGAAACGCTGGAGGTTGTTGGAAGACACGGTGGTGTTTTATACTATACAATTGGTCAGCGGAAGGGGCTTGGTATCGGAGGCAATCGCGGGCCGTGGTTTGTTGTTGGCAAGGATGTACAAAAAAATATTTTGTATGTGACAAATGGAAGTGAAAGTGACTGGTTGTATTCCGATAGCTGTATCGTATCCGGTGTCAACTGGTTCTCCTGTAAAAAGCCGAAGGGCGATTATGTGTGTACAGCGAAATTCCGGTACCGGCAGCCGGATAATGACGTTATCCTTCGCTTTGTTGATGAGACCACTGTATTTTTACGTTATCCGCAAATGGTCAGCGCAGTGACGGCAGGTCAGGAAGCGGTGTTTTATCAGAGGGAAGAATGCTTAGGCGGGGGTGTGATTGAAGATGTATTCAAGGAAGGAATCAGTTTGCAGCACCGTATCACAGGGAGAGTCGGCGATGGAAAGTAACACCGTTTATAGCTTGTCAATTGGACGTATGCTTGCCCTGCTTGTGCATTATTTTGCAGGCTATCTGTATGTATACCGTATCATCGCGACAAAGATTACACTTGCGCTAGAGCCAGGGGCAACGATTCTGTTGCCATGGGTGCAGCTGCTGATTTACGTGTTTACTGCCGGTGTGGCAATATTGCTGGCATGGCCGGCGATTCGGAATTCCTGGGTGAGATTTCGCAGAAGAACTGAGGCAAATCTGAAAATGAGCGCCTATCTGGTTATTATCATTCTTGCTGTAAATATGCTGTTGTCTTTATTGATTGGACTTTTGACGCAGACTGGAAACAGTGTCAATCAGGAGGAGATTCGCAATGCCAGTACGGTTCTGCCGCTGATGACAATATTGTCAACCTGTGTATTTGCACCGATCATAGAAGAAACGGTGTTTCGAGCAGGTGCATTCTCCTGCCTGCGAAGCAGGCTTGGATTTTGGGCCGCTGCAATCATCAGCAGCATCCTGTTTGGATCCATTCATATCGTGGATTCTCTTCTGGCAGGAAATCTGATGGATGTCAGCTATTTGCTTGTATATGCCGGAATCGGAATGGTTCTGGCTTACGGATATGAAAAAAGCTCTTCCTGCATGGTACCCGGCATTGTGCATGCAGGAAATAATATCATATCCATGCTTTTTATGCTTTTATAAGAACAGCTGAGGTAAAGGAATGGATGAAGAAGAAATCATATTGAAAGCAAAGCATCTGCATACGATTTTTCGCAATGATACCAATGGATATACGGTTGCGAAATTCGTTACCTATGATGCGAATGAAGAAGATTTTACAGCGACCGGTTATTTCGGCGAGCTGAATGAGGATGTACTGTATAAGCTGCACGGAGATTATGTGGATCATCCCCGCTATGGAATGCAGTTTCAGGTTACAGCCTATGAGAAAATGATGCCGAATGATGAAAGCACCCTGATTCGTTATTTCTCCAGCTCTCTGTTTCCCGGAATCGGAGCGCAGACAGCGAAATCCATTGTGGAAGCGCTGGGAGAGGATGCCATCGAAATCATAAAAGAAAATCCGGAGGCTTTGAAACAGATTACAGCGTTAAACGCAAGAAAGCGTGCCTCTATCATTCAGGGAATCATGGAGCATGAAGAGGCAGATGACTCTGTTGTTTTCTTTACGAGAATGGGCATCAGCGTCAAGACCATCATGAAGATGGAGGCTGCCTATGGTGATGCGATGATATCCATGGTAAAGGAAAATCCATACCGCCTGATTGAGGAAATCGACGGAATTGGCTTTAAAACAGCGGATAAGCTGGCAAAGGAGCTGGCGTTTGCTCAGGATCACCCCTACCGTATCAAGGCTGTCATCTTGTCCTGTGTGCTGGATTTGTGTATGGCAAGCGGGGATACCTATACAACGCTGGAACAGATAGAAAAGCGGTTTCGCAAGGAATTCGGTGCTTCCATGGATATCAATCCTTATCTGGAAGAGCTGGAGCTGGATCGTCTTGTCATGATTGAGGATGAACGTATTTATCATCATACTCAATACGATGCACAAAATGGCATCGCTTCCTTTCTCGCCGGCTTTCCTTATCGCGAGTCAGAAGAAGAGGTCACCTTTGATATTGAGGATATCGGCATGATGGAACAGAAATTCCATATCCGCTATGAAGATAAACAGAAGGAGGCGATTACTGCCTTTTTCAAAGAACCCTTTCTGATTCTGACAGGTGGACCGGGAACCGGAAAAACAACAATCGTAAAGGGGATTCTGGATTTATATCAACGCTATTATCCATCCGATACAATCGCATTGTGTGCCCCGACCGGACGAGCAGCCAAACGACTGAGTGAGCTTAGCTCAACTGCGGCAACGACGATTCACTCCCTATTGAAATGGGATTTGGAAACGAATACATTTCTTGTGAATGACAAGGAGCCGATTCAGGCAGATTTGCTCATCATTGATGAATTTTCCATGGTGGATCAGTGGCTGTTCTATCACCTGCTGAGAGCTTGTCGCATGGTGAAAAGGATTGTGGTGATCGGGGATGAGGATCAGCTGCCGAGTGTCGGCTGCGGGTGTGTATTAAAGGATTTGATTGAAAGTGCATGCTTTCCGCTTGTGCGACTCAATAAGATTTTTCGTCAGAGTGAGGGAAGTGATGTTGTTACACTGGCACACCAGATTCGGGAGGGCTCCGCAGATATTCTGGAGAATGCAAAGGATATCGCGTTTTTCCCCTGTCAGAATTATGAGGTTCGTGATCTGATCTTAAGTGTTGTATCCAACGCACTGGACAAGGGCTACGATCCAAAGGAAATACAGGTGCTGGCACCGATGTATGGCGGTGTAGCCGGTATCGATGCTTTGAACAACGCCCTGCAGAAGATGATGAATCCCGCAGATCCGTATAAAAAGGAGCTGAAGGTAGGCTATCGTCTGTTCCGTGAGCACGACAAGATTTTACAGCTGAAGAATCAGCCGGAGGATGAGGTGTACAACGGGGATATCGGAGAAATCATTGAAATCAGCTACCGCGATGATAACGTGCATCAGAAAAACTGTATTACAGCTGATTTTGACGGTGTTCTGGTGGAATATAGCGGGGAACAGATTTACAACATCACGCATGCCTATGCGACCTCCATCCACAAGGCACAGGGCAGTGAATATGCAATCGTCATTATGCCAATTGTAAAGGATTATCGCTATATGCTGCAGAAGCGTTTGATTTACACCGGGGTTACCAGAGCAAAGCGAAGTCTGGTGTTACTGGGAGATAAAGAGGTGTTCCTGCATGCGCTGCGTGTGGAGGACCGCCATGTGCGCAAGAGTACACTGCAGGAAAAAATAAAGGAAATGATGGGATAACAGACAGGACAGTATCCATACTATCAGTGATAGGAGTGATACTATGAACAAGTGTGTTGTCGCAGGCCTGATGGGTCTGGCTGTCGGTATGTATATCGGCTACAGTCAGGAAGAGGGCATTGAGGATCTTTGCCGTGAATCCAGAAGGAAAAAGAAAAAAGTTATGAAGAAAATGCATAAGACCTACGATCACCTGTGTGATTGCATGGATCTGGATTAACCCCGTCGCGGGTTTTTCTTTTATGAAGGTATCGCATATTCTGGATTCTCTGGCTCGTGGCTGCCGGAAACTGCTTGTTCCTATCGCCGCATTTTTGTTGCTGGTTTTATTATTGAAGCAGCTACAGCTGTATGATTGGATTGTCGATATTTACAAAAGCTGTCTGCCGGTCGTGATGGGGGCCGTAATCGCTTTTCTGTTACAGCCGTTGATTGACCGCCTCCAGCAGCATGTTTCTCAAAAGCTTGCCGTCATGCTAGTATACATCGGAATTGCGCTTATTCTTGCCGTCTTTGTTATCGGAATGATTCCCATCATTTATCGGCAGGTCATGGATTTTGCTGAAGTGGTGCCGGTGTGGATGAAGCATTTGGAGGGATTTCTGGATCGCTATCATATCGCTATCGGTAATTTGGATACCTTGAAGGAGAAATATTTGCAGGAGGGCTATATTATCGTTATCGATTCTCTGCGTAATACGATGCATACTGCTACGAATTATGGTATTGCATACATCACCGCATTTTTCATATCCATTGATTTGGATTTCTGGAAGCGTACGGCGAAAAAGGTGATTCCCAATCTGCATCAGTTTTCTACCTTTTATTTGACGATGAGCAATATCGTATACCAGTATCTGGTCGGAACCTTTCTCGATATTCTGTTTATCGTTGTTACCGTTGGTATCACGCTGTATATCTTCGCCTTTCCCAATGCATTGCTGTATGCTGTCATACTTGCATTGCTGAATTTGTTTCCCTATGTGGGCGCGACATTCGGCTTGATTCTGATTGCTATTGTCGGTGCCTTGAGCTATCCGGTCTTTCCGTTTCTGGCCTTTGCAATCGTGTGGACGATTCAGCAGATTGAATCCAATTTCATCCAGCCGATGATTTTCAACCGAACAATGCATGTACGTCCAATCCTGACCTTTGTTTTTATCTTTCTGTCCGAAGCTCTCTTCGGGGTTGTCGGTGTAATTTTATCACCGATATTTGCGGCGATTGCGCAGATTGCTTTTCGCAGCTGGCTGCATTCCAAAACAAGCGATAAGATTGGAGAATGGGAGGATATCTGGCAGGATTTTGATGAGGCGATGCAGGAGGAGAATTATGAGTAAAATATTCATAAAGGATTTGCACTGTCTTTTGTATTTTGATATAATGATAACGTTCATCAGGACAATGAAAAAGAGGAGTACATGCAGGTAGCCATTGAAGAGAGAAAGCGGTAGGTGAAAGCTTTCATGGTGAATGATGGAAGCTGCTTTGGAGTTCTGCGCGTATCTGGCGTTAAAAGAGTAAGTGAGTGTGCCTGTGGAATTTTATGCATGGGTGAACTGGGATGGTACCGCGTATATTATACGTTCCTGGATTCGGGAACGTTTTTTAATGCTTATAAGGAGGATGCAAACATGAAACAGTTGACAGGAAGTCAGATTCGTCAGATGTTTCTGGACTACTTTAAAAGTCAGGGACATATGATTGAGCCAGGAGCAAGCCTGGTTCCCCACAACGATCCAACACTGCTTTGGATCAATGCCGGAGTTGCGGCTTTGAAAAAGTATTTCGACGGTAGTGAAAAGCCGAAGAACAATCGAATTGCGAATGCACAGAAGTCCATTCGTACCAATGATATCGAGAATGTAGGAAAGACGGCCCGTCACCATACGTTCTTTGAAATGCTTGGGAATTTCTCTATTGGAGATTACTTCAAGGAGGAGGCAATACCGTTTGCCTGGGAGTTTTTAACAAGTCCGAAATGGATTGGGTTCCCTAAGGATAAGCTGTATGTTTCCGTATATACCGATGATGCAGAAGCCTATCGGATCTGGACTGAGGTGTGTAAGGTGGACCCTTCTCACATTTTGAAAACGGATGATAATTTCTGGGAAATCGGAGAAGGTCCGGGCGGACCGGACAGTGAAATCTTCTATGACCGCGGTGAGGCGTATGATCCCGAAGGTCTGGGAGAACGTCTGTTCTTTGAAGAGCTGGAGAATGATCGTTACATTGAGGTATGGAATGTCGTATTTTCACAATTTGACTGTAAGCCGGAGCTTGACCGTAAGGATTACAAGGAGCTTCCGCAGAAAAACATCGATACCGGTATGGGATTGGAACGACTGGTAGCACTGGTTCAGGGTGGAGAAACCAATTTTGATACGGATTTGTTTTTGCCGATTATTCATGCGACAGAAGCATATACCGATGCACGTTATGCGGATCCGGAAAATAAAATGGCTTTCCGCGTAATAGCCGATCACATCCGAACCGTAAGCTTTGCACTGGCAGATGGGGCGCTGTTCTCCAATGAGGGCAGAGGCTATGTCCTGCGCCGCGTTCTGCGTCGTGCCGTGCGTTTTGCGAAAAAGCTGAATATTCAGGGAGCATTTATGTATAAGCTGGTTCCTGTCGTTTATGACATCATGAAGGATTTTTATCCGTATATGGAGGAAAAGCTGGCGTATATCGCTCGTCTTGTAAAGGTTGAGGAGGAGCGCTTCCATGCAACGCTGGCAGATGGTGAAAAGCTGCTGCTGCAGGTGATGGAAGAAAAGAAGGAAACCCGTGTAATTGACGGAAAGACAGCGTTTAAGCTGTATGATACCTATGGATTCCCGCTGGAGCTGACTGTGGAAATCGCGGAGGAAAGCGGCTATGCGGTGGATAAGGATGGCTTTGATGCGGAGATGCAGCAGCAAAGAGAGCGTGCCCGTGCAGCCCGTGGGGATGCGGAATCTATGGGAAGCCAGTCCATTGATCTGCTGGAATTTACGCAGGAAAGCAGCTTCATCGGCTATGATGCTCGGCATACTGCTACAAAGGTGATCGCATTGTTTAAGGACGGTGTGAGAGTGGATGCTATCAGTGATGAGGGGGATGCCATTTTTGATACAACAGTCTTCTATGCGGAAAGCGGCGGTCAGGTCGGTGACAGCGGTACGATAAGTGCAGACGGTGTACAGGCTGTTGTAAGTACGACTATCAAGGCTCCTCACAAGCAGCATCTGTCTCATGTTATCATCACAGAAGGTGAGCTGCGTGTTGCGGATGCGGTGGAGCTGCAGGTGGATGAAAGAAAACGCGATATCATCACGAGCAATCACTCCTGCACCCATCTTTTGCAGAGTGCATTGAAGCAGGTCGTGGGCTCTCATATCCAGCAGGCCGGAAGCTTTGTTAGTGAGGAATATCTGCGCTTTGATTTTACGCATTTTGAAAAGGTGAATGAGGAACAGCTGAAGGAAATCGAGCAGCTGGTGAATCGTTACATCAGTGCTCACTATGCTGTTAGCAAGGTGGAAATGCCGATTGAGGAAGCAAAGAAAAGCGGAGCGACAGCGCTGTTTGATGAAAAATACGGAGATGTTGTCCGCGTTGTCAGCATGGGAGAGGTTTCCAAGGAATTCTGCGGCGGCTGTCATGTGAATAATACACAGGAAATCGGTGTCTGCAAAATCATCAGTGAAGAAAGCATCGGCTCCGGTATTCGCCGGATCACGGCGAAAACAGGGTATGATGCCTATGCTGAATTTGCGAAGGAGGATGACACGCTGCATGCGGTAGCGTCCGATTTGAAGCTGAAGGGAATTTCCAAGGTGGAAGAAAAGGTTGTTCAGGTATTGGAGGAAAACGCCCAGCTCAAGAAGGAGCTTGCGGCGCTGCAGGCATCCATGTTTGCCTTGAAGGCGAACGATCTTGTCAATCATATGCAGGAGCTGAACAATCGTCAGGTGCTGATTGAACGCGTGGATGGTGCGGATGCAAAAGCGATGAAGGATATCGTTTCCAACATCCGTTCCCAGAAGGAAAACTGCGTCATCTTCCTGGCATCCGTTCATGCGGATAAGGTAACCTTTGTTGCCGGTGCAGACGAGGTGGCTGTAAAAGGCGGTATCAAGTGCGGTGATCTTGTGCGTGAGGCGGCTCTTGTCTGTGATGGGAAGGGCGGCGGACGCCCGGATATGGCACAGTCCGGCGGTAAAGATGCTTCCAAGGTGGAGGAAGCACTGCATTTAATCAAAAATATGCTGTCATAAGGCTTTCAATTTTGTATAAAGTAGGATAAAATAAAGGAAGAAAACAAAAGGAGGTAATACTATGAGAGATATCACGGAAACCATGTCTTTTAAATCGGATGATTTAAAAAGAGACAATATCAAGCATGTATTACGCTTAGTCAAAGAGGCATTGGACGAGAGAGGGTACAATTCGGTGAATCAGCTGGCAGGCTATCTGATCAGCAATGATCCGGCATATATTTCATCTCACAACAATGCACGTACGATCATTCAGAGTGTAGAACGCTATGAGATCATAGAAGAGCTGGTAAGAGCTTACCTGGAAGAAGATAAGTAATGCGGATACTGGGTCTGGATCTTGGCAGTAAGACATTGGGTGTCAGTGTGAGCGATGCTTTGGGCATGATCGCACGTCCGGTGGAAACAATCCGCTTTGAGAGTGATGATTATGATGCCGCATTTGAGCAGGTACAAGCATACATAAAGGAGTTTCAGGTAAAAACCGCCGTTTTGGGTCTGCCAAAGCATATGAACGGGGATGTGGGCATACGGGGAGAGATTTCCCTCATGTTCAAGGAAAAGCTGGAAACACTTGGCCTTTCGGTTGTACTATGGGATGAGCGTCTGACAACGGTAGCGGCAGAGAAGATTCTGATCTCTGCGGATGTATCGCGCAAGAAACGTAAAAAAATCATTGATCAGATGGCGGCAGTACAAATTCTGCAGAGCTATCTTGATAAAAAAAACTAGGGGCTTTCAAGGACCCCTTTAGAGGAGGAAAAAACGATGTTAGATTCAAGCAGTCTGTATGTGACAGATGAAAACGGAAACGAAAAGCGAATGGAAATCCTGTTCACCTTTGAGGATGATAACCATGGAAAGAAATACGTAGTATTCATGGATCCTGAGGAAGAGGAGGGGGAGGTGTTTGCTTCCGCCTACGATGATGAAGGAAATCTTATTCCGGTAGAAAGTGATGCGGAATGGCAGATGATTGAAGAAGTGATAGGAGCCTTCCAAGAAGATGAAGACGCAGTTGAAGAATAAGAAGGTGCTGATTGCCCTTATCAGTGTATGCATTGTACTTGCGGCGGTGCTTTCGGTATTTGTATATTATAAAACCGGTCTTAAGGCGGTGGCATCACGTGAAGCCGTGACAGCCTTCAGTGTCCAGCCGGGAGAAACAAGCGAGGCAGTTTTGGACAAGTTGCAGAAGCAGGAGCTGATTCGCAATAAAACGGTTGCCAAGCTCTATATGAAATTCCATGGGCTGAGTGATATCAAGGCCGGTAATTTCAAGCTGGATGCAGGGTGGGATACACCCAAAATTCTGGAAACGCTGAATGACAGCAAGCAGGCAAATGCGAATGATATCAAAATCACCTTTAAGGAAGGCATGTGGGCAAAGGATGTGGCTGCTCTGATTGAAAAGCAGACAGGTGTCAAGGCCAAGGAGCTGCTTACACTGTGGAACGATGATGCCTATCTGAACACCCTGCTTAAAAAATATTCATTTTTAAGCAAGGATATTCTGAACGCGCAGTACAAGGTGAAGCTTGAGGGTTATCTGTATCCGGAAACCTACAGCTTTCATAAGGATGCGACAGCCAAAGAGATTACGGAAACCTTCCTGAATCAGTTTCAGAGGGCGATTGCTCCATACGAGGCGGATATCAAGAAAAGCGGAATGAGCATGCAGGAGGTTATCACGTTTGCATCGATCGTACAATACGAGGCGAGCACAAAGGAAGATATGGAAATGATTGCCGGTGTCTTCCAGAACCGCTTGAAGCTGGGAATGTCTCTGGACAGCAGCGTTACGGTTTGCTACGCACTGTATGATGATATGACATCTGGTGAGGACTGCGAGGTCAATACACACATTGCATCTCCATACAATACCTACAAGAATCCCGGGCTGCCTATCGGACCGATTCTGAATCCGGGAGCGACAGCGATTCAGGCAGTGCTCCATCCGAAAGCAAATGATTACCTGTATTTTGTAGCGGATATCTATGGCGATGGCAAGGTATATTATGCCAAGACGCTGGAAGAGCAGGAAGCGAATATTGATAAGTATAATCTGCGTAAGTAGGTGAAGGTCATGAAGAAAACAATACTGATCGGCATTGCAGGGGGGAGCGCCTCTGGGAAGACCTCTATTTCTGCACAGCTGAAGGAGCATTACGAGGATACCAATTCTGTTGTGATTATCCGTCAGGATGATTATTACAAGGATCAAAGCGATAAGACGATGGAGGAACGTGTCAAGACGAATTATGACCATCCCTTCGCCTTTGATAATGAGCTGCTGGTGGCACAGCTGCAACGGCTGCTGAAGCGTCAGCCCATCTGCAAGCCGACCTATGATTTTGTGCATCACACCAGAAGCGAGATAATCGAGGAAATCGAACCGAGTGATGTCGTCGTCATCGAGGGGCTGTTTGTTCTGGAGAATGAAGAGCTGCGCAATCTGTGCGATATTAAGATTTTTGTGGATACCGATGCGGATATCCGCTTTATCCGCAGATTGCTGCGGGATGTGAACGAGCGGGGAAGAACGCTGGAATCGGTGGTGGAGCAGTATACCTCCACTGTCCGTGATATGCACAATCTGTTTATCGAACCGAGTAAGCGCTACGCGGATGTCATCATCCCCGAGGGTGGCCACAACGTGGTTGCCATTGATCTGCTGATTACGAAAATCAGTAGTATTATTTCAGAAAACGTGGTATAATAGCGGACGAATAGGAGTTGAAACCATGGCTGATGAGAAATTTTTAGTAACCAAGGAAGGCTTGGACGAGCTGCTCAAGGAGCAGGATAATCTGATTCATGTCGTACGTGATGAAGTCATTCGTGAGCTGCAGGAAGCCCGTGCACAGGGTGACCTTAGCGAGAACGCCGATTATGATGCTGCCCGTGACCGTCAGGCGCGTGTAGAAGCAAGAATTCGTGATCTGGAGGCTATGATTGCGAATGCAGAAATCATTTCCGAGGATAAGAAGGCAACAACCAAGAAAACCGTATCACTGGGTTCTACGGTTACCATTCTGGATATGTCCACCAATGAAGAGGAAACCTACAATATTGTTGGTTCCATTGAGGCAGACCCGCTGAATGGAAAGCTTTCCAATATCACACCGCTGGCAACATCACTGATGGATCACAAAATTGGTGATATCGTTGAGATTGAAACTGCGGAAGAGCCTTACCAGGTAAAAGTCATCGATTTGAAATAGAGAAAGAGAACAGAAAAATATTCTGTTCTTTTTTTAGGAATTTTCGTATTGAATTTCGTATAGATAAATGGAGGTGTTTGTCTATATGAAAAAAATACTGAGTATCGTTTGTCTGCTTCTGCTGTTTTACGGCCGTTATGAGCTGGTGGATTTGGCAAGTCTAGAACGCAGGACGAAGCAGATCGAGGTAAAGGGAGAGGTAGAGCGGCCCGGTGTGTATACAGTAGATATTCATGCGGATACTGCAGAGATTCTGAAAAAAGCAGGCGGATTGAAGAAAGGGGCGGATATCTCCGCAATCAACCAGTCACAGGATTTGAGTGATCATAGTGTTCTGGTCATTGGAAAGCAGTCTGAGCAAAAGAAGATTTCCATCAACAGTGCCACGGAAAAGGAGCTGCAGACACTTACCGGTATCGGTCCCGCAATGGCACAGCGCATCGTTGCCTATCGCACACAGCAGCCCTTTCAAGCACTGGAGGATATCATGAAGGTGAAGGGGATCAAGGAGAAGCTGTTCGCAAAAATCAAGGGGCAGATTACATTATGAAGCGCAGCTGGCTGCTGTGTGGATGGTGCTGTCTGCTTCTGCTGTGGGCACACTGGGTTTCCTTCTGGTTCTCTCTTCTGCTGATGCTGGGACTGCTGTGGTATTATCACAGACATTACAACATACATCCCCTGTTTGTTTTGCTTCTGCTTCTGCTGCAGGTGCGAATGACACTGCTTCTGCGTGAGCCAGAAACACCGGTGGATACGGTATTGCAGATAAGGGAAATCAAGGCGGGCTATGTAATCGCTCATACACAGGGACAGGATGTGTTGGTCTATGGGCTGAAGCAAGCAAATTTCAATGATATCATACAGGTCAAGGGAGCGTATACACCGGTTACAGCTCTGCATAATTTTCATCGCTTTTATTTTCCCGACTGGCTGAAGAAGCGTGGCATTCGCTATCAGATACAGGCGAAATCCTATCAACTCCTGCAGGAGGGAAGCGGTGTGCGTCATAATCTGTATGCCCATGTGCAGGAAATCGGGGACAAGCAACAGCGTAGCTGGCTCAATATGATGCTCTATGGCATTCATGAGGAGGATGTTTCCTATTTCCTGACCTCCAGTGGTCTTCATGTCGCTACACTTGCGGCTTTTCTGCAAAAGCTTTTGCTTATGGTCTGTTCACAAACCAATGCTTCCGTCATCACACTGCTGCTTTTGGGTCTGTGTGGACATGTCACGATATTCTCTTCCTCACTGATTCGCATGCTGCTGTTTCGCCTGGTGAATCTATGCTGCCGCAGCTGGAATCCACAGGATCGATTGGGAATCAGTATGGCAGCCGTTTTGCTGCTGTTCCCGTATATGGCATGGGAGCTGGCGTTTCTTCTGCCGCTGGGCTTTCGCATGCTCTCGCTTTTCAATGTCAGAAAACGAAGCAGGCGTCTTACCGGCTTGCTGCTACTCGTTCCTATGCAGTTTCTCTTTTTTCAATCCTGCAATCCTTTGCAGCTGCTGCTGTTTCCCGTTTTTCGCTATGCCTATGCCCTGTTGTATGCCGTATGTCTGTTAAGCCTGCCATACTCCTTTGGTCCGCTATTTGCACGAATAATACAGCTTGCCGATACGCTGGATGCGCTTCAGCAATGCGGAATGACCCTATACTATACCCCACAGCTGTTCTGGCTCTTTTTATGGGGCAAAGGTGTTGTGTGCTATATCAGCTATACACAGAAAAAGCCGCTGGCTGTGCTGTTCCTGCTGTTTCTGTATGCCCCCTTTTCCTCATGGCTTGATCCCTTTGGGGAGGTGCTGATGATCGATGTGGGACAGGGAGACTGTACGCTGATAACCCTGCCGTTTCATCAGGGAGCTTTCATGATTGATATCATGGGAAGCCGCTATCGCAACATTCCCAGGGAGGTGGTAGTCCCGATTGTTAAGGCGAAGGGTTATCAGAGGCTGGATGCTCTGATACTCACGCATGATGACTTCGATCACAGCGGTGGCAGGGACGAGCTGCTTAAGGAGCTGGAGGTAACGCGCATTATCGATCGTAAAAAAAAGGCAGAACCAATCGAAGGACTGCCGCTGACATTTTTACTTAGAGACTATGAGGGAAAGGATACCAACGATAACAGCATTGTCACCTATATGCAGACGGATCAGCTGAAGGTGCTGTTTATGGGAGATGCCAGTGTTGAAGCGGAGGAGGCCCTTTTACAACGCTATAAGCTTACCGTTGATGTACTGAAGGTCGCTCATCATGGCAGTGATACCTCCAGCTCGCTTTCCTTTCTGCACGAACTGCAGCCTCAACTGGCACTGATATCCGCAGGAAGAAACAACCGCTATCATCATCCCAACACCGCTGTTATGCAGCGTCTGAAGCAGGAGGACATCCATACGCTGGTAAGTGCACAGGATGGAGCTGTATCCATTCGCTTCAGCCGCTATTTCAGTTATTATGTGAGCGCCGAGCGAACGGCCGGGATTCTGCACGTTTTTCAAAGGTGATAATTTCAGCAGGATAGGAAAAAACTTACATAAGGTGGAGGAATGCTGCTTCTGTATAAAATATACAGGAAGATATGAAGAAAAGTCGTGGTAATCTATGCGCGTTTCGTTTATAATATTCTCTAGGTGATGAGAATGAATTATGTGCTATATGGAGAAGAACAATATCTGCTGCAGGAATCACTGACAAGGATCGTCAGAAATCATGTTCCGGATGCCAATGATCTGAATAAAATCGTTTACGATGCGGATACGACGGATATGGATGTGATTCTGGAGGATGCGATGACCATACCGTTTTTCTCAGACTGCAAAATCATTCTTGTCTATCATGCGAATTTTCTAAGCGCGGCGAATGAGCATGCAGTGGATACTGCAGCGCTGGAACGCTATCTGGACAAGCCGATGGATTCTACGGTATTGGTGCTGATTGGGGATTTTGAAAAGCTGGATGCCAGAAAGAAAATCGTAAAAAAAATACAGAAGACCTGCAAGGTGCTGCAATACCGTAAGCTGGATGAGCAGGGGAAGCACAGCTATGTGCAGGAGCAGGTGAAAAAGCGCTCCCTTCAGATAGAGCCCTCTGCCATGCAGGCGCTGCTGCATCGTTTGCCGCTGGATATTCGTACCATACAGACCGAAATGGAAAAGCTGGAGCTGTATGGTGGGGTGATCAGCCGCGATGTGGTGGAAAAGCTGGTTACACGGCCCTTGGAGGAGGATGTCTTTCAGCTGGTCAATGCAGTTGTGGACCGCGACCTTCAAAAATCCTTCCATATGTGGCAGGATCTGTGTGTGTTGAACAAGGATGCCATTTATCTGATTGCCCTGCTGGCCTCTCAGTTTCGTTTTTTATATGAGGTAAAGGCACTGACGCTGCATGGAAAAGGGAAGGATGCTATCAAGGATGAGCTGAAGGCACATCCCTATCGTGTACAGCTGGCAATGAAGACCGTACAGCGGCTGGGCATCGGCTATCTGATGCACATACTGGAACAGCTGGCAACACTGGATCAGAATCTAAAGGCCGGCCGGTTGGATAAAAAGCTGGGCTTTGAAATGTTTTTGCTGGGAATACAAGGAGTACGACAATGAAATCACTAAAGGAATTATACAGGATCGGTCCGGGACCGTCCTCATCACATACACTGGGGCCGCAGCGTGCTGCCAGTTTGTTTAAGGAGCGTTATCCCAACGCACATCATTTTGAGGTGGAGCTGTTCGGATCACTGGCGCTAACCGGAAAAGGACATTTGACAGATTACATCATCATAGAAACGATGAAGCCGAAGGAATGTGTGGTATTTTTTAAGAACCGCAAGGAGCTGAAGCATCCCAATACGATGCAGCTATCAGCCTTTGACGAAGCAGACTGTCTGCTTGGAGAATGGACGGTTTACTCGGTAGGAGGAGGTGCCATTCAGATTGAAGGGGAAGCGAGCAAGGAAGGTGCAGATGTCTATCCGCATCACCTGATGAAGGATATCGAAGCCTATTGTGAAGCGCATTCCATGACGCTGTGGGAGTATGTGAATCACTTCGATCCGCTGGATGATTACATGGATACCATCCTGCAGCAGATGATGGCGACGGTGGATGGCGGTCTTGCCAGAGAAGGTGTGCTGCCGGGTGATCTGAAGCTGAAGCGTATTGCAAAGGAGTTAAAGCAGAAAGCGGATGCGGCGAAAAGTGCCGCCGAGCAGGAAAAGCTGCTGCTGTGTGCCTATGCCTATAGTGCAAGTGAGGAAAATGCTTCCGGAAGTACGACGGTCACAGCTCCAACGCTGGGAAGCAGCGGTATTCTGCCAGCGCTGGTATGCTATTATCATCGCATACTGGGCGTATCCCGAGAGCAGCTTCGCAATGGCTTAAAGGTGGCCGGACTGTTTGGAAATCTGATTAAGGAGAATGCTACCATATCCGGGGCTCAGGGCGGCTGTCAGGCGGAAATCGGTGCGGCAGTTGCGATGGGTGCCGCTATGGTCGCCTATCTTCGCGGACAGACGATGCGCCAGATTGAGTACGCAGCGGAAATCGGAATCGAACACCATCTGGGTCTTACCTGTGATCCGGTAGGCGGTTATGTGATGATTCCCTGTATCGAACGAAATGCCGTCGGGGTGCTGCGGGCCATGGATGCCGCAGTATTAGCAGAGGGCATCAGCGATTTAAGAGAGCATAAGGTCAGCTTTGACATGGTGGTCAACACCATGAACTATACCGGCAGGAAAATACCGATTGAGCTCAGGGAAACCTCTTTGGGTGGACTGGCAAGGGTTGTGCCGTTGAAATAAGAAAGAAGGATATGCGTTATGAAGGGTCTGATTGTATATTCCTCGCTCAGCGGGAATACAAAGAAAATTGCAGAAGCGATTGCGGAGGTTGCTGAGGACAGTGAGCTGATTTCCGTTAAGGAATTTCAGCCATCCATGCTTGCTCATTTTGATCTGTTTTACATCGGATACTGGGTAGATAAAGGGGATTGTGATGCTGCCGCTTTACGTGTGCTTGATCTGCTGAAGGAGCAGCGAATTGTTTTGTTTGGAACGCTGGGGGCTGCGGAGCAAACGGATTATTATGATATGGTGAAGAAACGGGTGGAGGCACATGCCGCAAACAATCATATACTGGGGCATTTCCTGTGTCAGGGAGCTGTTGGTGAAGCAGTGATTGCGCGCTATCGAAGCATGCTTGCCGAGCATCCAGAGGATGAGCATAGGAAGCAGCAGCTTGCCAATTATGAAAACGGGAAATCTCATCCGGACGAACAGGATCTTGCCAATGCCAGAGCCTTTGCGCAAACCATTGGCTGAAATACCATACGCAAAGGGCTTCTATGTCTACATTCTGCGCTGTCAGGATGATTCTCTCTATACCGGATGGACGACGGATCTTCGCCAGCGCTTCCATCAGCATGCGATTGGGAAGGGCGGACGCTATACCCGTGCCCATCGCCCCCTTGAGCTTTACTACTATGAGAGCCATGCTGATAAGCGTGCAGCTATGCGTAGAGAATATCAGATCAAGCAGCTCAGCAGACCGGAAAAATTAAATTTGAAATATCGCAGTACGGATGTTTGATTGCACTCCTTGCTGCGTTTTTTCTGTTTGTGATTGGATGGATTGCTGCATTCAATCACAATGCATGTAAATCCGTTCTCATAAAAGTGTTTTGCTTGGATAATTACGGTCTTGTGCTTCCGCTGTTACATGCATGAAATCATCGTGGTATGCATCGATATGGCCTGCCTGCTTACCATAGTTCTCAAATATGAAAAAAAGATGCCAACACATTCACGAAGGGAATGCCGCAGCATCTTTTCTGCTTTATTGACTGTGGTAAGGGGAGTGCCCTTTTGCTACGTAAGACCTGCATGCATTTTTCATCACATGACGAATACGATAGCGATAAAATGCAGAATGCTTGCCAGATTGATACAGACATGCCAAATGGAATGAAAGTATTTTTTCTGTGGTTTTCCATAAAAGAAGGCACCGATCGTATACATAACACCACCGCCGACAATCAATCCAAGAAATAATGGACTCGCCTTGGATAGCAGCGTCGGCAGAAAGAAGATTGCCGTCCAGCCCATGATCATATAGATGGTCATAGAAAGCTTGGGGTAGCTTTTTGAGCTTATGGCCTTTAACAGTACACCGCCAAGCACTGCACTCCATTCAATCGCCAGAATCAGATAGCCCTGCCATCCACCGATCAAGGTGAGTGCAATCGGCGTATAGCTTCCTGCAATCGCAAAATAGATACAGATATGATCCAGCTTGCGGAAAACGTATTTATGTGTGGTACCAAATGGCATGCAATGATACAATGTGGATACCAGAAACATCAGAAACAGACATAGAATGAACACCGACACACCTGCCGCCAGTTCGCTTCCTGATTTGTTATAGGAATATACGGCTGCTGCCGGAAGAGAGCATATACACAGAATCGCCATGATTCCGTGAGTCACACAGTTGGCGACCTCTTCTCCAAAGCCCAGTCGGAACATATCCCGCATGGATTTTTCCTCCATGAGTATCACCTCCGTAAATCTTATGCCTGTGGTCAGTATAATACAATCCCAAACGGAATGCAATGCTTTTTACCGAATAAGCTTTATTTTGTGATGATAACTCAATTATATAGTATTTAATACTCTGTTACAATATATTGATATCGTGATATAAAGTATGAATGCGGTATAAACAAAAGTTAAAAAAGACTGAATTCTTCACAAGTTTTGATGCGAAGCCTCCAAACTTATGCTATAATAATCATTGGTATTTGCTGTTGCTTACAGCAAATGAATGGAGGCATCTATGTTTTTAAAACGTATTGAACTGCAGGGCTTCAAGTCCTTTGCGGATAAATCCATCATCACCTTTGATTCGGATGTGATCGGAATCGTCGGTCCAAATGGATGCGGGAAAAGCAATATCAATGACGCGATCCGCTGGGTGCTTGGTGAACAGAGTGTGAAGTCATTGCGTGGAAATAATATGAGCGATGTCATTTTCAGCGGCTCTACAGCACGCAAGGCAGTCAATATGGCGGAGGTTACGCTGGTGTTTGATAATTCCCGCCATATCATGAATGTTGAATTTGAAGAGGTGGAGGTTACCCGCCGTCTGCATAGGACGAGTGGGGAAGGGGAGTATTTCATCAACAAGGCTCCCTGCCGTTTAAAGGATATCGTCAATCTGGTAATGGATACCGGTCTGGGCAGAGATTCTCTTTCCATCATATCGCAGGGAAACATCTCCGCATTTGCCGATGCGAAGCCGGAGGATCGCCGTGCGTTGTTTGAAGAGGCGGCAGGTGTTGCGAAATATAAGAAGCGTAAGAATGAATCACTGTCCAAGCTGAACCGGACACAGGATAATCTGAGCCGTCTGGAGGATATCATCATGGAGCTGGAGCGTCAGGTTAATCCGCTCAAGCGCCAGGCGAAAAAGGCGGAGGTCTATCTGGAAAAGAAAAAGAAGCTGGAGGTTATTGAGGTCAGCGTGCTGGTGGATGAAATCGAAAAGCTGAGCGAGCAGATCGACATGCTGAAGAAAAAGGCATTCGATTTGGATGCGCAGAAGGCGATGCATGAAACTACCATTCAGGTGGAGGATGTAAAGAACAGTGAGCTGCGCAATGAGATGTATCAGCTGGATCGTGAGGTAAATAAGCTGCAGGAGCAGTATGCCAAGCTGAGCGAGGAATCCAGAATGCTGGAAACCCGCAAAATCGAAATGGATGAAAAACGAAAATATGCGTTGGAATATGCCAGCAATGCCGAAAAAGCCAAGGAGCTGAAGGCGATGATGGAAGAGGCGCATTATGAATATGAAGACCGATCAAAACGTTTAAAAAATCTGGAAACGGATATCGCTTTACAAAAAGAAGCAGCTGCCAAGCTGGAGCATGATTTGTCCTATTGCACACAGGAAAATGCACAGGCATCCTCGATTCTGAACCGTCTGGAAAATCGCAAGGCGGTATTGGAGAATCTGGCAAAGCAGCCGTTTAATCATCAGCAGGCTGTAAAATCCGTGCTGGATGCCGGACTGAATGGTATTCTGGGCGTTGTTTCGCAGCTGTTTAAACCGATGATGAACTATGAAACGGCAATTTCCAATGCGCTTGGCGGCGCCATGTATCATATCGTAACCGAGGATGAGGCAGCAGCACGCCATGCCATCACCTTTTTGAAAAAAAATCAGTCTGGACGTGCAACCTTTCTGCCGCTGACGGTTATGAAGCCGCGCTATATGCAGAAGGAGCATCGCATGCTTGCGGAGAACAGCGTCGGCTTTCTCGGCGTGGCGAGCGAATTTGTTGAAAATGATACGCAGTTTGATACGCTGCGGGATTCCTTGTTCGGCAATGTTGTCATTACGGATAATCTGATCAATGCGAATGCGATTGCCAAGCTGCTGCGCTTTCAATATAAGATTGTTACGCTGGAAGGCGATATTGTCAACCGCGGAGGAAGTATGACCGGCGGTAAGGGAAGAAACAATTCCACACCGCTGACGATACAGAAGGAATTGAATCAGGTGCTGCAGAGTCTGGAGGGCCAGCAGATGAAGGTGGAGGGATTGAAAAATCAGCTCTATGCGCTGCAGGCCAAAAAGGAACAGAACAGCTCCAATCTGGTGCAGATGCAGATTTCCAGTGCACAGCTGGATCCGATCGTAAAAGCCAAATGGGCAAAATATGATCGTCTGAAAAGTGATTACGAGCAGATTGCACCGGATGAGGATTTGGATAAAGCCGAGCTGCTGGAGGATGATATCGTCGTTAAGCTGAGCAATGTGCATTCCCGCATTGATGAGGTCAGCTCTTCGATGAAAAGCAAGCGGGAGCGCCGTATGAAGGCCGGAAGTGAAGTGGAGCGCAAGGATGCGCAGATTCGTCAGCTGCGAAGAGACCTCAATATTTTGCAGAATGAGCAGCGTGAGGTGGAGGTTGCGCAGGCAAAGGCGGAAACCAAGCTGGAGACGACACTGGAGCGCTTAAGCTCCACCTATGAGATGACCTTTGAATATGCACAGAGCCAGAAGGCGGAGATTGATATCGTAGAGGCCCGCAAGCAGGTTGTTGTTCTTCGGCAGGAGATTTCCGCCCTTGGAAATGTGAATCTGGATGCACCGCAGGAATACAAGGAGGTAAGTGAGCGCTTTGCATTTTTAAGCAAGCAGCGCGATGACCTGATCGCCGCAAAGGATAAGATTTTAGAGGCCATCGATGAAATGGATGATATCATGGTCAAGCAGTTTCAGGAGATGTTTGACAAGATCAATGCACAGCTCAACGATGTATTCCGCGCGCTGTTTGGAGGCGGAAAGGCCCGTTTGTTTATGGTGGATCCGGATGATGTGCTGAATACCGGAATTGATATTGATGTGCAGCCACCGGGGAAAACCGTACAGAATATCCGCCTGTTCAGCGGTGGAGAAAAGAGTCTGATCGCTATCTGTGTTCTGTTTTCCATTTTGAAGGCACGAACGATGCCGCTTTGTATTTTCGATGAGGTCGAGGCAGCACTGGATCAGGCGAATGTGGAGCGCTTTGCGAAATACATTGCACAGTTTCGCGGAGAGAGTCAGTTTATCGTGGTGACACACCGCCCGGGAACCATGGCACAGTGTGATGCCCTGTATGGGGTAACCATGCAGCAAAACGGTGTTTCCCAGCTGCTGAAGGTGAAGCTGCAGGATGCAATCAACATGATCGATAAGGAAGAGGTGAAGGGATAATGGGTATATTTTCAAAATTGAAGCAGACGTTTTCCTCCAAAAAGGATGGGGATCGCTATCTGAGTGGTCTGGATAAATCAAAGAAGTCTTTTTCAGAGCGCATACGCAGACTGGCGCTTGGCTTTACCGGTGTCAATGAAGAATTTCTGGAGGATTTGATGGTGGTGCTGCTGGAGGCGGATATCGGTATTCGGACAGCACAGAAAATTGTGGATGAGGTTGAAAGTCGTGCGATGGATCAGAAGCTGAAGAGCTTTGATGAAATCAGCGAATGTCTGATTGAGGTCATGCATGAGCTGTATACCGGCTACGAGGATGTGGATTTTCATAAAAACGAGGATGGTCCGACTGTGATTTTAATGGTTGGCGTCAACGGCAGCGGAAAAACGACGACTACGGCAAAGCTGACAAAGCTGTTTCAGTCTGAGGGCAGCAGCGTTGTACTTGCGGCAGCGGATACCTTCCGTGCCGGTGCCATTGACCAGCTCGCAAAATGGGCAGATCGTCTGGGTGTTCCCTGCATCAAGGGAAGAGAGGGCGGCGACCCCAGTGCAGCACTGGTGGATGCCTGCCGCTATGCGAAGGAGCATGGCATGGATTATCTGATTGGAGATACCGCAGGACGTTTGCAGAACAAAGCAAATCTGATGCAGGAGCTGAGCAAGATGCGCAGGGTGATCGAACGGGAAATCCCGGGAGCACCGCATGAGGTGTGGCTGGTGCTGGATGCCACAACCGGACAAAACGGTATTTCACAGGCACAGATTTTTCTGGAAACGACCAATGTGACCGGTATTATTCTGACAAAGATGGATGGTACGGCAAAGGGTGGTATCGTGATTGCGATACGCGATCTGCTGGGACTTCCGGTGAAGTATATCGGACTCGGTGAGAAAGAGGATGATCTACGTCCATTTGACATTGATTCCTACCTGTACGGTCTGTGTGAGGATATCCTGCAGCATGATTGATCAGATGGAGCGGATGAATGCGCTTCTGGATGCCTATGAGGGGCTGTTGACAGAGAAGCAGCAGGAGATCCTCAGTCTGTATTACAAGGAAGACTTATCGTTCTCCGAAATTGCGGAGAATCTTGGAATCAGTCGTGCGGCAGTCAATGATCATATCAAACGCAGCACGCATATTCTTATGGAATACGAAAAAAAGCTGCATCTTGTGCAAAATTATGAAACAAGAAGCAGGATTTATGATAAAATGAAAACAGTCGGAAACGATGCGATACGAAAACTGGTAGAACAGCTAGAAAATTTAGAATGACTTTAGGAGGATAACATGTCAAAAATTATTTCAGTGAACGCAGGGAGTTCATCATTAAAGTTTCAGTTATTTGAAATGCCGAGCGAGGAGGTTCTGACAAGCGGAATCGTTGAGAAAATCGGATTTGAGGATGCCATCTTTACCATTAAGGTGAACGGGGAGAAAATCAAAAAGGTGCTGCCGATCCCGGATCATACAAAGGCAGTCAGCATGCTGCTGGAAGCGCTGGTGGAATATAAGATTGTAAACAGTCTGGATGAAATCACCGGTGCCGGACACCGTGCTGTACACGGCGGGGAAATTTTCAAGGAAAGTGTACCGGTAACGGAAGACGTTGTAGAAAAATTTGCTTCCTTAAACGATTTGGCACCACTGCATAACCCGGCTGGTCTTGTCGGATACAATGCTTTCAAAAATAATCTGCCAAACTGCAAGCACGTCTTTGTGTTTGATACGGCATTCCATTCCACAATGCCGAAGGAATCCTATATCTATGCATTGCCGATGAAATATTATGACGAATACAAGATTCGCCGCTATGGCTTCCACGGAACAAGCCACAAGTATGTTTCTCTGCGCTGTGCAGAGCTGATGAACAAAAACGTGGAGGACACCAAAATCATTACGTGCCATTTGGGGAACGGTGCGAGCATTACAGCGGTTGACGGTGGTAAATCCATCAACACCTCCATGGGCTTCACACCGCTTGCAGGCGTGATGATGGGAACCCGCTGCGGTGACATCGATCCTGCAATCGTAACCTATATTATGAAAAAGACCGGTGCAACTCCGGATGAAATGGATGATATCATGAACAAGCAGTCCGGTATGCTTGGTGTCAGCGGCATCAGCTCCGATGCACGTGACATCGAGGATGGCTGCAAGGAAGGAAATCCGGCAGCACTGTTGACAGCAGAGGTGTATGTAAACCGTGTCATCAATGTTGTCGGCGGTTATTACGCGCAGCTTGGTGGTGCGGATGCCATTGTCTTTACCGGAGGTATCGGTGAAAATGATACCAATATGCGTAAGATGATCTGTGATCGTCTGTCTGCGGCATTCGGTATCCAGCTGGATGAAGAATTGAATGGAAAGACAAGAGGCAAGGAAGTCCTGCTGTCCACTGCGGAAAGCAAGGTAGCGGTATGGCTGATTCCGACAAATGAGGAACTCATGATCGCTCGTGATACATACCGCCTGATTGCGTAGCTATGAATACCGACATTTTATTTGAGCTTGTCGAACAATATGATATCATCACGATTTATCGCCATGTGTCTCCCGATGCGGATGCACTTGGCTCCCAGTTTGGACTGAAGCAGTGGATACAGGAAACATATCCGCAAAAGCAGGTGTATGCACTAGGCAAGGATGCCGGCAGTAAGCAGTCTCTGTTTCCGCATATGGATAGTGTCAGCGATGAAACCATCGCTGCCTCTCTTGCCATCATCCTGGATACGGCAAACGGTGCCCGTGTGGATGATGAGCGCTGGAGCATGGCTGCACGTACCTTGAAAATCGATCACCATATCGTTGTTGAAAGCTTTGCGGATGTGGAGGTTGTCGAGGATTTGTTCGGGGCAACCTGTGAAATGCTGGCCTATATGTTTGAACAGAAGCAGCTGCAGCTGTCGCCAGTCTGCGCACAATATCTATACGGCGGCATCATTGCGGATACTCTTCGCTTTTCCATTGCGACCATAAAGCCGCGGACGCTGCGCACAGCAGCTTATCTGCTGGAAATGGGTGTGGATGTGAAAAAAGCCAATGAGGATCATTTCTCGACCTCCTATCGGCTCTATCGCTTTGAAAACTATATTCGCAGCAATGTTCAACTGCTGGACGGACATGTTGCTTATATCATTGTTAACCGTGAGGATTATGAGCGTTTCCAGCTAACCTTTAATGAAGCGAAGGAAAAGGTGTTCGTGCTGGGCGGTGTGGATGAGTTTGAAGCATGGGCGCTGTTCACGGAAAAAGAACGGGATGAAAACGGAAGACGGATTTACAATGGCAGTCTTCGTTCAAAAAACCGCACGATCAATGATATCGCAAACCGGTATCAGGGTGGCGGACATCGCTTTGCCTGCGGTGTAAAGGGACTGTATGAGGAAACAATACAGGAGCTGCTGCAGGAGCTTAGCGAGCGTGTAAACGAATAGGAATTAAGCAGTATACAAGGGTATGCTGCTTTTTGCATACGCAGCAAAGGCTACTATAAACGAAAGCCTCCCACAAGCACTGTGAACAAAATCAGAGCTTTGCGGCTACGATTAGCTGATCCTCTTCAAAACTTCAGAAACCATGGTCACGCCCGTATTAAGAAGCATGAAAATATGATAAAATAAAGAAAGAGACGAGGTGTTGAGAATGAGTGTCCACTTACATGTGCGAAGCTGCTATACCCTGCTGCAGAGCACCCTGACGATTCCCAAAATCGTTGCGGCTGCCAAGCGCTGCGGCTATACAGCGGTCGCATTGACAGACAAGCATGTCATGCACGGCGCTATGGCGTTTTACCATGCATGTAAAAAGGAAAATATCAAGCCGATTTTCGGGATGGAAGTGGACGTGCTGGAGCAGGAGGAGCTGTATGGCTTTGTCGTTCTTGCGAAAAATGATGCCGGCTATCAGAATCTGCTGAAGCTGTCCACCTGGCTGAATACCGGAGAGGAAGCCCGCATACCGGATTTGGATACGCTCGCCTATTATGCAAAGGACTGCATTGTTTTGACAAACGGTGATCAGAATCAGATGGAGACCCTTATCGTAAAGGAGGAGCTGGATCTTCTGCGCCACTGGCTGAAGCTGTGCCGAAAGCAGTTTTCTGATTTTTATGTATCCATAGCACGCAATGATTCCGGCTTGATGGAAAAGAAAAACCCGGTCTTAAAGCAGGTGTGCAAAGAGCTGGATATTCCCTATACGGCATTGTCCCGCATTTATTTTGAACGGGAAGAGGATGAGGAGAGCTATAAGACGCTGTGCGCAATCGATCAGGGAGTGTCACTCCATGATAAAATGCTGAATTACAGCCCGCGCCGATATTTTCGCACACCCCAGGAAATGCAGCTGCTGTATGAGGATGAGGAGTTGCAGATGAGTGATCGAATCGCAGCGCTGTGTCAGGTGGAAATGCAGCTGCCTAAGGCTGTGCTTCCGAAATTTCAAAACAAGTACGGCGTAAGCAGTGAGGAATTCTTGCGCAGTCTTTGTCAGAAGGGACTGCAGAAGCGTATGCAGTACCAACCAATTTCATCCATATACCAGCAGCGTCTGGACTACGAGCTGGATGTCATTATCCGTATGCAGTATGCCGATTACTTTTTGATCGTATGGGATTTCATCCGGTTTGCGAAGACGCAGCATATTTATATCGGTCCCGGACGAGGAAGCGCTGCCGGTTCCCTTGTTGCATACTGTCTTGGCATCACCCATGTGGATCCCATTCGCTATCATCTGCTGTTTGAACGTTTTCTAAACCCGGAGCGTATTTCCATGCCGGATATCGATACGGATTTTCCGGATAACCGCCGGGATGAGGTCATTCATTATGTGGAGCAGCTGTATGGCAAGCACAGGGTGTCTCATATCATCACCTTTAATACACTGGCGGCAAAGCAGGTGCTGCGGGATGTGGGAAAGGCGATGGAAATCAATCCCCGGCAGATTGACCGTCTGTGCAAGCTGGTTCCAAATGTAATCAAGGTTACACTGGACTATGCCTATCAAAATGATGCGCGCTTCAAGGAGCTGATCAACAGCGGAGAGACAATGCGCCGTTTGTATGCGACTGCCCGAAAGCTGGAGGGACTCCCGCGTCATGCCTCACTGCATGCGGCAGGTATCGTATTTTCCGATGAAGCCATCGAGCAGGTGTGCCCGCTGATCGATGTGGATGAGGGCGTTTGTGCCACACAGTTTACGATGGAGTATCTGGAGGAGCTCGGCCTGATCAAAATGGATTTTCTGGGACTGAGAAACCTTACGATTATTGATGAAATCGTACAGCATATCAATGCGACAGCTGATAAAAAGCTGGATATCATGCGGATACCACTGGATGATGCCAAAACCTATGCACTGATTCGTGCCGTGGATACCGTGGGGGTTTTTCAGCTGGAGAGCGAGGGAATGAAAAATCTGATACGGAAAATGCAGCCGAACTGCTTTGAGGATATCGTCGCAACGATTGCACTGTTTCGTCCCGGACCAATGGAAAATATTCCGGAATACCTGGATCGCAGAGAGCATCCGGAAAAGATTGATTATATCCATCCCAGCCTGCAGCCGATTTTACAAAACACCTATGGTATTATGATTTATCAGGAACAGATTATGCAGGTGGCACAGACGATGGCTGGCTTCACCCTTGGTAAGGCGGATAATCTGCGCAAGGCTATCAGTAAGAAAAAAGGGGAGGAGCTGCGCAGAATGCAGGAGGAATTCATATCGGGAGCACTGCGGAAGGGCTATGATGAGGCACTGGCGCAGAAGGTGTATGCCCTGATTATGAAATTTGCCAATTACGGCTTCAACCGTTCCCATTCCGTAGCCTATGGTATGATTGCCTATCAGCTGGCATATCTGAAAGCGAATGCTCCCCTGTACTTCTTTAACAGTCTGCTAAACAGCGTGATCGGCTCGGAGACGAAAACGAGTGAATATGTATTTGAGGCACGCAAGCGCAACATTCAGATTCTGCTGCCGGATGTCAATCGTTCGCACAATCAATATGGAATCGAGGATAATGCGCTTCGCTTTCCATTTGTCGGTATCAAGGGCATCGGTAGTGCGGTATCATCGCTGATTGTCGAGGAACGAGATAAAAAGGGTGAATTCCGTGATTTCTTTGATTTTACCGCACGTATGAACGGTAATAAAATCGGTAAAAAAACCATTGAAATCCTGATATATGCAGGTGCGCTGGACTGCTTTAAGGTTGGGCGTGCGAGTCTGATGGCATCACTGGAGGATGCCCTTCGCTATGCGGATCTTGTGAAAATCGAGGATGTGGATCAGGTGCTGTTTGACTTTGATTTGGTATCCAAGCCCGCCATGACGATGATGCGTGATAATGCAACGATTCGCTCGGAAAAGGAAAAGGAGGCCATCGGCTTTTATTTGTCGCGGCATCCGATTGCAGATGTGCGAAGCCGCATGGGAAAGGATCTTCCGATTTTGATTTCACTACCGAAATATAAAGGCCGTTATGTGAAATTTGTCTGTCTGGTGGATCGCTGCCGTCAGTATCGCACAAAGAACGGAGATATGATGATGTTTGTTATCGGCAGTGATGAAACAGGGAAATTTGATCTTGTATGTATGCCGAATATATATCGCCAGCATGCGGATGATCTGGTCAAGGGGAATTATCTGTATGTGGAGGGAATCGTGGATAAGGAAACTAGCTGTCTGGTCAAGAAGCTGACTAGGATAGAAAAGGAATAAAGGAGTAGGAGTGTGAATATGATAAGCATTCAAACCGTAGAGGAAGCGGATATCGCAGCACTGGCACAGCTGGAGGCGTGCTGCTTTCCAAAGGAAGAGGCGGCGGATGAAGCAGCGCTTCGCAGACGCGCCAGAACCTTTCCCGAAAGCTTTCTGGTTATGAAAAAGGATGGCGTCATCATCGGAATGATCAATGGCTGTGTAAGCAATCAGCACATGATCTGTGATGCGATGTATGAGGATGAGAGTCTGCATGATCCCTGCGGTGCCTATCAAACGGTATTCGGGCTGGATGTGCATCCCGCTCATCAGCATCAGGGGTACGCAAAAGAGCTGATGAACGCTTTGATACGAGTGGCACAGGAAGCGCAAAGAACGGGGATGGTCTTGACCTGTAAAAAGCAGCTGGTGCCCTTTTATGAGCAGTTTGGCTATCGCAACATGGGGGTGAGTGCTTCTGTTCACGGTGGTGCAGAATGGTATGATATGCTGTTGTGCTTTGCGTGATATAGGACAGTTGAAAACCATACACAGGAAACAATGGTGGCAGTACAGGTATATCTGACATCGCATTGGCTATTTTGGATTTCTGCATTCACAAAGTGGTAGTAGCATTTCACTGCATGTGTAGCATCAGCAAGCATGAGAAGCACTTTGATAGTCGAGAGAAAAGAGTCAATATCTGCTTGCTGTGCTTGATGCTTGCCGCATGCAGGAAAGTATGAGCGTTTCCTGTTGTTCACCAGTCTGTGCAGCAAAGCAGTGCCGGATGAACGAACCATCCTGCGGCATGGGGTATCCCTCCTATATTAACATAATCTGATCATGATTCAGCATTGCTTGTATACCTGCGAATTGCAATAGATTGCAGTCTCCATTGATTGTGCATAATGTAAAAAAATGAAAAAAGTGTTGCGTAAAAAAGCTGTTTATGGTAACATAACTATGTTGTATGTCCTCCCGGATTTACAACCGCTCAGAACAGGGTTTAAGTATGGAAATCATCACCTTGCATGGCGAGTCTTAAATTTTTTAGAAGGAGGTGCGATTTATGTACGCAATCATTGAAACAGGCGGAAAACAGATCCGTGTAGAAGAAGGTTCCACAATCTTCGTAGAAAAGCTGGACGTTCAGGAAGGCGAAGCTGTTGTATTTGACAAGGTAGTCGCTTACTGCAACCGTTCTCTTCGTGTCGGCACTCCATATGTAAAGGGAGTTAAGGTCAACGCAAAGGTTGAAAAGCAGGGAAAAGCAAAGAAGATCATCGTCTACAAATACAAGGCTAAAAAAGGTAGCTCACACCGCAAGCAGGGACACCGTCAGCCTTACACAAAACTGACAATCGAATCTATCGAGGCTTAATGTATGGTAAGAGTCCATGTAAAGCGGCATCAGGGTATCATACAGATAGTGGAAATCAAAGACCATGCAGGCTATGCAGATGCAGGTCAGGATCTGGTATGCGCCGGGGTGAGTTCCATAGCTGTAGGAATGATGAATGCTTTAGATGAGATGGTGCCTGAAGCATGCGACTTCGTTTTGAAGGAAGCATACATCAAAATTGAAACAATCCTGCCAAGTGATACAGCAAATATTCTGTTACAGGGAATGTTTTATCAGCTGTCAACCATGCAGGAAAGCTATGCAGACTATATTACAATAAACGATCAGGAGGTGTGATTATGAAATTTGTATTAGATATTCAGCTGTTCGCATCCAAAAAGGGTGTTGGTTCTACAAAGAACGGCCGTGACTCCGAATCCAAACGTCTTGGCGCAAAACTGGCTGATGGACAGTTCTGCCATGCAGGAAGTATCATTTACCGCCAGCGTGGTACGAAAATTCACCCGGGAACAAACGTTGGAAAAGGTGGAGATGACACGTTATTCGCAAAAGTGAATGGTGTTGTAAAATACGAACGTTTAGGTAAAGACAAGAAAAAAGTGTCCGTTTACCCACAGGCGTAATGAAAAAATCCCCGGTATGGGGATTTTATTTTTGAGCAGGATAACAGAAAGAGACAAGGAGGTGCCTGAATGTTTATAGATCGTGTAAAAGTACATGTGAAGGCTGGAAAAGGCGGAGATGGAATCGTTGCTTTCCGGCGTGAAAAATATGTTGCCTACGGTGGTCCCAGCGGCGGAGACGGCGGAGCTGGCGGAGATGTCGTTTTTATGGTTGATGAAGGAAAGACAACCCTGCTGGATTTGCGCTACAACCGCAAGATGACTGCAGAGCCGGGAGGTAATGGAAAAACAAAGAAAATGCATGGCGCCGATGGTGCGGACTGCATTATCAAGGTACCGCAGGGTACGCTTGTAAAGGATGAGAAAACCGGAAGAATTCTGGCGGATCTCACACGCAAGGGACAAAAGGAAATCATCGCCAAGGGTGGAAAGGGCGGACGTGGCAATTTTCACTTTAAATCCAGTAAAAACACGGCACCTCAGTACAGTGAGCTGGGGGCACCCGGAGAAGAACGTGATATCATGGTCGAGCTGAAGGTCCTGGCGGACGTCGGACTGGTTGGCTTTCCATCTGTTGGAAAATCCACATTGCTGTCGGTTGTATCCAAGGCGAAGCCGGAAATTGCGGAATACCACTTTACGACGCTGGCTCCCAATCTGGGAATGGTACAGGTTCCGGATGGCAGAAGCTTTGTCATGGCGGATCTGCCCGGTCTGATTGAAGGGGCGAGCGAAGGAAAGGGTCTTGGACATCAGTTTTTGCGTCACATTGAACGCTGTCGTGTCATCATCCACGTTGTGGATATGGGAGCGAATGATGGACGTGATCCCGTTGTGGACTATACGACCATCAACGATGAATTAAAGCAGTATGAATACCGTCTGATGGAGCGTCCGCAGATCGTGCTTGCGAATAAGATGGATCTGGATGGCGCACAGGAAAACCTGAAGCGCTTCAAGGAGGCCTATCCCGAGGTTGAGGTATTTGAAACTACAACGATTATCGCAGAGGGGCTGGAGGCGGTTCTTTATCGTGCGGCTGATCTGTTGGAAACAACACCGCAGTTTCCTTTGTATAATGATGATGCCAGTGATGAAGAGGCAGAGGGCGTGCTTTATAAATTTGAACCGGAGCAGCCAGCCTTTGAGGTACACAACATGGGGAATGGCAACTGGGAGCTGAGTGGGGAAGAGCTGGAGCGCAGCTTTAAGATGAGCAAGCTGGATAATGAAGAGGACTTCATGCGATTTGCCCGCAAAATGCGAAAAATGGGTATTGATGATGCTCTGCGCAATGCCGGATGTAAGGACGGCGATGTCGTAACCATCTGTGATATTCAGTTTGAATTCGTGGAGTAACGTCGTAACGTGGATACGTTTCACTGACGGGGACAGGATAGAATGCAGAAAGCTGTATGCTCACAAGTGAGCACGGCGTAAAAAAATAGCAGGCGCAGGAAGGCTCGAACAAAACGATGCTCCTGCGTCTTTTCCATGTAAATGTACATACGATAGCCAAAAAAACAGCTCTGCTGCATCGTTGGCTGTGGAAGAAAAAATGAGAAATATTATCAAACACAGATTGATGAGAGAAAAATTACGATAATTCGATACAAATAGAAAAAGTCCTGAAAACGGCTTGTATAAAGTGTTTCGGGACTTTTTTTACGAATCCAAGTGTGACTAGCGGGGATAAGCAATCCGAAAATAAAAGAAGACCTGACAGTTGGAAGGCAATTAAATGAAATACCTTCACCTGTCGGTCTTTTTCTATCGTTACCTAAGTTGTTACACCATGGCATAAAAGCGGCGTGTCATGCTTTTTCAGATACTGAGCAGCTAGCTGAAATCACCGAGGAGCTCATGATGGAATTCATCCAGCAATTCGTTGATTTCCATCAGAGAATACTGCTTGCTGATGCCGAAAATCAATATCGCATCCCGCTGCTGCTTGGCATACAGATGGTTATGGTGTGCCACGGTCAACAGACGGTTGGTTTCCTCTAGATTCAGCTTCATAGCTATAGCAAGCTGCAAAATCTTATCCCGACCTGCCTGCTTGCTGCCCTGAAATATCTGATAGGCATAGGTTCTTGGAATCTGGGCATCCCGAATGATATCGGATTTCTCCAGATTCTTTTCCAGAAGGATTTCATTGATGTAATCCACAAAGGATATATCACGGATTTCTTTTAAAATACGGTCTTTCTCCAGCGCGCCGGCTTTCTTCAGGATGTCTTCCAAATCCTTCGTTTTCTGTTTCTGCATACAATCACCAGATATTATGATATAATCAAATCACGATTATTGCAAGCTAAAGGAGAATTTATGCGTCTGGATTTATTAGAGGATATATGTACATTGTCCCAAACAGAAGAAAAAACAGTTCTGCTGGTAAAAAACTGTCTGGATCAGAAATTTTACATCAAGAAAATTATGCGGGACTGTGCAGAGCTGCAGATTTACCGGCAGCTGATGCAGCATCCCCATCCCGGCATTCCCATGCTGTATGAAGCGACACGCCGAGGGGAAACCTGCATTCTTGTGGAGGAATTCATCAATGGAACGACACTGGAATATGTGCTAAGTGAGCGAACGCTTGATGATGCGGCTATTCATCATATCATGCGGCAGCTGCTGTCTGCGGTTGAGCATCTGCACAGTCTGCAGCCGCCGATTATTCATCGTGACATCAAGCCAGGAAATATTATGGTGCTGGAGCATCTGGAAATCCGGCTGATTGATTTTGAAATTGCACGGGTTTACAAGCAGGATAAAAATCGCGATACCCGTGTAATGGGGAGTGCCGGTTATGCTTCACCGGAGCAGTACGGGTTTCATCAAAGTGACTGCCGCAGCGATATCTATGCGATCGGTGCTGTTTTAAAAACGATGGTACAAAAGGATGTGACGGCAAAGGATATCCGCAGCCCGTTTCAGCATATCATTGAAACCTGTATGCAGTTGGATCCGGATAAGCGTTATCAAAGCGTTGGCGAGCTGCAGGAGGCGCTTGGATATTGCGAGGAGAAGTCTCTGCCGCACGCATCCGTTTCTGTCTTACTGACGCAGCTGCCTGGTATACGAAGGGATCCTTTTGCAGAGCGGCTGCTGTTTCTTGCATATTACGTGCTTTGTATAATTCTGGGAGCATCGTTGACCGTGACCCCTCCGCCATCCCCGTATTCCCTCATCTGTCAGAGAATCGCCTTTGGTTTCTGTCTGGCAATCATCCCGGCAATTACCGTCAATGCGGGGAATATTCGGGAGCTGCTGCGGATTCAGGATCATGGACGTACATACATACGCTTCTTCAAAGGCGCGATTCTGTGGCTTCTCTGTGCGTTTATCATAATAAGTATGCTGGTGATTCTGGCAACCATACTGGAAAGTCTGCTGTAAGCATACCAAAGCTTTCCGGTTTTTTTATATAATTTTGTTCGTGATAAAGAGGGAAGCGTGCAAATGAGATTAGAAGTATATGATGATGTTGCCATGCTGTTTCACAGTGATGAAAAGGATATTCTGCTTGTTCAGCACATGATTGAAAACCTGTTCTTTGTGAAAAAGGTTGTTCGTGCAAAGCTGGACCTGTCCTTGTATCAGCTGCTGCAGAGCCATCCGTATGAACATCTTGCCAATGTGATCGATTTCAGCTACAGTCATGAAAAGACAATTCTGATAGAGGAGTTTGTGAATGGCTGTACACTGGAATATAAGCTCAGTCAAAGGAGGCTGTCGGTGGAGGAATGCATTCGTATCATGCTCCAGCTGTTTGCGGTTGTGGGGCATCTGCATGCGCAGACACCGCCGATCATTCATCGGGATATCAAGCCGGATAACATTCTGATTGACAAGGGTCATGTGGTGCTGATCGATTTTGAGATTGCGAAGCTGATGACGACGCGCAAGGATGTTCTACGTACCGGCAGTGTCGGCTATGCAGCACCGGAGCAGTATTACGGCTTATCCGATCAACAAAGTGATATCTATTCCATCGGAATCCTGCTGAAGGAATTGTGTGCACATACGGCATGGAGGAATAACGAGGCGGATATCTTTCTCACCATCATACGGAAAAGCACAGCTAAAAGACAGGAGGAACGCTACCTGACGTTATCGCAGATGCAGAATGATTTTATCATAACATGCCGAAGCTGCAGCTCTACAGCAAAGTATGCTGAAAGCATACCAATGCATAAAGAGCAGAAGGTATAATAAAATCATTCCAAAACACAGGATGAGAAAACTGGAGGGACCTATGAAAAAATTAAAAAAATGGCAGATTGTACTTATCGTAATTCTTGCGCTCGGTGTCATTGGAGCACTAGCAGGCGGAGGAGATGAGGAAAAGAAAAACGGCGAGCCGGCAGCAGAGAAAACCGACAACAAAAAGAAAGAAGACAAAAAGAAGGAGTCGAAAGAGAAAACTTATGGGATCAAGGATACGCTGAAGGTAGGCGATGTGGAATACACAGTAAATGGCATTGAAACTACGGATACGATTGGTGATGAATATCTGAATCAGAAAGCACAGGAAACCTATCTGATTGTTTCGATTACCGTGAAAAACAACGGAGATGATGCTTTGCGTGTACTGGACAGCTTCTTTAAGCTGAAAAAGGGTGACAAGACCTATAATACAGATTCTACAGCTATTATGTATCTGGGAGATGAAAGCATTTTTGCCAAGGAAATCAATCCGGATGCTTCTTTAAAAGGAAAAATCGTATTCGATGTAACCAAGGCGACGATTGATGATAAAAATCTGCAGCTGCAGGTACAGACCGGAGCATGGGGCACGGAAAAGGGACTGATCAATCTTCATTAGGCAGATATCGGCTCAGGCAAGGAGGACTGTCGCATATGCGGCGGTTTTTCTTTTTTGCCGCTGGTTGTTTGACTGTCTTTTTTTTATAGCATACGGTATGATTAAGCTATATTCGGGAGGTAGATGTTATGAGACTGGTATCATGGAATGTAAATGGAATCCGCGCCTGTATGCAAAAGGGCTTTATGGATTTCTTTAAGGAAATAGATGCAGATGTATTCTGTATTCAGGAAACAAAAATGCAGCCGGGGCAGCTGGAAATCGAAACACCGGGCTACTATCAGTATATGAACAGTGCAGAGAAAAAGGGGTATAGCGGAACGATGGTGTTTTCCAAGCAGGAGCCGCTGTCGGTTACGTATGGCTTGGGAATTGAGGAGCATGATCATGAAGGGCGGGTCATTACCTGTGAATACGAGGATTTCTATCTGGTCTGCGTGTATACACCGAATTCCAAGGATGGCCTGCTGCGTCTGGATTACCGCATGGTATGGGAGGATGCGTTTCGTGCCTATCTGCACAAGCTGAACGAAACAAAGAGTGTGCTGGTGTGCGGTGATTTGAATGTCGCACACAAGGAAATCGATTTAAAGAATCCGAAGACGAATCGCAGAAATGCAGGCTTCACGGATGAGGAACGCGGCAAAATGAGTGTTTTGCTGGAAAGCGGCTTTGTCGATTCCTTTCGATATCTGTATCCAAAGCAGGAGGGAATCTATTCCTGGTGGAGCTATCGGTTCAAAGCACGTGAAAAGAATGCAGGGTGGCGGATTGACTATTTCCTGGTTTCCGAGGATGCGAAGGACGCTATTCGGGAAGCAAGGATTCACACGGATATCTATGGCAGTGATCACTGCCCGGTATCTCTTGAGATTGATAAAAAGGCTGTCTAGGACAGCCTTTTACTTTTGGGAAGGAGGCTGCAAATTACAGGTTACACTATGGCGGCTGCCTTTTTTTATATCCGACTGTACGTTTATCTGTATGCTATCCGTGTGCATGGATTCGTTAAACGCTTTTGTAGTTGTAAAATACAGGAAATTATGCTAAGATGATTATAAGAAAAATAAGAATTATAAGAAAAGAGGGAAAACTATGGATTTCTCAAATAAACTGTATGTTTATGTGGATGCTGCAGCTTTGCAGGATCCGCAGGCGGAGCATTTCATGGAGGTACTGGCAAAGCAGTATCGTCAGATAATTTTGTTTGTGGAGAATGTTTGGGAGGAGGAAACACTGAAGCAGCTTCCTGCCTATGGTTATATCTGTCGCACCGTTTATGGGCAGGATTTGCAAAGCGTTCTGGAAAAGGACCGTGCAAAGCGTTCGCCGGATAAGACCAAGCATATTCTTTTTATAACAAGCTCAGCGCAGACACTGCATGGGATCCGTGTGCTTTGCCTTGGGAAGATGGGGCTGGAGCAGATTCTTTTGGAAAAGCTGCAAAATGAGAAAAAGCGCAGAACGGTGGTTACCGGTATCTGCATGGGCTGTGTTGTATATTTTGCTGTATACTTTTTCATGCTGGATAAGCTGCCGCTATGGATGCAGGATGGAGGAATCGCATTTCTGCTGTGTCTGCTTCCGGCGGAGCTGCTGATTTTGACGCTTCTATACGGTCTGTGCAAACGGGTGATTCCCTTTGATACCATCTTTGAGTTTTTTGATATTTTCGGATGAAGGCGGTACATAGTGATTCTCTATTTTATAGGAATTGTAGAACCAAAAGCAAGAGGAAACAGATAGTACGAAGCAGAAAATGTTACATAAAAGATAACGTAAAGGATAACAAAAAAGATAAGATATAAGGAAGAAAAAGGCTCTGGGCGGCATGCTTTCTGATTGTTGTTATCAGCTTCATAAGGGGAGCATAACATAGCTGCAGCCGTTTTAAAGGCAGACTGTATATTGCTGCTCTGCTGCCTTTTTTTGCTAATAGAAAACGGAAAGACCGGATGGTAGCTGTATCAGCGGTTTAGTGCTCTATTACATCCGAGCATGCAGAATTCCCGGAGAATATGATTACACTGTTTTAAAAGGTGAAATATCACCTTTTCCATCCCGTATTTCTGATGATTTTTTTATGCAGGTAAAGCACACAGTGGATTTCCACTGTTTTTATTTGTCCAGTCATGATAAAATAAGTGCGGTGATGAAAATGATAGCATTTATTAAGGGCGTTATTCACAGCTACAGCAATGATTCCTTGATTATTGAAAACAATGGCATCGGCTACCGGGTCTATGTTGCCAATCCGATGGCGGTCCGGCTTAATGCCGAAGTGATTTTATATACCTACCAGCATGTACGCGAGGATGCGATCACGCTGTTCGGGTTTACCACGATGGAGGAGCATGATCTGTTTTTGCAGCTGATCAGTGTCAAGGGTGTCGGTCCGAAGACGGCACTTGGAATGCTGGGCGTTTGTCCTGCTAAGAACATGATTGCGGCAATTGAAAGCAATGATGTGAAAACACTGAAGGGATTGCCGGGCATCGGCGCGAAAACAGCCAGTCAGATTGTTCTGGATTTGAAGGGGAAACTCGTGGAAGAGGTTACGGAGCTGGAAGTAAAGGAAAATGAACAGCTGCTAGATGCATTGGAAGCATTGAAGGCGCTGGGCTATAAGAATGCGGAGCTGAACAGCATCAAAAAGGAGCTGGGTACGCTGGAAGCAATGACGAGTGATCAGTATATCCGAAAGGGGCTTGGCATTCTGGCGAAGAGAAAAGGAGTCTAGTAAATGGAGAGAATTTTATCAAATGAATCGCAGAGTATGGATGAGGAAGCATCCCTGCGTCCCCAGAGTCTGCGTGAATATATCGGACAGCGACAGCTGAAGGAAAATCTGTCGGTGTTTATTGAAGCCGCAAAGCAGCGAAATGAAGCGCTGGACCATGTTTTGCTGTACGGCCCTCCCGGACTGGGAAAAACGACCCTGTCCTATATACTGGCAAATGAAATGGGGGGCAGTATAAAGACGACGAGCGGCCCCTCAATCGAAAAGGGCGGGGATTTGGCAGCTATTCTGTCAACACTGGAGCCCGGAGATGTTTTGTTTATTGATGAAATCCATCGTCTGCCAAAGCAGGTCGAGGAAATTTTGTATCCTGCCATGGAGGATTATTGTATCGATATCGTTGTCGGCAAGGACAGTGCTACCACCAGAAGTATTCGGCTGGAGCTGCCGCCCTTCACGCTTGTCGGGGCTACGACACGTGCGGGTGATTTGACGGCGCCGCTGCGTGATCGTTTCGGTATCGTTTCCCAGCTGGAATTTTATGAGCTGGCGGAGCTGCAGCAGATTATTTCCAGAACCTCCCGTGTCATGGATACGGAAATCGAGGAGGAGGCCGTGCTGGAGATTGCCCTGCGCTCCCGTGGCACACCGCGCATCGCGAATCGTTTGTTTCGCCGTGTGCGTGATTTTGCGACCGTTATGAATGATGGCATCATCAGTAAGCAGATTGCCGAAATGGCACTGGATAAATTAAAGGTCGACCATCTGGGATTAGATAATGTCGACCATAAGTATCTGAAGGGAATCATTGAGCGCTTTAAGGGAGGACCGGTTGGTCTGGAAGCGCTGGCCAGCAGCATCGGGGAAGAAACGATGACGCTGGAGGATGTGTATGAGCCATATCTTCTGCAGATCGGCTTTATCAACCGCACACCGCGCGGACGTGTTGTAACGGAGAAGGCCTATCGCCATCTCGGCTATGATCTGCGGGAGGGGCTGTTTCTGCATACAGACTGATTTATCCCTTGTGTGTACGCGAGAATGCAATGACGGCAGCTGCGATATAAACCAGTGCCTTGCTGAAGTTTTCAAGCAGTGCATACAAAGAGAAGCCGCTCAGCAACAGGGATAGCAGAAAAAATACAACAGCAACAGGAAGCGCATGTAACAGCGCTTTTTTATTTACGCCAATGCCCAGCAATGCTCCGCCGACGCCATAGGCGATGATGCCGCCAATCCAGTTCATAATGTGAAAAGTCGAAGTCGATACTGCATGAAAATAGTATAAAGCAGCAAATACAAGAGAGAATAACAATGTGAGCGCAAGCAGTACGGCTACGGAGCGCACATAGGTCTGTAGTTTGAATTTCATAAGTGGTCACCTCAGTCTACTGTATGAAATTCACGTACAAACTATGCAGGAAAGGATGGTTTAATGCAGGAATATATAAATCTGATGGTCAAGTGCTTTATCGTATATTTCGTGATAATCTTTGCCCTTCGCATCATGGGGAAGCGGGAAGTCGGCGAGCTTTCTGTCTTTGATATCGTTATTTACCTTGTTATGAGTGAGCTGCTGGCAATCTCCATCACGGATACGCATGAAAGCATTCTGAAGTCACTTGTTCCAATTTTCACGCTGGCATTTTTACAGATTGTGATATCCTGGGTGCTTTTGAAAAGCAAAAAGACCAGAGATATTTTTGACGGTAAGAATGCGATTCTGATTCATAACGGACATATCAATCAGAGCATCATGAAAAGGGAGCGCTACAACATTGACGATCTGATGTCTCAGATTCGCAGCAAGGATCTGTGTACACCGGATGAGGTTGCCTTTGCGGTGCTGGAGAATAACGGACAGCTCTCCATTCTGCCGAAAAACAAATGCAAGGTGAAGCACCCCGATCCTCTCATCAGCGATGGGACAATCAACAAAAAGGCGCTGCAGGATTTGTCACGGGATGAGGAATGGCTGAAAAACGCCCTGCAAAAGGAGGGCGTGGATAGTGTGGATGATGTGTTTTTGTGTATCTATCAAAACAACGGGATGTTTGTCACCAAAAAGGAAATGAATTCCAAGGATACCTTTTTCTAATTGTTTTTAAAGGCGATGAATAGGCGTACGGCGTGCATGGTGGTTGTAATGAGCATCCCGGCTGTCAGTGCAATGGGCAAGGAGGCCTCCATGCAGGTTCTGGTCAGAAACAGAACACATAAAATCCGTACCAGAGAGCCGCTCAGGGTGTCCGCAACGGTCTGCTTGCTTAAGGATAAGGCATGGAGCATACTGGACAGGGGAGGCTGCAGGGAATACAAAGCAAACGGGATGGCCAGCTGCTTGAGCAGCAGGGCACCGTGGGTGTTATGGTAAAACAGATAAAGCAGCTGTTCCGGAAACAGGTAACAGATCACACTGCAGCCCAGACCGACCAGAAAGCAGCAGCCGATGATCATCGAAAACAGACGGCGTGCATGATCGTAGTACCCTCTGGAATAGGAATAGGTGAAGGATGGCAGCAGAAAATTACTCAGTGTTACGGTGATGAAGCTTGGCATGGTAATGATGGGCAATACATAGCCGTTGAGCTGTCCATAGGCGCCTACCATGGCGGCGGATGCTGCCGTACCAAGCCCTAGCACCATGACGATCGGCTCCATGAAATAGGTAAGGGAGCCAATGAGGCGGCTTCCTGTCATCGGTATGGATACCATCAGCACCTCATCAAACTGACGGCGGTTCAAATCGCTGAACAACCGCGGAATCCTGGAAAGGGTTCTTTTTTGTCTGCGCAGGGAGATGAGCATAAACAAAGCGCTGCAGGCCTCACCAACACTGACAGACAGCATCGCAATACGGGCCATGGTGATTGCGTCGGTAAAGGGGTGCAGGTAGAATACCACAAACAGAAACAGGATGCGGCTGCCCTCTTCAAACAGCTGGGAGGAGGTTGCCTGCACGTGGTGCTGCAGACCGAACAGATATCCCTTCAGGATACCGGACAGCGATACCAGTGGAATCAGAGGTATGATGGCATACAGGACGGGCAGAATTTCCTTCTGCTTGAGGATGTGGGTAGCCAGAAAGGGGAGTACGAGCAGAAAGGTCAAAATAATGACAGCGTTATTCAACAGGGACAGAATCACACTGACCTTCAGCGGCTGATGCGGATGGTCGCTTTGCGCGATCACCTTGGATAAGGCACCGGGAATCCCCATCTGTGCCAGGGTAATGAAAAAGACCATGGTCGGTGCTGCCAGTGTATAGTAATTCATGGCCGAGGGGCTCAGGGTTCTGGCAAGCATGATGCGCACGATGAAAGAAAGAGCCTTGGCAATCACGGATACTATCACCAGAATCATAGTAGACTGCAGTACGGTTTTCTTCAAATAAATCACTCCAATCCAGCTTGCAGATCATGAAAAAAATTGGCGATGTAATGATTTTTAGAAACAAAGTGCAGATTCGGGATAAAAAAATACATTGCTTTCATTCATAATTGAAGCTATAATAATGTTTATGATATTAAGGAGGAGCTTATGAGTGGTCAAAGTGAAATCAAAGATAAATACATAAAACTTGCTATTGCTTTGAAAACAAATCAGTTGAAACGAGAAGAGTTATCTTCCTTGACATATCAGCATGTAGAAAGCTCGTTGAAGGAGCATTGGCGCTTTCGCAAGCCTGGAAGCATCCATGAGGCGGTAGAGGATATCCAGCAGCTCAGCGCCAGCGATGTGGTGGCCTATTTATCTACGCAGGCCGTGATTATGGGCTCCCGTATGAACCTCAACGACTTTGATGATTTATTTGGAGGAGATAAACAATGAAGAAATCACGTCTCGTGGTCTTTGTGATAACCGTGTTGACCATACTGACACTGATTGTGACCTGCACCCCGTCTGTTCGAAAGAATATGAAGCTGGGGCTGGATTTACAGGGTGGCTTTGAAATCCTGTATGAAGTGAGTCCGCTGGAGGGCAAGAAGCTTCCTTCCATGACGGCTGTCGCAAAATCAGTTGAAAAACGTGTCGATGTTCTGGGTGTCAATGAACCGGAAATCACAGTGGAAGGCGACAATCGTATCCGTGTGCAGCTCGCCGGTGTGAAAAATGCCGATCAGGCAAGAAGAGTCATCTCTTCAACCGCCAATCTGACATTCCGCGATGTAAATGACAACCTGCTGATGGATTCCACCGTTTTGCAGGAAGGCGGAGCCAGTGTGATGTACGACAATTACGGTAAGCCGATCGTCAGCCTGAAGCTGTCTGATCAGAAGAAGTTTTATGAAGTAACACAAAAGGTTTCCCAGATGGGAAGCGGCAACAATCTGATGGTTGCCTGGCTGGATTTTGATCCGGATACCGATTCCTATGCCAAGGAAAAGGAACAGAAAAATCCAAAATTCATTTCTGCTGCAACGGTGAGTGAGGGAATCAATTCCACCAGTGCGCAAATTAGCGGAAGCTTCACCAAGGAGGAGGCAACCGAGCTGAAGGATCTGATCAATTCCGGTTCGCTGCCTGTAAAAATGAGTGAGAAATACAGCAATGCGGTGACTGCCGATTACGGTATCAACGCCTTCAGTGAAACCATGCTGGCAGGCGGCATCGGTATTGCGCTGATCATGCTGTTTATGATTCTGGACTATCGTCTGCCGGGTCTGATTTCCG
>OGFC01000366.1_pt1 | contig 44197 bp, 37 predicted proteins | sample 1570841 | NCBI WGS metagenome assembly OGFC01 (sample SAMEA2582137, study PRJEB24529) | metagenome | biome: Human gut stool | place: China | collected 2011 | reverse complement strand
TAATGAAATAAAGTTCTTCTGTTCTACCTCTGTGAAGAGCAAAAACAGACAAAAAGGTAAGCCGTTCCAACTAATTGGTTGGGGCGGCTTTACTTCGTTTATGACCTCATAACTTTTCTTTATAAGCTACGGCTGGATTTTCAGCAATTATAATTAACTTTGCGGTTGGTTGAAAAGTAAAAACTAAAGTATGAAGAAAATTAGAGCCGCCATCGTTGGATATGGCAACATTGGAAAGTATGTGTTAGAGGCCCTGGAAGCTGCTTCTGATTTTGAAGTGGCAGGTGTTGTACGTCGTAATCCGAATGACGTACCGGACGAATTGAAAGCTTATGTTGTAACAGACAGCATTACAAAGTTAGATAAAGTGGACGTTGCCATCCTTGCAACTCCTACACGCAGCGTTGAAACGTACGCAAAGGAAATTCTTGCATTAGGTATCAATACAGTGGATAGCTTCGATATTCACGGCGGTATCGTAGACCTGCGCCGTTCGTTGGATGCCGTAGCCAAAGCACATAATACAGTAGCTGTAATTTCTGCCGGATGGGATCCGGGAAGCGACTCTGTTGTACGTGCCCTGCTGGAAGCAATGGTTCCGAAAGGAATTACTTATACAAACTTCGGCCCGGGTATGAGTATGGGACATACGGTTGCTGTGAAAGCGATCGAAGGCGTGAAAGCTGCGTTGTCAATGACTATCCCGATGGGTACAGGCGTTCACCGTCGTATGGTATATATCGAAGTGAAAGACGGTTACGATTTCAAGCAGGTAGCTGCTGCTATCAAAGCTGATGATTATTTTGCACATGACGAAACACATGTAATGCAGGTGGAATGTGTAGACAACCTGCTGGATATGGGACACGGTGTGAACCTGGTTCGTAAAGGTGTTTCCGGTAAAACGCAGAACCAGTTGGTTGAATTCGATATGAAGATCAACAATCCGGCTCTTACAGCCCAGATCCTTGTAGCTGTAGCCCGTGCAAGCTTCAAACAGCAGCCGGGTGCTTATACAATGATTGAACTGCCGGTGATCGATATGATCTGCGGAGAAAGAGAAGACCTGATCAGACGACTTGTTTAATACAATAAATATGCTCGATTTTATTACCTGGACGGCTGACCCCGCCATATTTTCCATAGGTTCACGCGAAATACGCTGGTACGGACTTGCTTTCGCAATCGGTTTCTGGATTGGTTATTCCATCGTGAGCCGGATGTGGAAAAATGAAAAACTTCCTCCCGCATGGATCGACTCTTTGTTGATCTACACCATGTTGGGTACTGTGATCGGAGCCCGATTAGGACATTGCCTGTTCTACGACCCCGGATATTATCTGGCCAATCCGATCGAAATACTGAAAGTATGGGAAGGTGGATTAGCCAGCCACGGCGGTACATTAGGTATCGTTATTGCCATTTATTTCTATTCCAAGCGCATCACCCACAAAAGTATGCTTTGGACATTTGATAAACTGGTTGTCCCAACCGGTTTGGTTGCGGCTATGATCCGTTTAGGTAATTTGATGAACCATGAGATTTACGGTCATCCGACCGATCTTCCCTGGGGATTTCGTTTTATCGAGAACCTGCATGCCTGGAAAATGGGGGCGGAGCCGATCTTTACGGTTCCCAGTCATCCGACCCAGTTGTATGAAGCACTGTGTTATTTAGTCACGTTCGCGATCTGTATGTGGCTTTACTTTATAAAGAAAGAATGGAAGCGTGAAGGTCTTATATTCGGGGTCTTTATGATCTGTATATTCGGCTCGCGTATCTTCATCGAGTTCTTAAAGAATAACCAGGAAGCTTTTGAGGATAATATGGTATTGAATATGGGGCAGTGGCTCAGTATACCATTTGTTTTGGCGGGCTGTTGGTTTGTCTGGAGAGCTTTGACAAGAAAGCCCAATAACTACGAAGAATTAAAAATAAAGTAATGTACAAATTAAAAGAAATAGCAGATAAAGTATATTATGTAGGAGTAAACGACCGTCAGAAGGCCCTCTTCGAAAATATGTGGCCTTTACCGTATGGTGTTTCCTATAATTCGTATTTGATTGTAGATGAGAAAACTGTATTGATAGATACAGTGGATGTTTGCTACTCCGATATATTTTTGAAAAAAATAGCTGATGCGCTCGATGGCCGTACGCTCGACTACCTGATCGTCAACCATATGGAACCCGATCATGCCGGTAGCATCCGCCTACTGCGCCAGCAATATCCGGATGTGCAGATTGTCGGTAACAAACAGACCTTCGGCATGCTGGACGGATATCATGGCATCACGACCGGACTTCATGAGGTAAAAGAGGGCGATACGCTGAATATCGGACATCACCACCTGACTTTCTACATGGCTCCGATGGTACACTGGCCTGAAGTGATGGTCACTTACGACTCGACAGATAAACTGTTATTCTCTGCTGATGCGTTCGGTACATACGGAACCTTGGATGGTGGCGTGATCGATGAAGAAATGAATGTTGATCATTTCTGGGAAGAGATGATCCGTTATTATTCTAATATTGTAGGTAAATACGGAAATCCGGTACAGCGTGCTTTGCAGAAGCTTTCTGCGCTCGAGATCAATACGATCTGTTCTACTCATGGCCCTGTGTGGCGTAAGTATGCAAAGAAAGCGATCGATATCTACGATCGTATGAGCCGTTATGAAGGGGAAGACGGTGTAGTCGTTATCTATGGCAGTATGTATGGCAATACGGAACAGATGGCGGAAGCGATCGCTTCGTCATTATCGGCTCATGGTGTGAAGAATATCGTATTACATAATGTCAGCAAGAGTCCTGCATCGTATATCCTGAAGGATGTATTCAAATATAAAGGTCTTATTATCGGTAGCCCGACTTATTCAAACAGCCTGTTCCCTGAAGTGGAAGCGGTGTTGAGCAAGATCGAAATGCGCGAGGTGAAAAACCGCTTGTATGGCTATTTCGGTTCCTTTACCTGGGCGGGAGCGGCTGTTAAACGCCTGACTGCTTTCGGTGAAAAGATGAAATGGGAAACCGTTGGTGCCCCCGTTGAACAAAAGCAAGGAATGAAAGCCGATAAATACGAAGAGTGCTGGGCCTTGGGCGAAGCGATGGCTACTAAACTAAAAAACATATAATAACCTGTTTAAAATACAAACGTTATGAGACTAATTATTGAACCTGATTACGAGCAACTCTCAAAGTGGGCTGCCAATTATGTAGCTGCAAAGATTAAGAAAGCTAATCCGACTGCAGAAAAACCTTTTGTACTGGGATTGCCTACGGGATCGTCTCCTCTGGGTATGTACAAGAACCTGATCGAACTGAACAAACAAGGGGTTATCTCTTTCCAGAATATCATCACTTTCAATATGGATGAATATGTAGGATTGCCGAAAGATCATCCTGAAAGCTATCATTCGTTCATGTGGAACAACTTCTTCAGCCATGTAGACATCAAGCCGGAGAATGTTAATATCCTGAACGGTAACGCTCCCGACCTGGAAGCTGAATGTGCTGCTTACGAAGCTAAGATGAAAGCGGTTGGTGGTGTAGACTTGTTCTTGGGTGGTATCGGCCCTGACGGTCATATCGCATTTAACGAACCGGGTTCTTCCTTGTCTTCACGCACACGTGTAAAATCGCTGACTACAGACACGATCATCGCTAACTCTCGTTTCTTCGATAACGATGTAAACAAAGTGCCGAAGACTTCTGTAACTGTAGGCGTTGGTACCGTACTGGATGCAAAAGAAGTATTGATCATGGTAAATGGCCATAACAAAGCACGCGCTTTGCAGCAGGCTGTTGAGGGATCTGTTAACCAGATGTGGACAATCACAGCTTTGCAGATGCACCCGAAAGGTATTATCGTTGCCGACGAAGCTGCTTGCGCCGACATCAAAGTCGGAACTTATAACTACTTCAAAGATATCGAAAAAGATAACCTTTGTCCTTGTAGCTTGCTGAAGTAAGACGATCTGTTATTAAATAAAAAAACGGAGCTGTACCTGAATGGAATAGCTCCGTTTTTTGTTTAGTCCTTATTACCTGATATAATTCCCGGATCATCGTCCATATTCTGGACGGCTTTGCGGATGCTTTTAAATTGTTTGCCGAAATTGAGGTTGAAGTTAAACTTGACGACAACCGTCCTGGCCATATTATTACTGTGGATATCCGATTTTACCGGATTAAGCGCCGACCAGTTTTCATTTTCTGACCTGTAAGTCTTGATGAATGGATTATATAATCCGGCCATGACCGACCAGGCCGGCATTTTATAGCCTACCATAAGTGTGTGCATCAGATCGCCTTTCATCAGTTGTTCCCCGTAAACATACCTGTTGGGGGGAGTGATAGTGGTAAAATTTGCGATCCAGTTGCGATAAGAAAAATCGATATTGACACGGAGCGATTTCATCGTGTAGGTGTGTAAATAGTTGTTGCCATGACTGATATACCGGTTTAGTCCGGGAATGACCGATATATTGATATGATCTTTCCACGGCTTTATATGGAAGGCAACCTCGAAGGCTAGGTTCTGGAAGGATTTCAGGTTGTCGTAAGTCCGGATAAACAGACCGTCTTCGTAGAGAACAGACTCCATGATCGGTTTATGCTCATAGTCATAAGTAATAAGGGCGTCTATTCCGAATAGCTTTTGGTTGTACCCCGCATTAAAGGACTGGTTGATGCTTTGGTATGATTTCAATGCCGGATTACCCCTTCGTACCTGCAGTATATCGATGGGTTGTTCCACATCGTTGAGGTAAGCGATAGAGGGAGTGTTGTTCTTTAGAGCGGCACTATAGCGAAAAGATAGGTTCTGATTGGGATTGTAGGTGATACGTAAGGAAGGTTGTAAGGCATACTTTTCATTTTTGTTATTGCGCTGGCTGTAGTAAAAACGGGAAAAGGCGAGGTTTGCCATGTAACTCCATTTACCTGTCTTCAACAAATATTCTGCATAAGCAAAGCTTTCGCTTTGTTTCATGGATACGTCGGTAACGGTTGTTCCCGTATATGTATTATCTGTATAAGACTGTGTATGTTTCAACCCACCGGTAAACTGGCTTTTCCCTATTCTTTTTTCATAGATACCCTCTGCTATCAGGGAGTATTTCTTTCCTGAAATGTCGGATAGTATATCCGTTTCAAGATCGTTTTCTCTCGTCTCTTGATAGATGCGGGTGTTCTCTGTCCTGATATAAGTGCCTACTAGGTTGAATATCAGCGATTGGTCATTTCTTAAATTGCGTTGAAAGTAAAGATCCAGTGCCGGGATGCGGTTCTTTTCTACCGTATGATCGTAAATAGACAGGGGCGTCTCGGATCCGGAAGAATATAATTTGCTTTTGCGGTCTTCGTATCCTGCCGGGAAATCGTTGAAGCTATAGCGGAATTGTGCATTGAAGATATATTTATCCTTCTCCTGCAGGCTGTAGTTCAGATTTGAATACAGGACTTTTTTATTGAAAAGAGTGGGTTCTCCTATTTCCTGCCGGTGTAATACATGATCGGGGAAGAAGAATTTTTCATCATATTCGCGTGTCCAGTCACCTTTACGCTGAATAAAACGGACATTTGCCGAAAACTCTGACTGCCCGTTGTTATATTTGGCAGAAAGCATATCGTCTATAGAAGTCCGGCCGCCTCTAATGCTATGAAAGGCACCGCCACGGATATTACCTCCCGATTCTTTTTTGCGTGTGATGTAATCGATCACTACAGCGGCATTCCCATAACGTATGCCCGGACTGTCGTGATATTCGATCCGGACGATATCTTCCGGGTTTAGGGCGGCTATTTCGGGATAGGTAACGAGTATTCCGTTGATCCTTAATTGTACTTCTCCGTTGCCGGAAGTTGTTATTTCTCCGGACATTACGTCTACCATAATACGGGATAACTGCATTTTATTCAATAGGTCGACACCGTCGGTTGCAGTTTTTTTCTGTGTTCCGGAAGGTAGTATCGATAATTTGTCTCCTTTATTAATAACAGACTTGGCTGTTATGGTTACTTCCTCCAAAGATAAAGAAGAGGAAGTAACAAATGTAGAATCCGCCTGCATTATGACCTGTTGGGCCGACACTGGCGGAAATATTAAAAATATAGTTGCAATAAGTGATAAAATTGTTTTTGTCTTCATACGATTCATTTCTTGTTCCGTTCATCCGGTTTGTTGTAAATTAAACTTGTACTGATTTTGATAGCTATCTACTATCTGTGACGAATGACCGGAAAGAATATTTTAAAAGTGAAAATCTTTGTATTTTAATTTAAGTATTTATCTTTGGTCTGTGTTTATGAGTAAAAGCAGACATTGCGGAAATAAAATCGTTTAAGTTTATTGAGATAGTATTTTGTGTTTAATATCTAAAACAATTATGTAGTATGAAAAAGAGCTTATTATTATTACTTCTTTTCGTGGCATTTCAGGTAAGTGCACAAGAATTTCATTTTATTCCGAAGATTGGTCTGAATATGGCCAATATAACAAATTCTGATGGAAGTATGAAGCCGGGGCTGAATATTGGGGTTGCTGGTGAAGTGATGATGACTGAACGTTTTGCCATTGAACCGGGAGTATTCTATTCGATGCAGGGAACAAAAGACAAAGAGAGTGGTACGACAATGAAAATCAAAAATGATTATCTGAACATACCTGTTTTGTTTAAAGGCTATGTCTATGAAGGATTTAACCTGTTTGCCGGCCCGCAGCTGGGATTTAAGGTATCTTCTAAGATAAAAGCGTCTCAGTCGGGAACTTCAGTTTCTACAAGTGAAGGTAGTGATTTATTTAAAACCGTTGACTTCTCCATTGTATTGGGAGCCGGATATCAGTCACCTATGGGTTTCCTTGTTTCTCTGAATTATAATATCGGTTTGACAAATACGATCAATAAAGATAAGTTCTCCTCTCTTTTGGGAACAACTGTTGATGAAACATGCCGTAACGGTGTACTTCAGCTAAACGTAGGCTGGCGTTTCTAAAATAATTTAAAGCCGGATTATGCAAACTTTAGAGCGAAATTTGGATAATCCGGCTCTTAAAGAATCTCTATTTTTGTGGTATAAATATTTACTACCATGAAAAAAACGATTGTAACCTTTCTACTTTTAACTTTGTCTCTGCAAATCCTTTGGGGACAAGAGCAGATCTTGCCGGTGCCTTCCACGCAGCCAAGTCCGGCGCAGCAAAAACAGATTGCCCGCAAATACGGTATGTTCATTCATTTCGGAATCAATACTTTTCATGATCAGGAATGGACGGATGGTTCGAAACCGGCTTCTTCTTATCAGCCAACCGCCGTCGATGCAGATCAATGGATCAGGGTCGCTAAGGAGGCTGGTATGAAATATGTGATCCTCACTGCAAAACATCATGAAGGATTCTGTCTGTGGGACAGCAAATATACAGAATATGATGTAGCAAATTCCGGAAACAAAACGAATGTAATAGAAGCAATTGCCAAAGCATGTAAGAAATATGATATTGGCTTGGGATTGTATTATTCTTTGTGGGATAGGAAAGTAAATGCCGATGTGAAAGACAGGAGTCTGGATGCGGAATATAATAAATATCTGTTGCGCCAACTGGATGAGTTGATCGACATCGTGCAGCCTTATACCAATATCGTAGAGTTCTGGTTCGATGGAGGATGGGAAAAAGAGAACGATCGCTGGCCAGTGAAAGAAATCTACCAGACGATCAAATCGAGAGAACCTGACTGTCAGGTCGGTATAAACTGGAGCATCGGTTTACCGGATAACCCGGATGCACATCCTGTATTGCCGGAAAACCAGAAAGCAGGTTATCCGATCCGTTATTTTCCGAGCGACTTCCGCTTAGGTGACCCGTATCTGCCGGTAGATGATGATCCGAAGGTTTTCACACACGACGGTAAAGAGTATTATATGCCCTGGGAGTCTACTATCTGTATCAGCGAACGCTGGTTCTATAACACCACGGATAAGAAGTATAAGCCGGTCGATGAATTAGCCCGCTTATACCGTCAGTGCACAAAGAATGATAATATCCTTATTCTGAATTGCCCTCCGGCACGCGACGGTAAGATCCGTGACGCGGATATCCGGTTGTTGAAGGATTTGCGTAAGGTTATCAATGATTAAACATATCTTTGTTATAAAAATCTAATATTTTGATCTGAGGATCATCGCTTGGCTATGCGGGAGTATCAGGATTTAGTTCCATAGCTGTCAGATAGTTGTTCAGGGCCTGACGGATATCTCCCATTTTGCGGTAGACATTTCCACGCAGATAAAACGCTTCATCGTCTGAAGCGTTTTTTTTAATGTATTCATTCAACAAACGCAATGCTTCGTCTGTTTTATTATCGTTGATAAGTTGTCTGATTGTTTCCATGTTGAAATAATGTGATATTTTGTGGACAAAGATAATTCTGAAGAGGTTACATACATAATAATCACGGTTTAAAAAACTGTTTTTTTGTTACTGATATACGGTTACGTTAATTATTTGTGTATGTTTGCACTCGATTTCTAAAAAGTGAAAAGTGATTATGCAAAAGAATCTGGTAATAGTGGAGTCACCCGCCAAGGCAAAAACCATTGAAAAGTTCCTCGGAAAAGATTTTAAGGTTATGTCGAGTTACGGGCACATCCGCGATTTGAAGACAAAAGATTTTAGTATAGATATTGAGAACAATTATGCTCCTCAATATGTGGTTCCGGCTGATAAGAAGAAGCTGGTTTCCGAATTAAAATCCGAAGCAAAAGCAGCCGAGCAGGTATGGCTCGCATCCGATGAGGACCGTGAAGGAGAAGCTATATCCTGGCATCTGTACGAAGTTTTGGGATTGAAGCCGGAAAATACAAAACGTATTGTCTTCCACGAAATTACCAAGAATGCCATTTTGCACGCTATTGAAACGCCGCGCGATATAAACATCGATCTGGTAAATGCTCAGCAGGCACGTCGTGTATTAGACCGTATCGTGGGTTTCGAGCTGTCCCCCATTCTATGGAGGAAGGTGAAGCCGGCTTTATCCGCCGGTCGTGTACAGTCGGTGGCTGTCCGCCTGATTGTTGAACGCGAACGTGAGATCAACGATTTCGTTTCGGAAGCAGCTTACCGTGTAATTGCCAATTTCATCCTTCCGGACGGAACAACAATATTGAAAGCGGAACTGAATAAGCGTTTGAAAGATAAGAAAGAGGTTATGGAGTTCCTTGAATCCTGTAAGGCCGCTTCTTTCACTATCGACGAGATCACTAAGAAACCTGTTAAGAAATCACCGGCACCTCCTTTTACGACATCTACTTTGCAACAGGAAGCGGCCCGTAAACTGGGTTATTCCGTATCGCAGACTATGATGATCGCACAACGTCTGTATGAATCAGGATTGATAACCTATATGCGTACCGACTCGGTGAACCTGAGTGACTTGGCTCTGGGAACGGCTAAAGAAGCGATCCTGGAAACGTACGGAGAAAAGTATCATAAGTTCCGCCAGTACCATACCAAGAGTAAGGGGGCACAGGAAGCGCACGAGGCAATCCGTCCTACCTATATAAGTAATGTAGAGATAAGCGGTTCCGCACAGGAAAAGAAATTGTATGAGCTGATCCGTAAACGGACAATTGCGTCTCAGATGGCTGATGCCGAACTGGAACGTACAACGATCTCCGTTTGTATCAATAATAAGAAAGAAAAATTCGTGGCGGTGGGTGAAGTTATCACCTTCGACGGTTTCCTTCAGGTATATCGCGAAAGCTACGACGATGATAACGACAAAGAACAGGATAAGGAAAACGGTTTGTTGCCTCCTGTAGAACTGCACGAGGTGCTGACATTGAATGATATCGTGGCTACGGAACGTTTCACACAGCGTCCGCCGCGTTATACGGAAGCTAGCCTTGTACGCCGCCTGGAAGAACTTGGTATCGGTCGTCCTTCTACTTATGCTCCGACTATTCAGACGATCCAGAATCGCGAATATGTGGTAAAAGGTGACAAGGAAGGTACGGAACGTACATATAGTGTCGTAACACTGGCTAAAGGAAAGATCAAAGATGCTGAAAAGAAAGAGGTAGTAGGGGCAGACCGCAATAAGTTGATGCCTACGGATATCGGTACAGTTGTCAACGACTTCCTGATGGAATACTTCCCGTCTGTAATGGATTATAACTTTACAGCCAGTGTTGAAAAAGAATTCGATGCTGTGGCTGAAGGCGATATGATCTGGACAAAAGCGATAGACAAGTTTTATAAGATGTTCCATCCGATCGTGGAAGAAACAGCCGCTTTAAAGACTGCACATAAGGTCGGTGAACGTGAGTTGGGTATCGATCCGAAAAGTGGTAACCCTGTATTTGTAAAGATCGGTCGTTATGGCCCGGTTGTACAGATCGGCCAGGCACATACTGAAGACAAAGAAGCTCCGAAGCCTCAGTTCGCGACTTTGATGAAAGGACAGTCGATCGAGACTATCACATTGGAAGAAGCCTTGAAGTTATTCGATCTTCCCCGCACGATCGGTGAATATGAAGGAAAAGAAATGGTGGCGGCTGTCGGCCGTTTCGGGCCATTTATCCGTCATGACGGTAAATTCATCTCTATCCCGAAAGACCTGAATCCTCTTTCTATCACAGTGGAAGAAGCGATAGTGTTGATCGATGAGAAACGTAAGAAAGATGAACAGCGTTTCCTGAAGAAGTTTGAGGAAGATCCTGATCTGGAAATATTGAATGGTCGCTATGGCCCTTATATTACCTATAAAAAGGCTAATTACCGGATACCGAAGACTGTTACCGAACCGGAAAAACTCACTTTGGAAGATTGTATGAAGATCATCGCTGAAGCGGCAGAGAAGCCGGCAACACCGAAAAAGCGGACAACAAAGAAGAAAGCATAATAGAAAGTGCAATATATAAAAAAGGTTCCTGTTGAATTGATCAGCAGGAACCTTTTTTTATGGGTGATATTTTCGTTCTTACATTCTTTCAGGAACTTCGATACCCAGCAACGACATACCTGATTTTACAATCTTAGCAACGTTGGCAGATAATACCAGGCGGAATTGTTTGATCTCGGCATTCTCTTCACGAAGGATAGAGAAGTCGTGATAGAACTGGTTGTATTCTTTTACCAGGTCGTAGATATAATTGGCAATGAAAGCCGGGCTATATTCTTTGCCTGCTTCCTTTACCGTAGTAGCATAGTCGGCAATCATCTGCACCAGTCCTTCTTCTTTCTCAGAAATAGGAGTATTGGCAGGCAGTTGTTCCGGTAATACAATGCCTTGTTCGGCAGCTTTGCGTAAAACGGAACAGATTCGGGCGTAAGTGTACTGAATGAACGGGCCTGTATTTCCATTGAAATCGATCGATTCTTTCGGGTTGAAGGTCATGTTCTTACGCGGATCGACTTTCAGTATGAAATATTTGAGAGAACCCAGACCGACAATACGGGAGATATTGGCTGCCTCTTCCTCTGTCATTTCATCCAGTTTGCCGAGTTCCTGGGATATTTCGTGAGCTGTATTGATCATCTCATCCATCAGGTCGTCTGCATCAACTACAGTCCCTTCGCGGCTCTTCATCTTTCCTTCCGGCAGTTCGACCATACCGTAAGAGAAGTGTACCAGGCCTTTTCCGAATTCGAAGCCCAGTTTATCGAGCAGGATAGATAATACCTGGAAATGGTAGTTCTGTTCGTTACCGACTACATAGATCATTTTATTGATCGGGAAATCGTCGAAACGAAGTTTGGCTGTACCTATGTCCTGTGTCATATATACGGAAGTACCGTCGGCACGGAGCAACAGTTTCTCGTCCAGTCCGTCTTTGGTCAGGTCGGCCCAGACAGAACCGTCTTCGCGGCGGTAGAAGATGCCTTTTTCAAGTCCTTCCATCACTTTGCCTTTTCCTTCCAGATAGGTTTGTGATTCGTAGTATATCTTATCGAAGTCTACGCCCATCATTTTGTAGGTTTCATCGAAACCGGCGTATACCCAACTGTTCATCTTTTCCCACAGGGCGCGTACTTCTGCATCGCCGGCTTCCCATTTGCGAAGCATTTCGCGGGCTTCTGCCATCAAGGTTGATTGTGCTTCGGCTTCTTCTTTGGTTAGGCCTTTAGCTTCCAGCTCTTTTAGTTCCTGTTTGTAATGTTTGTCGAATAAGACGTAAAAGTCGCCGATCAGGTGGTCGCCTTTCTTGCCGGACGATTCGGGAGTAATGCCTTCACCCCATTTCTGCCAGGCAAGCATGGATTTACAGATATGGATACCACGATCGTTTACGATATTGGTCTTGACAACCTTGTTGCCGTTCGCTTTCATGATCTCTGCCAGACTATAACCAAGCAGGTTGTTGCGAACATGGCCTAAATGCAACGGTTTATTTGTATTAGGAGAAGAATATTCGATCATAACGAGCGGGGACTGTTCCGTCAGCGGAATGATACCGTAAGAAGGCTGTGCATTAACTGTATTCAACAGATCGATCCAGCAAGGACCGGCAACAGTCAGGTTAAGGAAGCCTTTTATTACATTGAATTCAGCGATAGCCGGTTCGTTCTTATGCAGGTATTCGCCGATTTCCTGGGCCGTTTGTTCCGGTGATTTCTTCGATGCACGAAGAAATGGGAATACAACCAGGGTAAGATGTCCTTTAAACTCTTTCTTTGTTTTCTGCAACTGTATCTGGCTCTCTGAAACTTCAGCTCCATACAGTTCTTTTATGCCGGCAATGATTGCACCGGTAATCTGCTGTTCAATAACCATATTCTTACTATATAATATTCTGATTTTATTTTGTGTGCAAAGGTACGTGATTATTTTCTAAAAACCTGCGTATGGGGTTTTTGAATTAACTGTTTGTTTGCCCTTAATCCGTCTTCCCGAAAGAGGAATATATTGTTTACCTATTTGTTGATAATATTTACAAATCATACAGTTTCGCGATGTTGTTTTTTCATAAATTGCAAATAAAGTCGTGATGGCTGGCAAGTGTTTCGAAAAACGCAAATGCCAGTATTCGTCTATTTGTTATAGGTTGTAATAGTGAGTGTTAACGCATAATATCAGAAACAACAATAGAATAGTAATTTGTTTGAGAAAAACGATCTTTGTGACTGAAAGAAAGAGTGTTATTTGGGAGGTCGCTTATTATCGGATATTGCGGTTATATCTAAATTAGGTGAAAAGTTAGTGTTGAATAGAACGCGCTAAAACTCTATGAGTATCAAAATCCTTTTTCTTTTAGATAATAATGAGTGCTAAAATCATTAACTGCTTCAATTTGGGCAGGCAATGTAATAGTATTCATAAAACCAGTTTTGGGATACATATTCCGTTAAATATAAAGTCTTATAGATGAAAAGAGCATTTATACTCCTATTTTTCATACTCGGGTGTCTGGCCATCGAGAGTAAAGCGCAGAAAATAGCGCTTAAAAGCAATCTTTTGTACGATGCCACTACGACTATGAACCTGGGTGTGGAGTTTGGATTGGCCCGTAAATGGACATTAGATATTCCTGTCAACTATAATCCGTGGAAACCTGATAACGGCAGACGTTTGCGTCATTGGGGAATACAACCGGAAGTTCGCTACTGGTTCTGCGAAAGTTTCAACCGTACGTTTGTCGGGCTGCATGCCCATTATGCCGATTTCAATGTCGGTAAATTACCCGGTATTTTTAGTGAGAACATGCAAAAGAACCGTTATCAGGGACATTTGTATGGAGGAGGTCTTTCGGTTGGTCATTCCTGGATATTAAAAAAACGATGGAGCATCGAAGCTTCTATCGGTCTGGGATATGCTCGTATAGAATATGAAAAATATCCTTGTGCGGAATGTGGTTCCAAACTGAAAGATACGGGACGGAACTATTTCGGTCCGACGAAAGCGGCTTTGTCTATTATTTATCTGATTAAATAAAAGCAGAATGATGAAAAGAAATATACAATTCATTATATGCCTGTTGGCTTTTATCTGTCTGAATATTCTTCAGGTAAAAGCACAGTCACGTTCTTATGAGGGAAATATTACAGTGAATCCCGTAAGGTTGGAACAGGTAGGTGACTCTCTTTATATAGATATGGATATTGTCCTGAATGGCGTAAAAGTCAAATCAACCCGTGGAGTGGACTTGATCCCGCAGTTGGTTTCTACGGAGAAAGGCTGTAATCTGCCTAAAGTAACAATGAAGGGGAGGGATGAATACCGCGTTTACGAACGTTCGCTTTCTCTCATGAATGCGGCAGAGAAGGCTGGTTATGAAAGACCTTATATCGTTAAGAAAGTAAATAAACCGACAAACGAAACCATCCGGTATCGCTATATCCTTCCTTATGAATCGTGGATGGTTGACGCTCATCTGGAGATGCAGCGGGATGAATGCGGGTGTGGCGAGACGTTATTGATGAAGGTGGAACCGGTTGTAGATCGGGTAACGCTTGAATACATACCGGAACCCTACGTCATTGTTCCTCATATGGCTTTTATTAAACCGGTGGTGGAAGAGATCAAGCGGCGTGACATACAGGTGGAAAGTTTCCTCGATTTCGAAGTGAACAAGACGGATATCCGTCCCGAGTATATGAACAACCCGCAGGAATTGGCAAAGATCCGTTCGATGATCGACGAACTGAAGTCCGATCCGAGTATCGAAGTGAAAGATCTGGATATTATCGGTTACGCATCGCCCGAAGGCTCACTGGCAAACAATAAACGATTGTCCGAAGGGCGTGCCGTGGCATTACGCGATTATCTGTTGTCCCGTTACGATTTCTCACGCAGCCAGTATCATACTGTCTTCGGTGGTGAGAACTGGGAAGGTTTGGTGAAAGCGCTTAATGCCGGTGATATAGAATATAAAAACGAAATACTGGCGGTCATCGAGAATAATCCGGTCGACACAGATAGAAAAGCAAAGTTAAAACAGCTTCGTGGAGGAGTGCCTTATCAGTCTTTGCTGAGAAATGTATATCCGCGTCTGCGTGTTGCTGTTTGTAAAGTAAACTTTAATGTAAAGAATTTTGATGTGGAAGAAGCGAAGGAGGTAATCAAAACGCGTCCGCAGAACCTGAGCTTGAACGAAATGTTTATGGTGGCCAATAGTTATTCGGCCGGTTCGCAGGAGTTTGTCGATGTGTTCGAAGTAGCTGTACGGATGTATCCGGAAAATGAGATAGCCAATATGAATGCGGCAGCAGCAGCTATCCTGCGTAATGATCTGGTTGCAGCCGAACGTTATCTGAATAAGGTAAATTCAAAAGAACCGGAATATACCAATTCGCTGGGTGTAGTCGCTTTATTGAAAGGAGATTATAACCAGGCTGAAAAATATTTGAAAGCAGCCGCCGATTCAGGGTTGGAAACAGCCAAAGATAATCTGAATGAGTTGGCGAAGAAAAAGGCGAATATTGCTGAGATAAAGGAGAAAATGAGATAAATAAATGAGTAAAAATTAGTAATTAAATTTGAGTGAAATGAAAAAGAAGTATTTTTTAATGTGTGCACTGGCAGGCTTTATGTTTGCATCGTGTAGTGAAAACCTACCGGATGACGAAGGAGGTGGAACACTGAATCCTAATGGCGAATCGTGGGTTTCATTGAATATCCAAACAACTTCGCAAAGAACTAAAGCGTTACATCCGAGTGAAATAGATAACGGATTACCTAATGAATCAGAAGTGAAAGCTGTTCGGGCTATATTCTTTGATGCGGCGAATAAAGTTACGGTTGATAAAACTTTAACTCTTGGCACCGAAGCTATTCCGGGACAGTCCAGTGGAACTGGGGGGAAGCCATTCAAAGTACCTAACACCTCTACGAAAGTTTTGATAGTGGTCAATCCGGTTGGATTACCGGCTATTACAGAGGGAGTTACTGAGTATGCAACTATTAATGCAGCGATTGAAGGTACTGTTAGTGCTACTGGAACAGGTAATAATATTATCGGAGATACCAAAGAAGAATTCATGATGACAAATGCTGCCGGCAAACTCGAACCGCACGTTGATTTGGAAAATTTGGAGTTGCATCCGACAGAGGCAGCTGCTGCTGCAAAACCAGCTGAGATAGCAGTAGATAGGGTATCATCGAAAGTTCGTCTTTATATGCGAGATAATTATACCAAACCGGCTACTGCCTGGATACAGGAAATCGGTTGGGTACTAAATGTTACCAACAAAATGTATTATCCGGTATCTGTACGAGAAAAAACGGCTAAAAATACACCTACTCCGTTTGATATTTACGGTTTGGGGTCATATAGAATAGACCCTAACTATACAAATAATGCTAGCCTCACATATGATGATAATTACCATTATTATCTTGATCAGGGACCAGCCGACGATGCTTGGAATTTGCCGGGTGATGTGGAGTATTGTTTGGAAAATACGCAGGATGCAAACGATAATGTGCATGCTTATACAACTCATGTTATTTTCAAAGCGCAATTTACGCCTAAGTCATTTACAAACGCGGGTTCTTTACCTGCTGAAGAATACACGGAAGAAGAAGCTAAAACTCTGAATTGGATCAGAATTGGTTCCGGTCATTATACTTTTACGACATTGTTGAACCATATCGAGGAAGAAATGGCATCTTTTTATGGTAATACCGGAGTTACTCCTACCAGAACAAATGCATTAAGTGACTTTTTGGTAGCTAATGGCCTTTCAAAAATTGATACAACAGTTTTTTCCGGTACTTATACCGAGAAAGCAGAAGCCTTGAAAAATGCAATTAATGGAAGGAAGGATGAGATAGAAGCTCTTGCCGGTAAAATGTATGGTACTTTTAATTATTATAAAGCCGGTGTAAGCTTTTATAAAATCATGATTAAACATGATAATGATGATGATCCTGGTTTTATGAATCAACTTGGCGAGTTTGGAGTAGTACGTAACTCTGTATATGATTTGACAATTACCTCTATAACGAACCCAGGTTATCCGGAGATACCGAAGCCTGACGAAACAAAGGATGAGGATGATGAAGGTTGGATCTCTATCCAGATTAATATCAACCCGTGGACTTGGTATACTCAGGAAGTTCCGCTATAAATGATCAATAAATAAACATAGAACACGTATACAGTAAAAACGGTTTTGTTAGCTAATGCTATAGGCTGTTAGCTCTGTATACGTGTTTTCAATTTCTTTTTATAGTTGCCGGAGACCTATGTAAAACTTCGGGATATTTAACTGACGGAACAGGCAGTTCTGTCCACCGAATTGGAAATAACGAGAAAAGAGATTGCTCTTTTCCTTTATATATAGAACAATTAGAAAACTAAAAGATATGAGGCTAAAAAACCTATTACGTCATATTACCATGTGGATTCTCCTTATCGGCTCCCTGATAATGACCGCATGCGATAGCTTTAACGAAGATCTGCCGGAGTGCCGTCTATTTGTTAAGTTTAAGTACGATTACAATATGGAATTTACAGACGCATTCCATTCGCAGGTGGATAAAGTGGAGCTTTATGTATTTGATAAAGACGGTAAGTTCCTGTTCAAACAAGCGGAAGAAGGGAGTGCGCTTGGTACGGGTAGTTATCTGATGAGTGTTATGCTTCCTGTTGGCGAATATCAGTTTATGGCCTGGGCTGGTGCACACGATTCTTATGATATAGCTTCATTACAAACCGGCGTATCTTCTATTGAAGATTTGAAACTACAATTGAAACGTGAAGAAACACTTATTATCGATAAAGAACTGGAACCGCTTTGGTATGGGGAGATTAATAAAGTCTATTTTACGGGGACGACGGATCAGACGGAGGTGATTAACCTGATAAAAGATACTAACAAAGTACGGTTTGTTTTTCAGGGAAGCAATGAAGATTCGTGGGGAGTGGATGTGAATGCCTATACGTATGAAATAATCGAATCCAATGGGTTTTTGGCACACGATAATTCGCTGTTGGAAGATGATAATCTTAGTTACCGTCCTTATCATATCGAACAAAAGAATCTGGCGGCGGGAATTATCGAGCTGAATACAATGCGGTTTCTGAATAACCGCGCAGCTCGTTTTGTGGTAACCGAGAAAGCTACCGGAAAGAAGGTCTTCAATATCAATCTGACAGATTTTCTGGTCATGACAAAAATAGAGGGCTACAATATGAGTGCGCAAGAATATTTAGACCGTGAAAGTGAATATAAGATCGTCTTTTTCTTTGCAGATAATGATCCCTGGCTTGCTTTGCGGATCAACATCAATGGCTGGACCTGGTATTTCCAAAATGAAGGAGGATTATAACTCCATTTCCCCGGTAACGTTCAAAAAGTTTCTTCCGGATGAAACAAAAGTTTCAACGGCATGAAACAAAAGTTTCTCCCTAGTGAAACAACAGTTTCATAAGGTAGAAACTTTTTTTATTCAGGCATGTTGTTGCGATTTTGTCCTGTTGTTGCGGAATTCGAAACGTGCATTGCGTCGATATGGGATATACGGCAGCTGCACGAAGATGGCGGCCGGTAAGTTTCGAATAGCACAAGATGTCGCCGAATAATGGTTGAAATAGAGTATTCGGAGGCACCTCAGATGTGGTATCAGAACCAAATTTAGGCTGTTAATTGGCTGAAAAGCAGGATCTTTGTAATGTAATAAATGAAACGGGACCGAAGTCCCGTAATCATATTTTGTTTGTAATGAAGATACTCACCTGTTTAATCAGGTAAGTTTAATATTAATACTAGTGTGGGTTCCAGGGGGCAGTGATGTTCTCTGGAATTATTTTTTGTATGACAGAAAAGAGACTTCTCCGGTGAAAAGCCTCTTCGATTGTAAAATATGACGTTACTTATTTAATCATATCGTTTAATTCTGCACCGGCTTTGAATTTAACCGCTTTACGTGCTGCGATTTCAATGGGTTGTTTTGTCTTCGGGTTAACACCTTTACGGGCTGCTTTTTCGGATACAGAGAAAGAACCGAAACCTAAGAGAGCGACTTTGCCACCGGCCTTCAATTCCTGAGATACTGTTTCAACGAAAGCATCGACAGCTTTCTTTGCATCAGTTTTGCTTAAACCGGCTTTTGCCGATACAGCTGAGATAAAATCTGTTTTGTTCATGATGGTTTGATAATTAATATATTAAACAATGATTGTGATAGCCTAAAGGTCGGGTCAAATGTAGTTTTTATTTAATATTCTGCAAAGGAAAACGTTGTTTTTTTTATTGATTTACTATGTTTTAGTACTATTTGGCGGAAAAACAATCAAAATATATTTACCTTTGCCGCAAATTGATATGTATATGATGAATCAAAATAGCTCGGGGTTCTTGAATAGTATACCGCCGGTTACAAAAAACCTTATCATTATAAATCTCCTTTTCTGGGTAGCCAGCCTGGTTTTACCGAAGATGGGGATCGACCTGGTGCAGATTTTAGGTTTGCACTTTCCGGGTGTGAAGGATTTTTATCCGTTTCAGTTTGTTTCCTATATGTTTATGCACGATACGCGCTCTTTCGGACATGTTTTCTTTAATATGTTCGGGGTGTATATGTTCGGACGTGTTCTCGAAAATGTTTGGGGGCCGAAACGTTTCCTTACATTTTATCTGGTGACAGGTATTGGTGCCGGTATTGTGCAGGAATTGGTTTGGGCGTATTCGGTTCAGTCTTTTGCCAGCGCTAACGGTTTGACGCTTTTCGAATTGGTGAAGATGGATCCGTCGCTGAACATGATGGTTACGATCGGAGCTTCGGGAGCGGTGTTCGGTATCTTGTTGGCATTTGCCATGTTATTCCCGAATGTACCTTTGTTCCTGATGTTTATTCCGATTCCTATAAAAGCGAAATATTTTGTTGTGTTTTACGGTTTGGCTGAACTATTTATGGGTGTATCCAGTTTTGGTGGAGACACGGTGGCACACTTTGCCCATTTAGGCGGTATGCTGTTCGGTTATTTTATGGTTCGCTACTGGAAAAAGAAAGATGCAGACAATGGAAAGTATTTTTACTAATCTGAAGAATACATTCCGGGCAGGAAATATACTGGCAAAGCTTATATATATAAATGTAGGGCTTTTTATCCTGATCCGGTTGATGGGAGTGATCTTTTTGCTCTTCAATATTCCCGGAATATCCTTTTTGCAATATTTGCAGATGCCTTCGTCGCCTGAACTGTTATTGTATCGGCCCTGGACGGTTATTACTTATATGTTCACTCATTTCGACTTCTTGCATATTCTTTTTAATATGTTGTGGTTGTACTGGTTTGGCGGACTGTTCCTGAATTTCTTCAGCGAGCGGCAACTGGGCGGGTTATATCTGTTGGGAGGGATTGCAGGGGCAGTCTTGTTTATGCTGGCATATAACATTTTTCCTTATTTCCAGACTGTGGCCTCTTCCAGTTATCTGATGGGAGCATCCGCATCGGTGATGGCTATTGTTTTTGCTGTCTCGTTTTACCGGAAAGACCTTGAGATAAATCTGTTCCTGATTGGGGGTGTCAAGTTGATCTATCTGGCGTTGTTCACTTTTGTGATCGATTTGCTGGCTATCACTTCCGATAATGCCGGAGGTCATATCGCTCATATTGGCGGAGCCCTGTTCGGTATCTGGTTCGCGATGCGTATCAAGGAAGGAAAAGATCTGACTGCTCCGATGAACCGTCTGTTGGATTGGGTAGTAAACCTGGGTAAAAGGAAACCTAAAATGAAGGTGACATACAAACGTGCGGAAACTGATTACGAGTATAATGCCCGTAAAAACCGTGAATCGGCCGATCTGGATGCTATTCTGGACAAACTGAAACGTTCGGGATATGAAAGCCTTTCAGCAGATGAAAAAAGACAATTATTTGATGCCAGTAAAAAATGAGTGAGGGCCTGAAAACACTAAAACTATTATTCAAGTCATTGTTCGTTCTGACCAATGTCCTGATCGTTGTGCTGTTTATCGCTTCGGCCTGGTCGGATCGTGTATCTCCCGATACAGCTCTTGTCTTTTCTTATTTGGGACTGGCTTTCCCTATTCTGTGTGTCCTGAACCTTTGTTTTATTATTTATTGGTTATTCCTGTGGGAGTGGCGTTTCCTGTTGATCGGGTTGAGTGCCTTTCTTCTTTGCTGGGGGCCGGTGAAAAAGTATTTCCCTTATCATAGTCAGACAAAAGATATTCCAAAAGAGAATGTGCTGAAGGTGCTGACGTATAATGTGATGGGCTTTGGCTATAAAGATCATACGAAAGATTCGCCTAATAAGATTATACAGTATATTGCATCTTCAGGAGCCGATATTGTTTGCTTGCAGGAATATGCTGTCAGTAAATCGGATAAGTTTCTGACCCCGAATAAATTGTTTCGGGCATTGGATATGTATCCCTATCGTTCGGTCATTTCGGTTAATTCGTCCGGCTATTTGAGCTCAGGGATAGCTGTTTTTTCCAAGTATCCTATTTCAAACTCCCGGAGAGTAGATTATAAAAGCGATTATAACTGTTCTTCCGTGCATGAACTGAATGTGAAAGGTAAGAAGCTGACATTGATCAATAACCATCTTGAGTCGTTTAAGCTGACGATGGAAGACCGCAGTCGGTATACGGCTTTTATCAAGAATATCAGTACGGATACTTTTGATGGAATAAAAGGTGCTTTGGAGCAGAAGCTGGGGCCCGCTTTCAGGATAAGAGCCAAGCAGGCAGAAGCCGTAGCTGCCGAAATAGCAAAGGCCAAAGGTGATTATGTATTGGTTTGTGGCGACTTTAACGATACGCCGATCTCTTACGCCCATCGGACTATCCAGGGGCCATTGGTTGACTCGTTTGCCGAATCCGGCCGGGGAATGGGAGTAACCTATAATCAGAATATGTTTTTATTCCGTATAGACAATATCCTGCATTCTTCGAATATGAAGTCAATAAATTGTACCATCGATAAGATACGCTATTCAGACCATTATCCTTTGTGGTGTTATCTGACAATGGAAAACTAAAAAGGAGACACCTTTTACGGCATCTCCTTACATTATATTATATAGGACGCGGTGTTTAATCTTCCTGCGTCGCGTCGAATACTTCCCCGAATAAATTCTCTGCAAAGAAGAAAGTTGCATTACAGAATAACAGAGGATCTTTAATTACAGCAATGGTGTTTGACTTGCCATTGTTCGCAATAACATTCTCTGCCGGATAGGTCTTGTATTTCTTTTCATTCATAGGATCGTACTGGTAAGAAATATCTGACAGTTCGATATTGTATTTCTCGTCGTGGCAGTATATTCTCATTTTGTACTTAACGATCGTTTTATCCGTATCGTTCAGAAGTAGTTCGACTTTCGAGTTTATATTGATCGTCCCTTTCGATTTGCTGGACGTAACGCTCGACAGGAATACATCCTTTCCGTAAGTTTTTCTGGCCCACTTGTCGATGGCATTGAACAACTCACCCTTTTTCATGCCTTCTGCATCAACTTCATCACTGTAGCATACTTTCCCGTTTTTCATGGGAGCGCATGATTCTACAGACCCTTTGTGTCCCTGTGCCATCGAGAGCAAGGGACACATCAGTAACAACAGGAATAATATATTCTTCGTCATCTTCATACTTATCTGATCCATACGTTAAGAATTTCTCCGATAATGATCTTTTGTGTTCCTTCGGTTGATTCCCCTTGTTTGATACACTGGATCATGAACCAGGTTTCAGGATCATCTTTCTTGGAGAAAGAGATTGTATAGAAGTCGTTATCTTTAACTGCTTTGTATACTTCGCTGTCCGGACTGATGGAGATCGAAGCGATGTTCTTTCCGAACATTTTGCCCATCTCTTTCCAGGTGGCATAATGTTCCACTAATTTATCATTGTCGCCCGGAGTAACCTGCATCTTACTTTCCGGTAACATATTCAGCAAGGTAGACGGTACTTTATCCGGTTCAAAGGCGGTAAGTCCCTGGCATACTTCGGTATTGTTGCTGACGGGAGCTTTAGCTATCTGCTGTGCGGGAACTGTTGCGGGAGCTGCTTGCTGCTGTACAGGAGCCACTGCATAAGCAGGAGCGACAACGCCTGCCGGCTGGATACCGAAGGCTGCATCGGCACTCTTGAACATATCGTCTGCGAAATCGATGGTTTTACGACGGAACTTGCCATTGCCACGGTTCAACTTGTCTTTCTTCTTGTTCAATGCAAATTTGTCTGTGATCCATTCTTCTGCCGTGTACTTTTCCGGATCGCGCTGGTAAGAGACATTGTATTCGTAACGAATGCCCGACATCTTGATTATGGCGGCATTGTTCTCGCATTCGATCGTTACGCGATAGTTCATCAATGTACGGTCAAGTGACAGGGCTGTGCTCTGGAATACCAGATATTCTTCGCCGATAGCGGCAATATCGCCTTTCTCTTTATCGGAATAAACCAGGCGGCGTCCGTCTTCACTAAAGTATTTCTGTGCCCACGAGTACATGATGTCGTAAATCTGATCCTTTGAAAGGGATGGTATACTTATCTCTTTGGTAAATACTACTTTGCCGTCATCTTCAGTTACGGCACCGGCTAAATACTTCTGATCCTCCTGCGCCATGAGCAGAGAAGGAATAAATAAAAGGAATAATAAGAGATGTTTCATGGTGAATTCTGTGTTTTTTTACTGGCAAAGATATATAATTGTACTCGAAATTAACTATGAGTGTGACAAATAATTATTCTAATTACTATAAGACAAAGAAAAAAAGCCTATATTTGCACCCTGTGAAAAAACGAAAAATAATAATGCAATAACATAAACTCAAGATTCAAATGCAAAACAAGGGATTTGTAAGGGTCTTCGCGGTGTTACTTACGCTTGTATGTTTGTTCTATCTATCGTTCTCATTTGTAACAAGATACTACAACAACAAAGCCGCTGAGTATGCAGGGGGGGATCCGTCGAAAGAGAGTCTTTATTTAGACTCATTATCTACTCAAAAGGTGTGGTTGGGCTATACGCTCAAGCAGTGCCGTGAAATGGAAATTAGTTTAGGACTTGACCTGAAAGGCGGTATGAACGTCGTTCTGGAATTGAATGTGGCCGACGTAATCCGTTCGCTTTCAAACAATAATCAGGATGAGAACTTCAACAAAGCCTTAACAGCGGCTTATGCTCGCCAGGCAACCAGTCAGAAAGACTTTATCGATCTGTTTGCAGAAGAGTACAAGAACCTGGACAGTGGCGCACGTTTGTCTGCCATATTCAGTACTTTTGAGTTGAAAGATAAAATTACTCCGCAGAGCACAGACGCTCAGGTTGTTTCTGTATTGAAAGAAGAGTTGAAAAGTGCTATCGATAATTCATTCAACGTATTGCGTACCCGTATCGACCGCTTCGGTGTGGTATCTCCGAACATTCAGCGTCTGGAAACAGCAGGTCGTATCCTGGTGGAACTTCCGGGTGTGAAAGAGCCGGAACGTGTTCGTAAATTGTTGCAGGGTAGTGCGAACCTGGAATTCTGGGAAACTTATCAGTTGCCGGAAATTTATCAGCAGTTGGTTGCTGCCGATAACATTTTGGCTACTGTACTGAAAGAACACAACGACGAAGCCGTTGCTACTGAAACAGAAAGTGTATCTGCTGATGGCAATGATACGACTGTAACAGAAACAGCCGTTGCTGAAGGAGAAAATACAAACGAAGCTGACTCTTTGTTGGCTAAGATCGCTCAGGATAAACCGGAAGCGCAGGCAAACCAGTCAATGGAAGAGTTTGCTAAACAGCATCCGTTGTTTGCCTTGCTGCAGATCAACCAGTATAACGGTCAGTTAGGCCGTGGTGCTTCTGTGGGTGTGGCTAATGTAAGAGACATTCCTAAGATCAACGAATACCTGGCTATGAAACAGGTAAAAGACGTATTGCCTCGTAACCTCTCTTTGAAATGGGGTGTTAAGGCAATGGATGAAAAAGAACAGTACTTCGAATTATATGCAATCAAGGTTACTAACCGTGACGGTTCACCTGCTTTAGGTGGTGACGTAGTAACGGATGCTAACGCTGACTTCGTTCAGCAGGTTGGTCGTTCAGAACAACAGGTTAGCATGAGCATGAACGCAGAAGGTGCTAAAGCATGGGCTCGTTTGACAAAAGAAAATATCGGTAAGTCTATCGCTATCGTTTTGGATGATATGGTTTATTCCGCTCCGAACGTAAACGACGAAATTACTGGTGGACGTTCTTCTATCACAGGTCACTTCACTCCGGAAGAAGCGAAGGACTTGGCAAACGTCTTGAAATCAGGTAAAATGGCTGCTTCAGTACATATCGTACAGGAAGACGTTGTCGGTCCGTCACTGGGTCAGGAAGCTATCAGCTCAGGTGTTATCTCATTTGCACTGGCTTTGATCCTGTTGATGATTTATATGTGTGCATTCTACGGAATTATCCCGGGTCTGATTGCAGACGGTGCACTGGTATTGAACATCTTCTTTACAATGGGTATCCTTGCTTCTTTCCAGGCAGTACTTACTTTGCCGGGTATTGCCGGTATGGTGTTGACGCTGGGTATGGCGGTGGATGCTAACGTGTTGATCTATGAACGTACGAAAGAAGAGCTTCGTGCCGGAAAATCGTTAGGTAAGGCTATTGCCGACGGTTACAGCAACGCGTTCTCTGCTATCTTCGACTCCAACTTGACATCTATCATTACCGGTGTTGTATTGTTCTACTTCGGTACAGGGCCTATCCGTGGTTTCGCAACTACGATGATCATCGGTCTGTTCGCTTCTTTCCTTACTGCAGTCTTCCTGACTCGTATCGTTTACGAAGCATTACTGGCTAAAGATAAACTGAAGAATGTAACGTTTGTAACTTCAATCACAAAAGACCTGTTGACCAATCCGAAGATTAACTTCCTAGGTGCACGTAAGGTAGGTTATATTATTCCTGCTGTTATCATCCTGTTGGGTGCTGTATCTATGATGACAATCGGTTTGAACAATGGTATCGACTTCACCGGTGGACGTAACTATATCGTTCGTTTCGATCAGGATGTGAAGACTGACGAAGTTCGTGATATGTTGGATGCCCAACTGGACGGTGCTGTAAGCGTTATCACTATCGGTACTCCGGATCAGGTTCGTGTTTCAACGAACTATAAGATCGATGATGCAGATCCTGCAGTAGACCAGGAAATCGAATCATTATTGTTCGAAGGCGTTAAACCGCTGCTTCCGCAGGGAACAACACTGGAACAGTTTACAACAACTTATATTCAGAGTTCACAGAAGGTAGGGCCGAGTATGGCTGACGACATCAAGAATAGCGCTATCATGGCCGTTATCTTCGCGATGTTCTGTATGGCTGCTTATATCTTGCTTCGTTTCCGCGACTGGTCATTCTCCGTAGGAGCATTTGCGTCAGTGGCAGTAACAACATTGTGTATCATTTCTTTCTATACATTATTATGGAAACTGTTACCGTTCTCAATGGAAGTCGACCAGACATTTATCGCGGCTATCCTGACGATTATCGGTTACTCTATTAATGATACCGTGGTTGTATTCGACCGTATCCGTGAAACGATCGGTCTGTATCCGAAGCGCGACCGTTACCAGGTGATCAATGATGCATTGAACTCTACATTGTCTCGTACATTCAATACATCATTAACGACATTGGTTGTTGTACTGTGTATCTTTATCCTGGGTGGTAGCACGATCCGTAGCTTTACGTTCGCTATCCTGTTGGGTATCGTTGTGGGTACTTATGCAACATTGTTTATTGCTACTCCGATCGCATACGAATTGCAGAAGAGAAAGATCAATAAGAAAGCTGCAGCTGAATTAGCTAAGTAAAAATAGCTGATCATAAGATATAAAAAAGGCTGCCTCATCACGAGGCGGCCTTTTTTCTTGCTTTTATTATGCTTCTAAACATATAAGTGAAATTGTTCGGACGTAAGGAAATAGTTACCTTGTAGGCCACTTATACGATGTTTTTCTGACAGATTGTAAGTAACAGATAAAAAGTCATCAGTTATGCAAATACATCTTGATCGCCAATTGCCGGAATATCCATCTTTTGTTGCCGGTATCCGCCGCGCTCCTGATCGCGGTTATACGCTTACGCCCGCGCAGACCGAAACGGCATTGAAAAATGCTTTAAGGTACGTACCCAAAGAACTTCATGCAACGCTTGCTCCCGAATTTATGGACGAACTGTTGACCCGTGGAAGGATATACGGGTACCGCTACCGTCCGGAAGGAGACCTGAAAGCACGTCCCATTGAAGAATATAAAGGGAACTGCCTGGAAGGGAAAGCCTTTCAGGTGATGATAGATAATAACCTGTGTTTCGACATCGCCTTGTATCCGTATGAGCTGGTAACCTACGGTGAAACCGGACAGGTTTGCCAGAACTGGATGCAATACCGGCTCATCAGGAAATACCTGGAGGTGATGACACAGGAGCAAACCCTGGTTATCGAGTCAGGCCATCCGCTGGGACTATTCCGTTCGAAGCCGGAAGCTCCCCGCGTGATCATAACCAACTCGATGATGGTGGGAATGTTCGACAACCAGAAAGACTGGCATATTGCCGCACAGATGGGAGTGGCCAATTACGGCCAGATGACAGCCGGAGGGTGGATGTATATCGGCCCGCAAGGCATCGTTCACGGAACATTCAATACATTGCTGAATGCAGGACGCCTGAAACTGGGCATACCGCAGGATAAAGATCTTCGGGGACATTTGTTTGTTTCATCCGGTCTGGGCGGCATGAGTGGTGCACAACCCAAAGCTGCGGTTATAGCCGGAGCCGCCTGTATCGTTGCCGAAGTAGACCAGTCCCGAATAGAGACACGGCGCTCGCAAGGGTGGGTTCAGTTGGTTACGGATGATAAAGCGGAAGCTTTCCGTCTGGCAAAAGAAGCACAGGCGGCCAGGGAACCTGTTTCAATCGCTTATCACGGAAACATTGTCGACCTGTTGGAGTATGCCGGGGAAGCATCCATTCATATCGACCTGTTGAGCGATCAGACTTCCTGCCATGCCGTTTACGAAGGCGGCTATTGTCCGGTAGGTATCTCTTTTGAAGAACGAACCCGCCTGCTGTCGGGTGATCATGATACATTCTGCACCTTGGTGAACCGTTCTCTATGCCGGCATTATGAAATAATAAAGAAACTGGTTGCCGCCGGTACTTACTTCTTTGATTACGGAAACTCTTTTATGAAAGCTATTTACGATGCCGGAGTAAAAGAAATATCCCGGAACGGCGTTGACGAGAAAGACGGTTTTATCTGGCCTTCTTACGTTGAAGATATTATGGGCCCCGAATTGTTCGATTACGGCTACGGCCCTTTCCGCTGGGTATGCCTGAGCGGTAAGCACGAAGACTTGATAAAGACAGACCATGCAGCGATGGATTGTATCGATCCGGATCGTCGCGGGCAAGACCGGGATAACTATAACTGGATACGCGATGCCGAAAAGAACCGGTTGGTAGTTGGTACACAAGCCCGTATCCTGTATCAGGATGCCGAAGGACGGCTGAAGATCGCTCTCCGCTTTAACCGGATGGTACGCGAGGGTGAGATCGGCCCTGTCATGCTGGGACGCGACCACCACGATGTAAGCGGAACAGACTCGCCCTTCCGGGAGACATCCAACATTTACGACGGTAGCAATGTGATGGCGGATATGGCCGTGCAATGCTTTGCCGGGAATGCAGCCCGTGGCATGAGCCTGGTCGCCCTTCATAACGGAGGAGGCGTAGGGATCGGCAAAGCCATAAACGGCGGTTTCGGTATGGTGCTCGACGGAAGCGAGCGGGTAGACGACATCTTACGTTCCGCCATGCTGTGGGATGTTATGGGTGGTGTGGCGCGCCGTTCATGGGCACGCAACCCGCATGCGATCGAGACTTGCGAAGTGTTCAATCAGAATAATGAAGATCAGTATCATATTACACTTCCTTATATTCCAGAGGAAGAATTGATACATCAAATAATAAAGACCTCTTTAAATACCTGAAGTTATGAGCAATTGGAGTAAAATTATGGAATGTGTCCCCAATTTTAGCGAAGGAAGGGACTTGGGAAAGATAGAAAAAATAATAGAGCCATTCAGAGCCAAACAAGGAGTAAAACTGTTAGATTATAGTAATGACGAAGATCACAATCGTCTGGTGGTAACTGTTGTCGGTGAGCCGGAAGCCTTGAAGGCCGCGTTGCTGGAAGCCATAGGGCAGGCAGTTGCGCTGATCGACCTGACCCGTCATAGTGGGCAGCATCCGCGAATGGGAGCGGTCGATGTCGTGCCGTTCATCCCGATCAAAGGATGTACGATGGAGGAAGCAGTGGCTTTGTCGAAAGAAGTAGGCGAACAGATTGCCGCATTGTACAATGTGCCTGTGTTCCTGTATGAAAAGTCGGCTTCGGCTCCTCACCGCGAAAACCTGGCAGCTGTCAGGAAAGGCGAGTTCGAAGGAATGGCGGAGAAGATCAAGCTACCGGAGTGGCAACCCGACTTCGGCCCGGCCGAACGTCACCCGACAGCCGGAACAGTTGCCGTAGGTGCCCGTATGCCGTTGGTGGCTTATAACGTGAATCTCGGTACGGCCAATCTGGAGATAGCCAGTGATATTGCCAAAAAGATACGCTTCATAGGCGGCGGCTTGCGTTATTGCAAGGCAATGGGGGTGGAACTGAAAGAACGGGGTATCACGCAAGTCTCCATAAATATGACGGACTATACCCGTACCGCCCTCTACCGTGCTTTCGAGCTGGTAAAGGTAGAAGCGCGCCGCTACGGGGTGCCGGTAGTCGGTAGTGAGATAATCGGGCTTGTTCCGATGGAAGCATTGATAGATACAGCTTCTTATTATCTGGGATTGGAGAACTTTACAATGAATCAGGTACTGGAAGCAAGAATAATGGAATAAAACATGAAAGGAGATAAATTACTTATAAGAAATGCGTCGCAGGTCGTAACCTGTTCCGGTTTTGAAGCGAAAAGAGGGGCGGAAATGTCCGACCTGCATGTTATTGAAGACGGGGCGGTAGTCGTTTCCGGCGGTATAATCACACATGTCGGACGGACGAAAGATATATTGCGGCAGGTGGATGTGGATGAATATCTGGAGATAGATGCCTCCGGCAGAGCGTTGTTGCCCGGCTTTGTGGACAGTCATACCCATTTTGTATTCGGTGGTTACCGGGAAGAAGAGTTCTCCTGGCGGCAGAAAGGAGACAGTTATATGTCGATCATGGAACGTGGCGGCGGTATAGTCAACACGGTCAACGCTACCCGCGAATGCGACTTCGAGACACTGTGGGGCATCGGTTACGAACGGTTGGACGAAATGCTCGATATGGGTGTCACCACCGTAGAAGGGAAAAGCGGCTATGGTCTCGATTTCGAAACGGAACTGCGGCAATTGCGCGTCATGGCCGACCTGAACGAGGAGCATCCGGTGGATGTTGTCTCCACCTATCTCGGCGCTCACGCCACCCCACCCGAATATACCCATCAGACGGACGACTATATCACTTATATGATCGAGCAGGTACTGCCCGAACTCCGGTTGGAGAGAACCGTTACTTTCTGTGACGTCTTTTGCGAACAAGGCGTATTCTCCCTGAAACAAAGCGAACGCCTGCTCCGTGCAGCCAGAAGCCAACGTTTCAAGCTGAAAATGCACGCCGACGAGATCGTCTCGCTGGGAGGTGCCGAACTGGCCGCTAAACTGAAAGTAGTTAGCGCCGACCATCTCCTGCATGCTTCCGACGAAGGAATAAGACGGATGGCACGCAGCGGAGTGATCGCCACCTTGCTTCCGCTTACCGCCTTTTCACTGGACGAACCGTTTGCCCGCGGGCGTGAAATGATAGACGCCGGCTGTGCCGTAGCATTGGCTTCCGACTATAATCCCGGCAGCAGTTTCTCCTGTTCCATCCCGATGCTGTTCGCTCTGGCCTGCATCAAGATGAAACTGACAGTGGAAGAAGCCGTTACCGCACTCACTATAAACGGGGCAGCCGCTTTGGGACGTGCGGGCAAGATCGGTAGTATCGATGTGGGAAAGAAAGCCGACCTGGTTTTGCTGAAGTATCCGTCTTATAAGTTCCTGCCTTACAATGTGGGAATGAATATTGTGGATACAGTCATCAAGGACGGTATTATCTATATGATCTGAGAAATAGGTTATTCATTGTTTAACACCTTAAATAAATTATACTATGCTGGTAGACTTGACAATAAAAGGATTTTTGGCCGAAACAGCCAGTAACGCGCCTGTTCCCGGCGGAGGAAGCATCTCCGCCCTGAACGGAGCCATTGCTACTTCATTGACGGAAATGGTGGCGAACCTGACGATCGGGAAAAAGAAATATGCCGACGTGGAAGGACAGATGAAAACGATCGCTACCGAAGCCGCCCTTATCCGCGAACGGCTTGTCCGCGACATCGACCGCGATAGTGAAGCCTACGACCGTGTGTTTGCCGCCTTCAAACTCCCGAAAGAGACGGAAGAGCAGATTGCCGAACGTAGCCAAGCTATCCAGGATGCGACCAAAGAGGCAGCCCTGGTTCCCATGCAGGTCGCCGAAGAGGTGGCCTCGGTGATGGAAACGATTATCTATGTGGCACATAAGGGGAACCGCAATGCCGTTACCGATGCCTGTGTCGCCATGATGGCTGCCCGTACCTGTGTACTGGGTGCTTTGCTGAATGTCCGTATCAACCTGGGCTCGATCAAGGATGAAGCATTTGTGAAACGGATGCAGGAGAAAGCCGACTTTCTGGAAGCCGAAGCGATCCGTATCGAAACGAAGCTGCTTGATTGGGTTAAAACAATATTATGATTATGGGTAATGTCTATTATGTAGGTTCCGAGCCTCTTACTTTCGAAAGTATAGAGCAGATACTTACGCAGAATATGAAGCTCGAACTGACACCCGAAGTGCGTGCCCGTATCCAGAACTGCCGCGACTACCTCGACCGGAAGATCGAGCAGCAGGATGGGCCGCTTTACGGTATCACGACCGGCTTCGGCTCGTTGTGTAACAAGAATATCTCGTCCGACGAACTCAGCACCTTGCAGGAGAACCTGGTGAAAAGCCATGCCTGTAGCGTGGGCGACGAGGTAAGTCCTGTTATTGTCCGGTTGATGATGTTGCTGAAGGCGCATGCCTTGTCGCTCGGACATAGCGGAGTACAGGTCATTACCGTGCAGCGCATCCTCGATTTCTTCAACAATGATGTCTTGCCGATCGTTTACGACCGTGGCTCGCTGGGTGCTTCCGGCGACCTGGCTCCGTTGGCAAACCTCTTTCTCCCGCTTATCGGGGTAGGGGATGTCTATTATAAAGGAAAGAAACGCGAAGCGATCAGTGTGCTGGATGAGTTTGCCTGGAAACCGGTTCGCCTGAAGAGTAAAGAAGGGTTGGCCTTGCTGAACGGTACGCAGTTTATGAGTGCCAACGGTGTCTTTGCCCTGATGCGTGCTTTCCGCCTTTCGAAAAGGGCTGATATGATTGCCGCCTTATCCCTGGAAGCGTTCGACGGGCGTATCGATCCGTTTATGGATTGCATCCAGCAGATACGTCCTCATCCGGGACAGATAGAAACGGGTGCCGCTTTCCGTGAATATCTTGAAGGAAGCGAGTTGATCAACCGTAAGAAGGAACATGTGCAGGATCCTTATTCCTTCCGCTGTATCCCGCAGGTACACGGGGCGACGAAGGATGCTATCAACTATGTCTCCGGCGTACTGCTGACCGAAATAAACTCGGTGACAGACAACCCGACCATTTTCCCGGACGAGGACAAGATCATCTCCGGCGGAAACTTCCACGGCCAGCCTTTGGCGATCTCGTACGATTTCCTGGCTATTGCCCTGGCCGAACTGGGTAATATCTCCGAACGGCGTGTAGCTCAACTGATCATGGGACTTCGCGGCTTGCCCGAATTCCTTGTTGCCAATCCCGGCCTGAACTCCGGTTTTATGATCCCGCAATATGCAGCCGCGAGCATGGTGAGCCAGAACAAAATGTACTGCTATGCCGCCAGCAGCGACTCGATTGTATCCAGCAACGGACAGGAGGATCACGTCAGCATGGGTGCGAATGCCGCGATCAAACTCTTCAAGATCATGGATAACCTCGATCTTATCCTGGCTGTCGAGTTGATGAATGCCGCTCAGGGAATAGAATTCCGTCGTCCGGCCAAAACATCCCCCGTCCTTGAAAAGTTCCTAAAAGACTTCCGCAAAGAAGTTCCTTTTATAGAGGACGACATCGTGATGTACACCGAAATCCACCGAACGGTTGCCTTCCTGCGCAGGCACCCGCTGTAAAGAGAGAATCCCATAACTAGCCTTCATGCCTTCATCGTGTCCTTTGTTCCTTGATAAACAACCGGACACTGATGAAGGCACTTGCTCTTTTGGCTTTCATGTAGCCTTCATACGCCTTCATTATTCTTTGTCGATCTCCATTATCCATATCATATCTCCCTATTTTCACCTTCTGATAAAACAATTAGCTAACGAACACTAAGCCCTTTCCTCATGATAGCTAAGCCCTCACGTCATTACTATTAATCTCTTTACTCCTTAATTTCATAAGAGTAAGGCCTGTTTTACAAATACGTAAGGCCTGGATTGCAAATATGAAAGGCTTGCCTTACTTTTCTGTATGGCAAGCCTTTCACTTATCAAATAGCAGACCTAAATGTTTAATAGTCTTATGCTAAGGACTTAGTTGTAGTGAATTAAGTCCTTAGCTTTTGGCATCGGTATTTTCCCGTGTCTATAGTTTTTCTATTTCTTCGGGAGAGAGTCCTGTGCATTCCGATATTTCTTTAAGGTCATACCCTTTTTGCTTCATCGTTGTCGCGACCTGATGGCTAGCTAATTGCTGACCTTCTTTCATGCCTTCTTTTATGCCTTCCTTCATACCTTTCTCCAAACCTTCCTTCATGCCTTTTTCCAATCCTTCTTTCATGCCCTTTTCCATGCCCTGTTTCAATCCTTTCTCGTTAGCTTTCTCTATGGCATATTCTGTAGTGCAGCGCCAATCGCGGTAATTCTTCAGATTTTCATCGTACACGGCACGTTCGTGGGGAGTCATCGCATTCACGTTTGCCACATCGAGCAAGCGGCGGTAGGCTTCGTCTTTCTCCTTAAAGGGAGACATATCAAATAGATTCATATTCTTCAATACATAGATCATATTTTCCAGAGGAGTGATACATTCCTCTTTCTGTAAATTAAATAACTCAAACGAAATATAGACTTGTTTCAGTTTGATTTCACCAAAAGATTTACCTGTTACTTCATTCGCCAGTACTATATCCGTACGCCAGGTAGGGAAGTCGGGCAAACTGAAGTTTAGCAGGTAGATACCATATACCGGCAGCAATTCGTACTTCCACTCCGATCCTATTTCTCCCTGACGGGAGATCATACGACAAATGTAATAAAATCCGCGGTTAAAGAAGTAACGTTGGGGGCAATTCTGCATTTCGAGGATAAACTTTGTCCCGTCTGTATCCTCACAAAGACAGTCAAAAATGATTGTACGTTGATCCATCGTTTCAGGACGTATCTCTTTATCAATGTAGATGAGATCTTTAACCTGACGCTCGCCTTGCAGAGTGGCGTTAATGAAATCGATGGCTACTTGTTTGTTACCGAATACAGCTTTGAAGCCGCTGTCGAGCATAATGTTAACGTAATGTTCCATAGCTTATGGTATGTAATGGTTAACACCTAATAGCAGGTGATGGGGCAAAGATAAGAATATTATTGAAAGAAGGTGTACGAATAATAAAAAAGATGTAATTATAACTTCAATGAACCCGATGAAGGGTGCTATGAAGGCAAAAGGGTATAATGGCTTCATCTGCGATCGGTTGTTAATTAATAGCCAAAGACATAATGAAGGCGATGAAGGCACTTTCGGTGAAACATTTAGAGGAAATCTGCACTTTATTTCGGTTCTTTGCAGAAAAAAATAAAAATCGCATGCAGTATTTCCGCAGTCAATACATTTACATAATAAACACGCGCGGCGTTGATGGGTGAAGAAGAACTGATAAGGCAGTGTATGCGGGGTGCGAATGCAGCCCGTAAAGAACTCTACGATACTTATGCCAAACAAATGTTAAGCATTTGTTACCGGTATACAGGAGGTATGGACGTGGCTTACGATCTGTTGCATGACGGATTTCTGAAAGTCTTTTCATCCTGCTCTGGTTTTACGTATCGTGGGGAAGGGAGCCTAAAAGCGTGGATGAGCCGTATTTTTGTGAATACGGCACTCGAGTATCTTCGGAAGAAGGATGTACTCAAACAAATAGTCCCCCTTGATATGATTGCTGAAACAGAAGAGGATCCGCCGGAGGAGATCGAACAGATCCCAACGTCGGTTCTGATGCAATTCGTCCAGGAGTTACCGACGGGTTACCGTACAGTGTTTAACTTATATACATTTGAAGAACGAAGTCACAAAGAGATTGCCGAGCTCTTACATATAAACGAACGATCATCATCGTCGCAATTGTGTCGGGCAAAAGCAATGCTGGTAAAGAAAGTAAATGATTACATTCAGAAAGAAGCCGGAAGATGAAAATGGAAGATAAATTAATACAGGAATACCGGATGCGGGAGATTGATTATCAGCTACCGTTGCCGGAGGATGGTTGGGAAAAGCTCGAAGCAGCGTTCTCTGCTACTCCGCAGGTCCGTCGCTTCCCTTTTCGTTGGTTGGCGGCAGCAGTGTCTTTTTTGGCGGTTTTAGGTTCGTCTCTTTACTTTATGGGGATAGATAAGGAGATAGAACCGGTCTTGTCGGATATCGTTCTTCCTGCTGAACAAGGAAGTGGTATGCCTACTCCGGCTTTTGTTCCGGCGGAGGATGTGAAACCGCAACCGGCAGCAAAACAACTGGTGGCTACCGTGCAAAAGAAAGAACCGGAATTACCGGGACTGACTGAAACGGTGTCGGAAATTTATATGTCTATCTCTGCTTATTTCCATGCAGAGGTGGGAGAAGGGGATGTCGTGGTGAATAATTCTAACAGCCGTTCGGTTGTGGAACATAGCGGTCAGTACGACTATGTTCCGGAGAGGAATTATGAGCCGTTGCCGAAGAAGAAGTCTTCGTCCGGCAAGGGGTGGACATTCGGTTTATACGCCGGAAATATGTTTGATCGTCATTCTTCTGCTACGGGAGGATTACAGATGTTGAATGGTTCGGCAACGCGTTCGGATGTAAGTGTGAATAATAACCCGGGTTCGGGAACTTTTGAAGATTACATGAAGAATGTAGCTTCGAATGCGTCGAACTTCCGGGATCCGGGTGACTATTCCATGTTTGAACAGATCGCAGCGGCTAACTATCAGAAGCCCACGGGAACGAAGGTAAAACATAAGTTCCCTCTTTCGGCGGGGCTTACGGTGAAGAAGAAGATCAACGACCGGTTATCGGTGGAGAGCGGGTTGGTTTATACCTTCCTGTCGTCGGAACTTTCGGCCGGTGAAGTGGACTTCTATTCGCAGGAACAGCGTTTGCATTACCTGGGTATTCCTTTGAAAGTGAATTATACCTTGTGGAAGAAAGACCGTTTGTCGGTTTATGCTTCTGCCGGAGGAATGGCCGAAATGTGTGTGGACGGTAGCCTGAATACCAATTATTACCTGAATAACGTCCGGGAGCGTAAAAGCAAGACTGATCTTGATGTGAACAAGGTGCAGTTGTCCGCTTTGGCTTCGTTGGGTGTACAATATGATATTTCTAAACCCGTCAGTATCTATGCCGAACCCGGTATCGCCTATTATTTTGATGATAAGAGTGTGGTTGAGACGATCCGGAAAGAGCAGCCACTCTGTGCATCGGTGCAATTCGGAGTTAGATTTGCTTTTTGATGAATAGGTGAGGTTGATTTCCTGTACAGGAAAAAAGAGGAGCAGGGTTATTCCTTTGGAAGCCCTGCTCTTTCTTTTTTAATGTTTTGAAATGTGGACACGCTGCGTAGGTGCCTGGTTTTCGTTGCGGTAGTTGATTTGTTCGACTACGTTTTCTGCCAGTTCGCGGAAAGCGGTGCCAGTGATTGTTTCCGGGTTTAAGGCAACAGGCGTTCCATTGTCGCCCCCTTCACAAATGCTCTGTACGATAGGGATCTGACCCAGTAAGGGGATATTCAGTTCTTCTGCCAGACGTTTGGCTCCTTCTTTTCCGAACAGGTAATATTTGTTCTCCGGAAGTTCGGCGGGAGTGAACCAGGCCATGTTTTCAACCAGTCCCAATACCGGTACGTTTATCTTTTCTCCGGTGAACATGCTGATACCTTTACGGGCATCGGCCAGTGCAACCTCTTGCGGGGTACTGACAACGATAGCGCCTGTGATAGCCAATGTCTGTACCAGAGTCAGGTGGATATCGCTTGTTCCCGGTGGCAGGTCGATCAAGAAGTAATCGAGATCGCCCCAGTTAGCGTCACCGATAAGCTGCTTCAGGGCGTTGCTGGCCATAGCGCCGCGCCACAGAACGGCATCTTCCTTATTGACAAAGAAACCGATCGATAATAGTTTCACTCCATAATTCTCGGCGGGTTGTATCAGGTCGCGGCCATCTACTTCTTCCATATAAGGACGGGCATCTTCCACATTGAACATCTTAGGTTGCGAAGGGCCGAAGATGTCGGCATCCAGCAAACCTACCTTGTAACCCAGTCCGGCTAAAGCAACTGCCAGGTTAGCGGCAACCGTACTTTTACCTACTCCCCCTTTACCGGAAGATACGGCGATGATATTTTTTACCTGCGGAAGCAGTTTGTCCGGTTCGGGACGCGCTACCTGACGGGCTACTACTTCGATATTCCCTTTGATATCAACCTCTTCGCCTACATAAGTAAGGATTGCCGTTTCGGCTGCTTTTACTACCGATTTGATAAACGGATCGTTCGGTTTCTCAAATAGGAGAGAGAAGCTTACTTTATTGCCTTCGATCCGTATGTTGTCTTCCACCATGCCCATTTCTACCAGGTCTTTACCTGTTCCGGGGTAACGCACTTTAGCGAGTGCGTCCATGATCAGTTTAGGATATATAGCCATAATATAATTGTATAATTGGTTGTCTTATTTGCCGGAAGCCAGTGCACTGCGTTTGCTCCGGTTGAAACTCCGGTAGGGGTCGAGCTCGATCTCTACGTCCGGTTCGATGAGTTCTTCCCTTTCCTCACAAACAAATTTGATGTATTTGATGTTCAGTCCGCGGTCGAGCCACTGCTGTTCGTAATATGTCTTGATAGACAAGATATTGTCTGCCAGGTCGGAGTGATAAAGATCATCGTTGCTGAACAGGACAGGGTAATGGTTGGCTTTCACCATTTCGCAGGTGTAGGTGTACATAAAGTTACTGTCCGTCTTCAGATGGATGATGCCATCTCCGGCCAGTATTTCGCGGTACATCTTCATGAAGCGGGTGGAAGTCAGTCGTTTGTTGACCTTTTTCATTTGCGGGTCGGGGAATGTGATCCATATTTCAGCAACTTCTCCGGGGGCGAAGAAATGGGAGATCAGTTCGATACTGGTGCGCAAGAAGGCTACATTTGTCATACCCGACTCCATAGAGTCTTTGGCTCCTGTCCACATACGGGCGCCTTTGATGTCTACACCGATGAAGTTCTTGTCCGGAAAGAGCCGTGCCAGCCCCACCGTATATTCACCTTTACCGCAACCCAATTCGAGTACGATCGGGTTATCATTCTTGAAAAACTCCTTGTGCCAGTGTCCTTTCAGCTCAAATCCTTTCTCCTGGAGAACGGCAAACGGATACTGGAAAACATGCGGATAACCCGCCATATCGTCAAACTTTGCTAACTTATTTTTTCCCATGCTGCAAAGATAATACAAATTCGTCGAAGAAGATATCCCGGTAGTTGTTACCGATGGCTATTTCGTATTTGTCGATGTAGATGTCGTTGTTGTCGAAGGAGGCGATTTGCTGGGTGTTTACTATGTACGAGCGGTTTACCCGCAGGAATATTTTAGGGAGCAGTTCATGGATTGCTTTCATACTGGTCTTGGTGATGATACGCTGGTCGGGAAGCTGTATGATCACATAGTCTTTTAAGCCTTCGATAAAGAGGACGTCTTTGAAGTTTACTTTGAAGAAACGGCGTTCGGACTTGACGAACATGAATTCGCTTTGTACATTTTCAATGTTTTCCTTTTCTCCGGTCAGCAGAAGGGCATGGTAAGCCATTGCCTTTTCAACCGCTTTCTGAAATCTTTCGGGAATGATCGGTTTGACCAGATAGTCGACGGCATCCACTTCATAACTGTCGATGGCATATTCGGCATAGGCCGTTGTAAATATGACCAAAGTGCTTTTCGGGATGGTACGGGCAAATTCCAGTCCGCTAACCTTTGGCATGCGGATATCCAGAAAGATCAGGTCGACAGGGTGTTCATGGATAAACTTTGCTGCTGAGGCGGCATTGTTGAAAGAGCCGGCCAGCGTCAGTTGTCCGGTCTCATTTATCAGCATCTCCACTGCTTCACGGGCCAGCGGTTCGTCGTCTACGATTATGCAATTCATAGTTCCAATTGTAAATTAACGGTGTAACTTTGTTTCATTTCAATGATTTCCAGCGAGTGACGGCCGGGATATAATAATTCCAGGCGCCTTCTGATATTCTTCAGCCCCAGACCGCCGATACGTGGCTCTTTTACTTCCTCTTCCGGGAGCGGTATGGAGTTTTCGCACCGGAATAGCAATCGGTTGTCCTGTACGATGAAAGAAAGATGTACGAACGAAGCATTCTCGCTGTCCGTATTATGCTTTACTGCATTTTCAACGAAAGGGATAAACAGGAGCGGAGGAAGCCATACCTTATTTATATCACCCTCTTTCGATATGATATAGTTGAAATTATCCCGGCGTATCTTTTCCAGATTCAGGAAATCATTCATAAAATGAATATCCGAATTGAGCTGTATCTTTTCTTGCGAACTGTCGTTAAGCTGGTAACGCAGCAGGTCTTCCAGCTTGAATAAAATTTCTACCGCTTCGTCGCGTCCTTTTTTAATCAATACGTAGACGTTGTTTAGCATATTGAAAAGGAAATGCGGATTGATCTGGCTTTTCAGGAATTTCAGTTCCGATTGCAGGGTGGCGGCTTCCAGTTCGTCTATGCGCTGGTTGTTACTGATCCAGTGTTTAAAAAGGACGAGGGCGGATGAGGCGGCAACCAATAATCCGCAGGAGACTGTCGAAGAAATGATATTCAGCCACATCACCGATGGACTGGGCGGAATGCTTTCGAACCGGGTATCTTCGAAAAGGGTTTGAAGTGTACCGAGTATGATGATACATAACAGGATCAGGGTCGTTGAACTGAGCAGGTAACGGAGAAACCGCCCTTTGAGCAGGAACCGCGGTACCAGTACATAGGCATTAACATAGATAAGCATGTCGATCATCAGGAAATAACCGATCCAGGAGCGGATTCTGGGCGGGGTGATAATCAGTTCATCCGGTGTATCCCAGAACACATTGATCGTAATAAAGAAGACGATCAGTTGCAGCAGGAGATGCCTGTAAACCCTTTTCTGAGGACTTAGCAGAAAGTCGGGTACTATATGGTCTGTCTTAGTAGCCATGTGTATTCATTTTTAATGTAATGGTACTTGTATCTGTCGTCTTTTCCTGCGTGACGGATAAAGAATAATTCTCCGGATAAAGAAGATCGAGGCGGGCCTTTAAGCTGTCCAGTTCTTTCATGTCCGGTTCTGTCGGATCGTCGAATCGGCAGGTGATATGTATTTCTTCTCCTTCCCGGTCGGCTTGCAACAGGATGGAAGGGCGTTTTTCCTGTTTCACCGTCCTTTCCAAGGCATACTGGATGATCGGGACAAGCAGCAGGGGAGGAATCAGGACGCCTGTCAATGCTTTGTCGGAAACGATCTGATAGTCAAAAGTGTCCGAATAAAACTTTTCCAGAGCCAGGTAATGAGTCAGGAAGTTGATCTCGGAATTAAGCAGAACCTTATCACGTGCCCCGTCATACAGTTGATAGCGGAGTAGTTGGCTTAGCCGGAGCACCATATCGGCAGCCTTTTGCGGTTCGCTTTTGGATAGTACCCCTGTGCGGTTCAGCGTGTTGAACAACAGGGAGGGATTCACCTGCTCTTTCAGGTTATCCACTTCCGATTGTATCTGTTTCCTTTCCAGTTGGTTTACACGCTGGTTTTCTGTCATCCAGTGTTTTAACAGGACAGTCATGGATATACCGGTAATACAGATCATGTTCAGCATATAATCCGATAAACTATCCAGGATGCTTACCATATTAAAGTAAGAACCTCTGACGGGAGGAATACCGGATGAGGTGAATATCCAGTATTCCTGTACATATCGTAGTAAAATGAGCAATAAGACGGACACGGAAGAGCAAAGGATATAGACCAGATACTTTTTCTTTAGCAGCAACCTGGGAACCAACAGATAAAGATGCAGATAGCCTACAATGAAATAGGAGATCAGGGTACATACCCCGGCCAGGTAGACCTGATTTCCCAGTTGCTCTAGTCTGGCCCCAAAGGTATAGACGTTCTGGTTGAGCGATACAACTGTTACAGCCGCGAGCAACAATATATGACGGGCTATCCTGTATCTGGGTTCAATCAGGAACTGGTATAAGAAAGTTTGTTTGTTCATTTTGTTGTCGACCATACAGCGGCTTACTCTTTAGACTGTCCGAAATTACTATTTTATTTGGTATCTGTTTGCATACCGGTTAGAATTCTAGTTTGTAACTGATGTTGCTGATAGGAATGCTGTTCCCGTTCCGTTCCATCACACCGCTTTTCAGATTGTAGTGATAACCGTAATATTCTTCCGTTCCGGTCACATTCAATGCCTTGATGGCGAACTCGTGTGCTACTTTCTTTCTGTTTATTTTATAGCTGACCGTAAAGTTTGCGATAAACATGACCGGATACTGCTCGGAATAAGCCCGTGTTTCGTCATATTGTGCTTCTTTGTCGGGATGTGCCAGGCTTGCTGCATGGTCGAGGGGAGAATAACGTTCTCCTCCTTGCAGGGTGAATTTGGCGTTGGCACTTAATATGTTCTGTCTTTTGGAACCTACCATCCACTCTTTGCCGATCAATGTGTTGAGGATAAACCGGCGGTTAAACCGTGTGTTGTGCCAGACGCCGTCTCCTCCTTTGTATTTCGAATCGAAAACAGAGGCTGTGACCAGGTAATAGAATCCGCGGCTCAGATATTGTTCGAGCGTGATGTCTACCCCGATATTACGTCCTTTCCCTTTGTTTACGAGAGCCTCTTCCACATAAAACTCTCTCCGGTTCAATACGGAATAGGAGCTGTCTGCAATAACCGGAACGTCGTACAGGAATTGTGCATAAGGTTCGACTTTAAGAAGCAGATTGTCGGATAATTTATAGCCGAATGTCAGCATCAGATGGTGAGCCTTGGTAAAGTCGAGGTCTTTGTTTACGGATTCCTTTCCGGTGCTTTTGGAATTGACGAAGTAGACATCCATCTTTTCCATCCGGCTGTGCAAACCATATGCCAGGGCAAACGAAGATTTGGTGGTCGGCGCCCATTTGATCCCCAACCGGGGTTCGAGAGTCCAACTATTATTAAGCGTCAGAACCTGGCTGTTCAAGCCGGCATTTACAGAAAGCCGGTCTGTGATACCGAAAGAGGAACTGGTGTAGGCTGAGATCAGGTCGGTCTGTCCTTTTCCTTTTGAGAGGGTGTTTAGCGGGGCCGTTTCAAAAGGAGCCAGGTTTAGACGCATATTATAGAACAAACGGGTATAGGTGAAACCTGTCTGGTTGGTATGGCGTGCACTGAATTTTCGGTTGTAGGAAGATGTCAGGATCAGGTTCGTCGTGTTGTTCTTCTGATAGGTGAATGGGGTGACGGTGTGATCGGCTGCATGGGCATCTTCTGTCGCATTCATACCGGAATAGGTGGCTGCTAAAGTTGTTTTCAACATCGCATTGTTCGGAAAGAAGTACCGGTGGCTTATCCCTCCGGCAGCCATATATTGTTTGGCTGTCGACTGGAAATTATCCCGGGTATGTTCCCATTCCAGCGGATCATCCTCGAAATCATTTTCGTATTTGTCGATTAGGCTGGTTCCCCACACGGCAAAAGTACCGGCTTTACGTGTCGGAATGTTGAATTTGAAATTCAGGTCCTGGTAATTAAGCGTACCGCCCATGTCGAGGCCGGGATAAATGCTGTTGAGTAGTCCGGTGGTAGAATAGCGGTAGTTGAAGATATAGGAAGCCTGGTGATTCTTGCTTAGAGGACCCTCCGAAGCGACATCTATCCCCAATATACCTACCTGAAAGGTATTCTCCATTTTCCGGTTGTTCCCGTTACGCAGTTTCATGTCGAATACGCCGGAAACGGCATTCCCGTATTCGGAGGGAAAGGCACCCGTGAAGAAGTCGGAATTACCCAGAACCTGGCTGCTGAGTGATGATAAGATACCGCCGCCCAGTATGGATATATCGGCAAAGTGGTTCGGGTTCGGTATTTCCACATCTTCCATTTTCCATTGCAGCAGGTGAGGGGCATTCCCGTGGATGGATATTCCGTTGCTGGACAGGTTGGCTGCTACTCCGGCAAACGAACTCACGAGGCGGGCAGGGTCATCCAGTCCTCCGGCATAACGGCTGGCTTCTTCCACACTAAGCATCCGGGCACCGGTAGCTGCCATTTTGTTGAGAGGCTGTTCCTTGTTGATCTGTGGGCGGACAACGACTTCGCTTAATTCGTTGACGTTTTCTTTCAGTGAGATGTCCAGATATACTTCCTTCGCGGATGTTACCAGTATTTCGCTGAAGATACCAGGTTCGTATCCAAGAAAAGAAGCCTGTACGTTATGCCGTCCTACCGGAATCTCCGGCAAAACGAATTGTCCGTGTTCATCGGTTGTAGTGCCTGTGCCCGGCATATCTGAAAGCATGATCGTTACATCAGGCATCGGATGACCGGAGGCCCGGTCGATAACTGTTCCGCGTATGTTTTGCACCGGCTGGGTGTTTCCCTTTTGTTGAGCACAAATGGATGTTGATAATAAAGAGAGAAGTAAGAATAATAAAAAGTCTCTTTTGTTCATAACTGTCTTGTTTTATGATTATGCAGCGAAGATACTTGTGTAGGAAGGGGGCTTTTTTATTTGTAGACGGAAGGGGTTCTCTTGTA
>OGFC01000365.1_pt1 | contig 44249 bp, 47 predicted proteins | sample 1570841 | NCBI WGS metagenome assembly OGFC01 (sample SAMEA2582137, study PRJEB24529) | metagenome | biome: Human gut stool | place: China | collected 2011 | reverse complement strand
TTATAAAAGAACAGGGCAGGACGATCTGATAGCTTGCAAGTACAGTATACTACAACGATCAGCTCTCATGCTGCCCTTTTCTAATATGGGAAAAGAATTCAATGCCTATATGCAAAAATTGTGTGTAAGCACAGCTATGGAAAGCAGAAAGGGGCATATATGATACAATTGAAATCAGAGGAGCTGGAAGCAAGCATTGATCCCTTTGGTGCACAACTAACAAGCATACGGGGAACAAAAGACAATATAGAATATCTTTGGAAGAAAGATCCTGAAATATGGAATAGTTCAGCCCCAATCGTATTTCCTATTATCGGAAAGATAAACAATATGGAGTATAAGCTGGATGGAAAACGGTATTTCATGAAATCAAACGGACTGATTCGTTATGAACTGCTACAGGTACTTTATACAAGTGAAAATAAGGCAATCCTGCAGTTCACATCTAATCAGGAAACCTACAGGCAATATCCGTTTCATTGTCATGTGGTACTAAGCTTTACATTGAATAAAGACACTCTTCGTGTGCATACGGATATATACAATGATGACGATAAGGATATGTTATTTAATTACGGGGGTCATCCAGGATTCCGTATACCTCTACAGAATAATGAATCCAGTGATGATTATTATGTTGAATTTGAAAAGCCAGAGAATGCATGGATTTATGAGGTGTGTGAAAGCGGTCAGCTGACTAGAAAACAGCGGCAGTTCTTTCATGATGAAAGGAGATTCTTTTTGCGCAGAGAATTGTTTATGAAAGAGGCATTGGCATTTCAGGATGTTTGCTCTGAGGCGGTGGCAATCCGTAATCTACATAATAAAAAGGCTGTTGTTTTGCGTTTTTCAGATTTCGATGGATTGGGTGTGTGGTCACCATGTAAAAACCACCCCCTTCACTTTGTTTGTCTGGAGCCCTGGATGGGACATGCTGATTTTATTGATTTCAACGGCGATTTGAAAGATCGCCCTGGCATGAAAAAGCTGACGGCGCATGATATGTTTTCCTGTGTATATGAAATACAGATTCAACAGGATATGTAAGCTTCATATAGAAAGATGTATAGTATTTATCAATTTAAGACATGAACGAAACCAGATTATAATATAGGCATATATCTGATGAAATGTATTCAGACGTTTAATAAACGACTTGGTGCATTCATGCTGATGAGCAGATATATGTCTTTTTCTACGTTTGATGCTTTAAGTACCATATATCTGAATTTTGTGATTGCACACGAGCGCAATGATTATGCCTTATTGAATACGAGTTCCTTTTCGTTTAACGGTAGAAATTTCCTCATTGTCATTTACCTCCGCTATGTTTTTTAGTGTTTTCTTTATCCATGATGGGATACCCTTGGTATCCTGGATTAAATTTTCTTTAACATTTTTCTCGCAGTAGGCGCAAAGCCGTTGAAATTCCTGCTCAGTCAGATTATCCTTTCCTATTTCACGTATTGCCTGTATCACCATGGCTAGTGGTTTTGAGAACTGCAAGGCATGTATTTGACTGGTGTGTTTAAAGCGTATTAAATTATTACGATATACATAATCACGATACGGCCCGGTACTGATATATACGAGATCATTCGGTATCTGTGTGGATAAGCCCAGATTATTTAAGGCAGCCTCTCCAGCTGGAAGTATGCTCAATCCGTATTTCTCTGCAATCTTCTCTGCCATTTCCTGCACAGAAGGAAAAACTTCTTTATTTGCTGCCTCTATATAATAAGGATGTTAGAATAACGTTATGAAGTAACAAAAAAGGAGAACCCGATATCATGAGTTCTCCTCTTTTCAACACTTATAAGCTGCGTCCCAGTTCGTACGCCTCTTTCGGATAAACAGAATGCTCAATATCCTCTCTGACATACATTCCCAATGCATACACACTGCCGATGCATGTCCAACGCATATAGCGGAAAGCATCTGCAAAATGGTGCTTTAATGCGTCAAATGTCCAGTCCTCCGTATCGCCGCAGGTGGCTAAAACGATGGTTTTTTTCTGCTGTTCCCGTAATGCACTGTTGTTCGCATAGAAGCGGTCGAATACGGCTTTGAGCTGCGCACTCATCCCAAAATAATACAATGGTGTAACAAACACGACCAGCTCTGCATCCGCGAGCATTGGATTCAGCTTTTCCATTCCATCCTTAAACACGCAGCCATTTCCTGCTGTACGGCAGGTATCACAGGCAATGCATGGATGGACATCCTCTCTGGCGGCATGAAACACATGAATGACATGCCCTTTTTCCTGTGCTCCCCGTATAAATTCCTCCATCAGTCGTGCAGACGTACCTTTCACATGCGGACTTCCGTTGATAACAAGTATGTTCATAATTGTGCTCCTTTTCCTCTTTACTACGTATGATACCACTTCATGTCCCGGAAGTAAATCGTACTACGAAGATCCTAATCAGATATCCTTCATCAAATGATCCTGTTCATCATAGAAACAATAGATATTGTTATATAATGAAGATATCGATATAATATAAAAAACAGTAAATAAACAGATATATGCAATAAAAATGAATGAACAAACAAAACAAGAATTTGAGCTGCAAAGCATTTGATGCAGAGTTTATAAAAAATAAAACGAAGGAGAAAGGAATATGAAAATTATCACCGTGTGCGGAAGCCTGAAATTTAAGGATGAGATAATGAAAATCACTGAGGAAATGACATTGCAGGGGAATTGTATGTTAAGTATTGTATATCCGGCAGATTCAGGTAAACCAGTGTATACAAGAGAAGAAAGGGAGCTGCTTGGCAGGGTGCATAAAGAACGCATACGTATCTCCGATGCCATCCTGGTCGTTGCAATCGATCATTATATTGGCAGCAGCACACAGGGTGAAATTGATTTTGCAAAAGCTTTAGGAAAAGAAATCATATATTATACGGGGACTGCCACTTCCAAATAGCTATCGGATTTATCCTCTGGTTTTTTATGCACAGGTCAGTGATGTACGATAACAGGAACATCGCTAAGCGAAAAATAAAGACGAGTGTATTCTAATACCCGAAGGAAATCCCATCAGGAATCGTCTGTTTTGGAAATGTTAAGAAAAAGCATGACAAAACTGTAAGAATAGGGTAAGGAAATCGTATGGTATGGATAAGCTTTCTACGATATACTGATAGTAACAAAAGGAGGCTGAATGCATGACACAAAAAACAATGACCGTTCTGCTTGCCACTGCCTTTCTGGTTGGCGTTGGATACAAGGCGGTGCGTCACGTATTTCCAAAAAGCAGATAATCAGTATACGAATACATAAGAAGTCATGAAAAGCCGCGGAGGACATCTGCGGTTTTTCATACACCTGTGGGATATGAAAATCGCTGTAAACACGGATAGCTGCTAGTGCCACCTCATAACTACCTAACCCATAGACACTTTGCTGGGAAATTTCCTGTAAAAAGGGAAAAATTCCTAGTTCTGCGACCTTGGAACGAAACGAACCGGATTGCTTGTGGATGGTTAGCCTTTTACGATACAATAGCGGTGTTAATGAAAACCTTTACATGTAATTGGGAGAATTGGAGGATGTTATGAAACAGAAGATTCAAAAATTTGGAGGGGCCATGTTTACACCGGTGCTGCTGTTTGCCTTTGCCGGAATCATGGTCGGTCTTGCGACGACCTGTATGAATCCGCAGATCATGGGGGATCTGGCGAATCCGGAATCCATATGGTACAAATTCTGGGCGATGATCAGTGCCGGTGCGAATACGGTATTCAATCAGCTGCCTGTCCTGTTCGCAGTTTCTCTGCCGATTGCGCTTGCGAAAAAGCAGAATGCCAGAGCATGCATGGAAACCTTTGTGATCTATATCACGTTCAACTACTTTGTCAGTGAATTTTTAAACCAGTTTGGCGCTTCACTGGGCTTTGATTTTGCCGCTGAGGTAGGCGGTACCAGTGGTCTTGCCATGATTGCCGGCATCAAAACGCTGGATACCGGAATGATTGGAGCAATCCTGATTGCAGGTATCGCAATTTACCTGCACAATAAATTTTATGACAAGGAGCTTCCGGATTATCTCGGTGTCTTCAAGGGATCTGCCTTTGTTGTCATGATCGGCTTCTTCGTCATGATTCCTGTCGCTATCCTCATTGCACTTGTATGGCCGCATGTACAATCCGCCCTATTGGGTTTGCAGGGCTTCTTCAAGGCGAGTGGCGCTGCCGGTCTGTTCACATATAATCTGTTACAGAAGCTGCTGCTGCCATTCGGTGTTCATCACTTTATCTATGCACCGGTTCTGTTTGATAACGTCATTGTGGACGGTGGTACGATATCCTATTGGGCACAGCATCTGCCGGACTTTGTCAACTCCTCCAAGCCGCTGATTGAGTTGTATCCGCTGGGTGGCTTCTCCAATGGAGAGCTTGCGAAAATCTTCGGTGTGATCGGCGTTGCCCTTGCCTTCTATAAAACAGCACGTCCGGAAAAACGGAAGATGGTTGTCGCACTGATGGTGCCTGCCTGTCTGACCGCCATGATGACCGGGATTACGGAGCCGCTGGAATTCACCTTCCTGTTTGTGGCGCCTGTGCTGTATGTTGTCTATTCTGTCCTGTCCGCACTGCTTGCGGTGGTCATGCTGCTGTTCGGTGTCATTGGGAACTTCGGTCAGGGTATTCCCAACATCATCTTCCTGAATCTGATACCACTGTTTAAAAATCATGAAATGATGTATGTCTGGATGCTTGTCATCGGTGTTGCCTTTACCGCAATTTACTATTTTGTATTCAAATTCATGATTCTGAAATTTAACTACGCAACGCCGGGACGAGAAGCGGTGGATGAGGATGCCAAGCTGCTGACAAAGGATGAGTACAAGGCATTAAAGGATGAGAAAAAGAGCACCGGAAGTGACCGCTTTGATGTAAAGGGCATTATAGCTGCCCTTGGCGGTGGTGATAACATTCTGGAAATCAGCAACTGTGCAACACGCCTGCGCTTGCTTGTTAAGGATGAAAAGGCGGTACAGAGCCTGGAAGAATTTAAGAAATACGGGGCAATCGGCCTTGTGAAAAACGGCACCTCCATTCAGGTCATCATTGGTCTGGATGTACCAAAGGTAAGAGAACATGCAGAGCTTCTGCTTGGAAGAGAATAACGAGTATAGTTTATAACGACAGCCCTTAAAAACGGCTGATAAAGGAGGATACTGATATGAAGAAATTTTCAATACTGATTGCAGGTGGAGGAAGCACCTATACACCGGGTATCGTTTTGATGCTGCTGAGCCATCTCGACCGCTTTCCGCTTCGCTCTATCAAGTTTTACGACAATGATGCGGAGCGTCAGAAAATTGTTGCGGATGCATGCGAGGTCCTGATTTGGGAGCGGAATCCGGAGATCAGCTTTCTGGCGACTACCGATCCGGAAACAGCCTTTACGGATGTAGACTTCGTCATGGCACATATTCGTGCGGGAAAATATGCAATGCGTGAGCTGGATGAAAAGATTCCGATGAAATACAATGTCGTTGGACAGGAAACCTGCGGACCGGGAGGGATTGCATACGGTATGCGTTCCATCGGTGCGATGCTGGAGCTGGTGGATTACATGGAGAAATATTCACCGCAGGCATGGATGCTGAACTATTCCAATCCTGCCGCAATCGTAGCAGAGGCGACAAGAAAGCTGCGTCCGAATTCCCGTATTCTCAATATCTGTGACATGCCAATTGGCATTGAACGTCATATGGCGGAAATCCTGCATCTGAATTCCAGAAAGGATATGGATATCTCCTATTACGGACTCAACCATTTTGGCTGGTGGACAAGCATTCGGGACCATGCGGGAAATGATTTGATGCCTGCGTTAAAGATACACATCAAGGAAAAGGGGTACTGTGTGGAAGCACAGATGTATCAGCACACGGATGACAGCTGGACGGATACCTTCCAAAAGGCAAGGGATGTCTATGCACTGGATCCGGATACCCTGCCAAATACCTACCTGAAATATTACTTCTACCCGGATTATGTTGTGGCGCATACCGATCCTGCTTATACCCGTGCCAATCAGGTAATGGATGGCCGTGAGAAATTCGTGTTTGGGGAATGCCGCAAGATTGCAGAGGCACAGAGCAGTGAGGGTGCTGATCTTCATATTGACGAGCATGCATCCTATATTGTCGATCTGGCATGTGCACTGGCATACAATACGAAGGAGAAGATGCTGTTGATTGTGGAAAACAACGGAGCTGTACAGAACTTTGACCCAACTGCAATGGTTGAGGTGCCCTGTCTGGTGGGAAGCGATGGTCCGCAGGCACTGTGCATCGGGGATATTCCACGGTTCCAGAAGGGATTGATGGAGCAGCAGGTTGCTGTGGAAAAGCTGGTTGTGGAAGCATGGGCGGAACAGAGCTATCAGAAGCTGTGGCAGGCACTGACGCTGAGCCGCATGGTACCAAGTGCAAGTGTCGCAAAAGCGATTCTGGACGAGCTGATCGAGGCGAATAAAGATTACTGGCCGGAATTAAAATAAGAATATAAAAAATTATGTTATTGTTATAGATATATAGAAGAGAACACCCGTAATTGCATACGCTTATGCATATGGGTGTTTTTTTGCTGTATCCTGCGTAGGAATGCTGTGATCTTTTTCAGAATTGCTGGCGTATGGTTGAATTCATGATATAATCGTAGAGAATGAGGTGAAGGATCATGAAACTTGCAGAGCTAGTCAATCAGCATTATAAGGAGCTGTCCTCCAATGACCTGTATATTTGGGACTACATACAGGCGCATCGAAAGGAATGTCAGAATCTGTCCATCGTTGAGCTTGCACAGCGCTGCCATGTTTCCAAAACGACGATCCTGCGCTTTGCCCAGAAGCTGTCATTAAAGGGATACAGTGAGCTGAAGGTATACCTGAGCTGGGAAAACCGGCCATCCGAGGATATGGTGATTGATGAGCATCTGATTGAGCATGTATGTGATACAAGCAAATACGCCATTGATGAGCTGCGGGAGCGTGATTTCACGGATATCTGTGAAATGCTGTATCATTCCGGACGTATTTTCGTATATGGAACAGGAGCTTTGCAGGATTCTGTGGCAAGGGAGCTGCAGCGTATGTTTTTGTATTGTGGAGAATTTGTCTATGTCCTATCCGGTGAAAAGGAAACGGAAATGGTTCTGCCCTTCTTAAAACGCGATGATGTTGTTATTTTGATTTCGCTGCGTGGAGAAGGAGAGCTGATCAATGAGTTTGCTGCTCAGCTGCGTCTTAGAAGCATTAAAACGATATCCATGACACGGCTGAAAAATAATGAGCTCGCCCTAAAATGTACAAAGAGCATCTATATCACTACCTCACAGGTGATGATTGGTAATCATATTCTGCATGAGGCGGCAAATCTGTATTTTGTATTGGCAGAGCTGTTGTTTCTGCGCTATTCCCAATATAAACAGAAACAGGATGGTATAGGAATAGGATAACCGCAAAAATGGCGGTTTTTTCTTTGAAAACTCTTGTGGGTGACGCAGGGGAATCGTTTACAATAGGGGAAGAGGTGAAGAATATGTATCAGATTCATGAGGTGTGCGAACGCTGTCATCTAAGCAGAAAAGCAGTTCGTCTGTATGAGGAAAAAGGACTCTTGTGTCCGGAAAGAATACAGGGAAATCGAATATATAATAAAGAAGATGTATTGCGTCTGCAGTGTATCAGCTATTATCGTGGACTTGGGTTTTCTCTGGAACAGATTCAGCAGCTGTTGCATGGCAGCAGTGAAAAATGCTTGAAGGAACTGCTTGTGACACATAAAGAGCAGCTGGATCGAAAGCTGGAGGAAAAGCAGGAACAGCTGCGGGCGGTAAAGAATGTTATACATGCAATCCGGCAGCATGAGGAATTTGATATCACTGCAGCGGTATCGGATGAACAGCGTGATGATGATTGTGTGGAGGGGATGCTGATCTGGAAGTGGAATTCCATCTATCAGATTTATGACTACCGATGCAGCAGAAAGACCTATCGCCATGCAGTTATTTCCACACGTCTGTTTTGTGCAATTCTTGTGATTGTACTGGTGTTTGCATTGCTGGAGAAGGGAGGGATTCTGTAATGAATACCATACGTGAGCTTGCGGATTCCTGCAATATCAGTGTACGAACACTGCAGTATTATGATCAGATTGATCTTTTGAAGCCCAGCGGTTATCAGGGGCGCATTCGCCTGTATGATGAAGCAGCAAAGGAAAAACTGAAAGGTATCCTTGCATGGAAGGTTCTGGGTCTAAGTCTAGAGGAAATCATAAAGCTTCAGCAGGGAGCTATGGATCAGGAACAGCTGTTGATTCTGCTGGAACAGAAAAAGGAACAGCTTATGATGGCAAAGGATGTTTTACTTAAAAATCAGATGCAGGTGGATGACATATTGTATCATATCCAGCAGTCTAAGGAATGGAATCCCAGCGACTATACGGAAATTTTATCACTGCAAACCATGGATCGTCCGTATTCACTGACTACACATCTGGTTGCGTTGCTGCGTAATATGACGCTGTTAAAGGTGATCATTTTAATATTTTACATGTTGGATGCCCTCTGTATCGCCGCACTTCTCGCAAAATGTGCAACCCTTCTAATCCCATAGGGCAATAAATCACAATTCGAATGCTTTGATAGAAACAAATTGAAAGCGGCGATGTGCTTATTCGTATTCGGAGCGATTTCGTTTTCATGCAGAGGCTAAGCTGAATGAGAAGATAATCTTATACATCCGTCGTTTCCCTACCGGGTAAACTGTTGTATAATAGTGATATTGATCATACAAGGAGACGAAGGATATGTCACAGAAAAAAATTACCTATATCAAGCTACTGCATCAGCTGGAAAAAAAGATGAAGACCAAACGACTTGAGGGAAAGGTCGCTATACAAAGAGAAGAATTTGAAATTCTGTTATCCGGAATACCTTCTATTTTAAACGGATACGATTTGATAAAGCTTGAGGTAGGGGATAAAATCAGCCATGATGCTTTACGCAACCATTTAAAAGAACAGTTTGAAATCATTGATAAAGATAGTGCAATCAGGGCAATCAAAGCCTTTTTGAATGATAATGTGCAATGGCAGTACGAACAGTTTCTGGGCTTTTGGAGGGATGAACCTCAGTTTGATTTAGAAGAGCTGGATGAAAAAGCAAGGCTGTTCTTTGAGGGCTGTAAATCCTTTGCGAAGCAGTTTTATCCATTTCTGAAGGAACAAGGCTTTGCCGGTTTTGATTATGGAGAATGTGTCCGCATGATTCGGGAATGCTATGCTGTGGAAATTCTGGATCGGGAAACGGCGGAAATGATGCTGCAGGATATCGGAACCCGGGCATTTCGACAGTTTGACAGCTGGGAGGAATATGCGATCAGCTATCTGTGCGGAGGCTGTTATTTTATGTTCCGCAGCTCCGGGATGAATAATGATTATGGAAGTATGATGTTTCAAAATGAGCTGCAGGCGATTGAAAAGCTGTTTTTTGAAAATCGCACCAACGTATGGAACCGTTATGCATGGCTGGAGGGAAAGAAGTATTTCCCATGCATCAAAGAAGGAAAAAAGCTGATTGACAGCACGTTGGGCTGCTTTGTGACAGATCGTGTCAGCATCGATCAGGAGGACATCTGCTATATGGTACGCGAGGAACCCTCCAAAGACAATCCGGACAGCGGCTGGAGAATCTTCGCAGGAGATGAAACACAGGAGTATATCGATGATATTGAGCATACACAGGTTTTCGCTTTAAATACCGTATGCAACTATGATCCGGAAATCATTCCGTTTCTTGACGAGCCTGTTGGTACGGTGATTGTGCGCAATCGGGAAGGAAAGCTTGAAATCGAGGAAAAGCAGACACAATAACAGCTTATCCAAATAAGCCTTTACACTCTATTTGCAGTGTAGCGGGTATACAGCTTATATATAACATAAGGTTTGGACTTGATCTGAATTCAGATTGTCTGAACCTTTTTCATATCCATGCTGGGTGATTATTGGCCCTAAGCAAACAAGGATTGAAAAAAAGCTTGAAAAACAGATATCCTTTATAGTTGTTATTGACAGAATACAAATACCATGATAGTGTATTACTGTAGTTAGTACACTAATACACTGGAGGTGCAGTTGATGTTTGTAATTGACACGCAAAGCAAGCTTCCGATATTTGAACAGCTGAAAAAGCAAATACTGGAGTTTATCACAATTGGTATTCTATCACCAAACGACAAACTTCCTTCTGTTCGTGCCATGGCTTCGCAGATTGGTGTAAACCCCAACACGGTTGCCAAAGCCTATCAGGAGCTGGAAGAGCACGGATATATTTATTCGGAGAAAGGAAAGGGATGCTTTGTGGCAGACAATGAATCCGATAAGCTGATACGGGAAGAAAAGCTAAAGGACTTTAAGGGGACGGTTCGTGATATGAAGCAGCATCATATCGAAAAGGAAGCACTCTATAAAGCGGTGGATTCCGTATATGAGGAGGGAAAGGATCATGCTTAAAATCAGGTCACTGACAAAGAAGTTCAAGGATAAGACCGTGCTGATGGATGTAAACCTGGATATTCATAGCGGGAGCGTATTCGGTCTGATTGGTCCCAACGGATCCGGTAAATCCACGCTGCTGAAAATCATGGCGGGTATTATGAAGCCGGATTTGGGATGCATCTGTATTGACGATGAGAAGGTATTTGATAATCCCGGGGTGAAACGCGATATTCTGTTGATCAGTGATGATCCGTTTTATTTCTTCAATGCCACATTAAAGGATATGAAGGAATTTTACCGTGTATGGTATCCAAATCTCAGCGATGAAATCTACGAGAAGTATCGCGCTATCTTCAAGCTGGATGAAAATAAGACACTGAAGAATTTCTCCAAGGGCATGAAGCGGCAGTCCTTTATTGTTCTTGCTCTTGCCATTTCACCGAAGTATTTGTTTCTGGATGAGGCGTTTGACGGCCTGGATCCGGTGATGCGGCTGACCTTTAAACGGGCAATCAGTAAAATGATTGAGGAAAAGGAAATGACGGTAATCATATCCAGCCATAATCTGCGGGAGCTGGAGGATATCTGTGATACATTCGGTATTTTGGAGGATAATACGATTCGTACGGCAGGCTATGTCGATGAGACGAAGGAAAATATCCACAAGATTCAGCTTGCGTTCAAGGAGGAGAAAAGTGAAGATGATTTTAAAGCCTTGGACCTGCTGTCAATGCATGTGCAGTCGCGTGTAGTGAATCTGGTTGTTAAGGGAGATATTGAAAAGATTAAAAATTATTTGAATACAATGGACCCTCTGATGATGGAAGTTCTGAATGTCAATCTGGAGGAGGTCTTTATCTATGAAATGGAAAAGAAGGGGTATGGTGTTTATGATGAATGATTTTAAGGCCTATCTACGCTATTATGTAAACAGTAATAAACGGCTGTTGGTATTGGTTTTTATCATTCTGTTTCTGATAATGCCGTTCCTTACCTTTAATTATATGGGGCTTCCGCATGGCTCGTATTCCCTGGATACCTTTTATATGGGGTTCATCGCTCTGGGAGCGGCAACCTGTGCTGGAGGCTGTGTCCTTTCATATCTGATACCGATTTTCAATTTCCGTTATCTGTATAAGAAGAGAAGTCATGAGCTGTACTTCTCTTTGCCGATTCAAAGAAAACACCTGTTTCTATATAACTATATCAGCGGCTTGCTTGCCGTATTGGTACCGCTGCTGATCAACTATCTTCTGGGCTACCTTGTATTGCTGGGACTTGGGTATCGGGAAAGACTGCTTTATATGCTGTTACCATTATTGTTCTTCCTCGGGTTATCCGTTCTGCTTTTGATTCAGTATACCATTTTCACCTTTCTGAGTGTGAAATGCAACAATCTGATTGATAGTATTCTTGTGAATGGCGCTTACGTTGTCATGCCGTTTATTGTCATACTGTCAGCAACGATTTTCTTTAGTAATCAGATAACGACGATTCTTGGAAATATCGGTGCATCACCAAGTGAATTCATTAACATGGGAATGATCCAGATGCTGCTTTCCATGCCGAGTACGATTTATGCTTTTCTATTTAACACACTATCTGCTATGGCTTCGGAAATGTATAGAACAGACAACCTGATAAATGTTTTTAACTGGCTGTACTTTCTATACTGGGGAATCATCGGAGTGCTTTGCTTCTGGTTTGGCTGGAAATCCTTTGTCCAAAGAAAACCGGAGGATGCAGAGCAGCGAACCGTTACATTATTTGGATTTCCTGTAATTATCACAGTCATTACCTTCTGTATGGTTTTATTAGTAATGAATGTGGATGGCGGTGTCGTTGTTCCAAGCTTGATTATACTGGTTGCTTATTTCTGTATGATATTCTTTTCCAATCGAAAGATACAGGTAAAAAAGATTCATGTAATCGTATTTGCATTGCTTTATATAGGAACCTTCGGTTTTAGCTATATGTATACGCAGACAAAGGGACTGGGGATGGTAAAGGAATATCCATCCCTGACAGAAATGAAGCGTGTTGAGATTGATGTTCGATCATCCTATCTGGAAGATTCGTCTGCTATGCTATTCTATGATGCAAAGGAAAAAGAGTATTATGATGGCTACAGTACCGTTGTTCAGGATGAGGAAGGCATGAAATTTCTACAGAGTGTGCAAAAGAAAGCAAGTGAGCTGAATATAGAGGATCACTTTGTTGATGAGGCATATTATATCAATGTTTACTATATCAAGCAGGATAATTCACAGGTTTATCGTTCCTATACGCTCAAAGGGAATAAGAAGAATAAGGAATATCTTCTGAAGCTGATGGAAGAGCTGAAGCATACGGAAAAATTCTCTGTTATGCAGCATTGAGAAATGAGTGGATAAGCTAGGAATCCTTGTTGCTGCTCAAAGCCTGAAAAGAAAAAGCCATTCATTTATCACAAAAGGATGGCTTTGCTGTTGAATGAAAGGTGTTAACTTGCATGATAGAATTCATAAGGGAATCGCAATGTGATACTTCTTATAGTAAGTAAAAAGCTCTCAGCATTTATGTGTGCAGAGAGCCTTTTTGCGTTGTACATTCTAAAACAGTAACACACAATTTATGTATGGAGATGTGTTTATAGACGTTGCTTACAAATGACAGCTTATATCGTTGTGTCGGACTTGCTTATTCGTTCTTTGACAGACTCGAAGGTATCACACTCCAGAACTAAAGTGGATACAATATGTATTTGCTCCTCAGTTAATGCCTGCAGCCACATTGCGCAATCCTCATGATACTTGATTTGCATCTGTCTGTGTAAGAGCTGCCTTTCTCCTTCCAACTTACCTTCCATTTTTCCGGCAGCTTTTCCCTCTTCAAAGCTGTCATGCAAGCCGTTGCGATAACGTGCTTCTCCCATCTGAATCGCCATTGCGGTTGACCATAGCTCGTCATCCTTCTGCATTTCCTCATACTTGTTCATGAATACCTTCACCAGCCTTTCCTTTGACTTCAGTATATCATTTTTTTCATTATTTTCAAACAGGTATACCAGTTGTTCAAAGTCATTCAGCCTCAGTATTTCCTTCTCCCTTACAATGTCATTGATTGCCGGCATATGAACAAAGGTGCGAAGGATGAGAGGATAGTAGCTTTCATTCTCTCCCTGCTCATTGCGCATCTGATACTGATTGATCAGATTTCGGTTGTTCCATGCATACTCATCGATGAATATGATTTGATAAACCGGCTTTAATTGATCATAAAACTCACCGCTTTTCAGCTGGTTGTTCAACGCTCTGGCGCCGTAAAATTCAAAGCGCATCATTTCTGCTATTCCTGCAAAAGTGGTCTGCATCTCGATATTGAAATGGCGATTCTGCTCATCCTTTACATGGATATCCAGAATGATGCGCTTCTTTCCGATGATGCCCGGATCCAGATTCGGATTGAGGACTGTGCTTTCCTTTACCTTAATTCCGGTAACACGTTCAATAATGGTGTTGCGTGCGTACACAGAGCCTTCATCCTCACGGGAAAGGGTGTACTTAAAAAATAGATCGTTACTGTAGTTGAGCTGATTCATTGCATTTGACATTTTTATGTCCTCCATTCTGTAAGGACTCCTTACACTCTTCTATACGTTAAAAACATAGGGAATTCCTAAAAAATTCACGAATAATTGATAAAATTTGTTATTTTTCACGTTAAAAGGAATTTTAACTATAATGGCATTGTTTTTAAAGTGTTTCCTAAGCAATTTGCAAAACGATCTTTCACTTTCAAACAGTAAATGAAAAGTATCTGATGGTCCTGCGATTCGCAATATCTCACATGAAATATTTCATGTATTCTTATGTGAATTTACAAAAAACCTATTGCTTTCGCAGAAACTTATTGCTATAATTGTATAGCACTTACTTTAAACCCACCTGAGGTTTAAGGCGGAAGGAGAGTTAAAATGAAAAAAGGAATTCATCCAGAGTACCACCGTATTATGGTAAAATGTACTTCTTGTGGAGCTGAATTTGAAACTGGTTCAACTAGCAAAGAGCTGCGTGTTGATACTTGTTCAAACTGCCATCCATTCTATACTGGACGTCAGAGATTTGCTGCTGCACAGGGACGTATTGAAAAATTCAACAAAAAATACGGACTTAAATAACAACAACTACAATAGGAAAGAGGCATATGCCTCTTTTCTTTTGCCTTATCTGTAAGCGCTTGTCCTGATTGCTATTTACAGGAACTGGATAAAAAAATAGCAAACAGTCAGGATATAGGATGAAAGAAAATGAAAGTTAAGTAACAGATGTAAAATGTACATACCGGAATCACTTTATGATATAATACAAATCGTAATGTTAGTGAGGAGTGTCGTTATGTATCAGCAGTATAAGGAAGGGTGGCTGGAGGTTATATCCGGCTGTATGTTTGCAGGAAAGACAGAGGAACTGATTCGACGTATTAAGGTGTTGGAATATGCAAAAAAGAAAATCGCTGTATTCAAGCCAAAAATCGATGATCGTTACAGTGAGGAATGTGTGGTATCACACTGCGGAAGCACGGCAAAAAGCTTTGTGATATCCCGTGCGCATGAGATTTTTGATTACATAGATGACAGCTACGATGTGATTGCAATCGATGAGGTGCAGTTTTTCGATGAGGAAATCGTAGAGATATGCGATTACTTTGCGGACCATGGAAAACGGGTTATGGTTGCCGGACTGGATATGGATTTTCGTGGAGAGCCATTTAGCGTCATGCCGCAGCTGTTTACACATGCGGAATTTGTGACAAAGCTGACAGCGGTGTGTACAAAATGCGGAGCACCTGCTACAAGAAGCCAGCGACTGATCAACGGAAGAGCCGCACGGTATGATGATCCGATTATTTTGGTTGGAGCAAGTGAGCAGTATGAAGCGAGATGCCGTCATTGTCATGAGGTTCCGGGAAAGCCTTTGATTCATAAATAAATAGAGAATTACTTGAAAGCAGATGATGTCAATGTGTGTGACAATCTGCTTTTTTTTGTAAAGGCATATCTGTATACTGCAGCTTATCAAGAAACACCCGTATTTATTTCTGTTTTAGAATATAGCCTTTGTGTATGTTTCTTGCTTTAAATGTATATGAAGGTATTTTTATATAAAAGGATGGCGAAGGCTTGCCTATAGCGGTAAGTAGTTCTTTCATATGCGAGTCGTTTTATTTTTTGCACAACGTGAATGCTCATCATAGTGATGTGCAAACGTATACCCAAACATAGTACCTAACAGTTCTTGTGAAAACGGTTTCTATAAAATATACTTATTTTGTAAGGAAGAGCTTGCGCGCAACTATGATTTTCCTTTAAGGAAAAGGAGGTTTGATAAGATGAATGATACATTGATTTGTGATGAACTTTGCGAACTTGATTTAGATGTGAAGAGTACAGATGAGTTTTTTGAAGTCATGAGCAAAAAGGCAATGGATCTGGGCTACGTAACTGAACAATTTCTATCAGCCATAAAAAAAAGGGAACAGGATTATCCTACTGCATTGCCGGTAGAGCCGTATCCGGTTGCGATACCACATTCCGATCCCATCAATATCGTAAAGCAGTTTATAGCACCAGTGCGTTTGAAAACTGCAATCGACTGGTGCGAAATGGCGAACAATGACAGCATTCTTCCGGTAAAAATCGTATTTCTTCTGGGCTTTAAAAGAGAAGAGGGGCATGTGGAAATTTTACAACAGCTATTACAGAATTTCCAAAATGAAGATACGATGGAACGCTTATTGAAGGCCGCAACAAAGGAAGAATTTTTAGAAATTGTTAAGCATATGGAAGGGCTCTGATGAAAAAAGTGATCGTTGCTTGTGGGAATGGGGTTGCAACCTCTCAAACAGTGGCCTGTCGAATCAATCGAATGCTGGAAAAAGAGAATATCACAAATGTCAGAGTGGAGGCAGTGAACTTGCGTTCTTTGCAAAGAGAGCTTCGCGGAGCTCTTGCCTATATTGATATCACGAATAGCCATATTGATTATGGTATTCCTACTATTAACGGACTTGCTTTTCTCTCAGGAGAACATAAAGAAGAAGCGTTTCAAGAGCTTATTGAAATCATAAAAAACAGTTAGGAGAATATTATGAAAAAAGTAATCGTAGCATGCGGAAGCGGAGTAGCTACCAGTCAGACAGTTGCATCAAAGGTAAATCGTTTGCTGAAGGAGAAAAACGTAGATGCTAAGGTAGAGGCGGTTGATTTAAAATCGGTAGACCGTTACCTTGTAGATGCTGCAGCATATATCACAATCACAAAGGTCACAAAGGAATATCCAATCCCTGTGATTAACGGAATCGCATTTTTGACTGGTATGAATCAGGATGCGGAGCTACAGAAGCTGATCGAGGCCATAAACAGCGCAAAATAGAACTTTGAAAGAAGAGAAAGAAGGGAAATATAATGGAAATTTTATCAGATGTTGTTAATTATCTATTGAGCTTAGGTGCAGCAATCTTTGTTCCTATTATCATTATCATTGCCGGTTTGATTGTAAGGATGAAATTAAAGGATGCAATCTCAGCCGGTATCACTCTTGGTGTGGCGTTTACCGGAATGACGATGCTGATCAATTTTATGACAGGCGCCATTTCACCGGCTGCGGAAGCTATGCTGAAAAATACAGGGATATCCTTACCAATCGTTGATGGCGGCTGGACAACGATGTCAACCATATCATGGTCCTGGCCATATGCGTTCCTGATGTTTCCGCTCATGATTATTATCAATATTATCATGCTGGTTATTAAAAAGACGAATACCTTCAATGCGGATTTATGGAATGTATGGGGGAAAATATTTACAGCAGTTGGTGTTGTGGCAATCACCGGCAGTGTACCGCTGGCATTTCTGGTAGCCGCTATTCAGATTGTATTTGAATTAAAAACAGCGGATGTTCACCAGCGTAGAATTGAAGAATTATCCGGTATTCCAGGTGTTACCTGTACCCATAAGATGGTGCTGTTTGGAGCGCTGATGTATCCGATTGACTGCCTGTTGAAAAAGATACCGGCATTTAATAAAAAATTCGATGCTGCCGCATTAAAAGACAAGGTTGGTATTTTTGCAGAGAATCATGTATTAGGCTTTATACTTGGAGTTGTTTTCGGTTTGCTTGCACAATATCCTGTCGCAGAAACACTGACGCTGGCGATTCAGTGTGCAGCAGCCCTAACGCTGTTCCCTGTCATTACAAAATATTTCATGCAGGCGCTGTCACCGATCAGTGAAGCAGTATCTGACTTTATGAATAAAAAATTCAAGGGAAGAACGCTGCTCGTCGGTCTTGACTGGCCTTTCCTTGGCGGATCCAATGAAATATGGCTGGCAGTTATCTGGTCCGTACCGGTAACCTTGATCTGTGCAATGATTTTACCCGGCAATGCGATACTGCCATTCGCAGGTATTATCAATATAGCGCTGGCTGTACCCGCTTATCTTGTCACAAAGGGAAATCTTCCGAGAATGCTGATCTTATGTACGCTTGGCGTTCCTGCATTCCTATGGGTTGGCACTGCGTTTGCACCGTTCATTACAGACCTTGCAAATACAACCGGTGCAGTCGCATTAAAGGCAGGGGAAATGATATCCAATTCCTCGATTGACGGACCGGTATTCACCTATGCGATCTCACAGGTATTTGATGTCATCAACGGAAACTGGGTTCCGATTATTGTATTGTTTGTCTGGGTTACCTGCTATGCATTCTACTATCGTGCATTAAGCAAGGAAAACAAGCTTGCTGAGGCGAAGGATGCAAATGCGGAAGCAGTAGGTGAGTAAGCATGTCTTTTACAAATAAAGAAGGAAAGCTCATTGTATTGAATATCATAGATACCATACAAAAGCATAAGGATTATCTGAGTGAAATTGATGGAGCCATCGGGGATGGCGATCACGGTATCAATATGAATAAAGGCGCAGCGATAGCGAAGCCGCAGGTGGAAAAAAATGAAACGTTAAGTGAAGCACTGCTTTCTCTTTCCAATGTGCTTATGGAAAAAATAGGAGGGTCTATGGGGCCGTTATATGGTTCCATTTTCATGGGCATGCAGGCGGCATTGGGAAATGCTGAGATAATTGACGGAGCACTCATCGAGAAAATGCTAAAGCAGGCATATGATAATATCCAGATGATTTCTTTAGCTAAGCCCGGCGATAAAACCCTGGTAGATGTCCTTGATCCTGCTGTTTCAGCGTATACAGCTGTCTATGAGAAAACACTGGATACATGTGCAGCACTTACTGCCTGCTCACAGGCAGCTGAAGAGGGCATGAAGGCAACCTGCAATATGCAGGCGAAATTAGGAAGAGCTGCACGGCTGAAAGAGAAATCCATCGGACATCAGGATGCAGGGGCAACCTCCTGCTGTCTCATTCTGCAGACATTCTGTTCGACAATAATAGCATTTGAGAAAGCAAATGAAAGGAACTAAAATTTATGCAGCGATTTGTTAATGATCCGGACATGATTGTGGATGATATGCTGAAGGGATATGTGAAATGTCACAAGGATACCCTGCATATCAGTGAAAAAAATGATCATGTAGTTGTAAAAAATCAACGGAAAAAGAATAAGGTGGGTATCGTAAGCGGAGGAGGCAGTGGTCATGAGCCGTGCTTTCTCGGCTATGTAGGCGAGCATATGCTGGATGCTGTCGCAGTAGGAGAAGTATTTTCTTCTCCCCCTGCAACTGCGTTTCATCAGGCGTTTTTAGAAGCGGATACAGGTGCAGGAGTTGCCTGTCTGTTTGGTAATTATGCCGGTGATAATATGAATGTAAAAATGGCAGTTCAGATGGCGGCCATGCAACAGGTAAATGTCCGCTATGTAACTGCTAATGACGATATAGCCAGTGCACCTGTGGATGAAAAAGAGAAACGTCATGGAATTGCAGGAAGTCTGTTTATGTGGAAAATCGGTTGTGCAAAGGCTGAGCTTGGCGGTACGCTGGATGAAGTGATCAATGCGGCACAGGCTGCTGTAAACGAAACAAGAAGCCTGTGCGTTGGTCTGACACCATGTTCTATTCCGGCTGTCGGTCATGCCAATTTTGAGATAAAGGAAGGCACCATGGAATATGGTATCGGACATCATGGTGAGCCTGGACTGCTTGTTGCGTCATTGAAAAATGCAAAGGAAATCGCTATGGTACTCTGTGAAAAAATAGAGGCTGATTTAAAACTGAAGCATGGAGAAGAAATTGCGGTCATTGTATCCGGGCTAGGCGGTACACCGATCATGGAGCTGTATGTACTTTATGACACAATTGAGAACTATTTCTCAGACCGTAAGATTTCCATTTACCGCTCCTTTGTAGGGGATTATGTAACCTCTTTGGAAATGAGCGGTGCAGCATTGACGGTGATGCGCATGAAGGAAGAATTCAAGGAATTGCTGGACCTTCCTGTTGATACTCCGGCAATCACTTTGAAATAAAGCATTGAGAAGAGCTGTGCAATCAGTAAGGCGCAATGGTAGCTTACGGATTGTGTTATCGATAAGGAGGAATAGCAATGTCGTTGGATGAAAGAGGCTTGAATATTTTAAAACTGCTTGTAAATAATCCGACGATCAGTGGTTCTCAGCTGGAAAAGGAAGCAGGCTTGTCACGTAAACAGCTAAGCTATTCGTTGGGAAAAATAAATTTTTATCTCAAGGAAAACGGATATGAAGAAATCGGCCGGATGCGGACTGGGAAATTTATCATTCCCCATAATGTTATCAATTCCTATAAGACAAATCAATTTTCCTTTGATGAGGGTGCATATGTATTCATAGAAAAAGAACGCCTTTATTTAATCGCATTGATTCTTTTACAGCATAAGGAGGAACTGAGTATCAATCATTTTACCTCTATTTTGAGAATCAGTAAAAACACGGTGTTAAATGATTTGAAAAAACTGCAGACCACAATTTTACAGGAGTTTGATTTAAAGCTCTGGTATGATCGCTCAAAGGGGTATTATCTGGTTGGCAAGGAATATGAGAAGCGCACGCTGATGATTCGCATGATTCAAAGTATCCTTCCATTGCTGAGTGGGGAATCTATACTGCTTTCCATTCTTGAAATTGACGAGAAGCGGATTCGGATGCTATGTGCCGATGTAGAGGAAGTAGAAAGAACCTTAAAGGTACGTTATACCGATGAACGTATACGTGAGATTCCCTTTATTTTATACTTTATTCTCATACGAATTGAAGCCCAGAAATATCTGGATGTGCTTCCGGAGGATTATCAGCACATTGCAGGTACGAGTGAGTATGGGGCTATCATAAATATCTTCAGTAAGTATGATATTCAGAATACGATGGATAAATTATATCTTGTATCCCAGTTTCAGATATCGAGTGTCAATTTTGAAGACAGCAGAAGTAAGAAGTTTGAAAAAGAGCTGGCAGAGGCAGCCGAAAAAACGCTTACGAATTTTGAGAATCTCGTCTGCATTCGTTTTCAGGATCGAAAGGCATTGCTGGATGCACTTATTCAGCATCTGAAGCCTGCTCTTTACAGGATACGATATCAGTATCATATTGAAGGGAACATCCTCAATATGATTCTTCCTCATCATTCCTATCTGTTTGAAATTACAAGACATGCCATGGTGCCGTTTGAGGAGATGTTCCATATCCTCATTCCACAGGAAGAAATGGCATATATCACCATTCTGTTTGGAGGCTGGATGACAAAGGAAGGAATGCTGGATTTTCTTGAGAAAAAACGAAAGGCCATCGTTGTTTGTACAAATGGTATTTCAATTTCCAATTTTCTGTTCCTGAAGCTGAAGGAGGCATTTCCCGAGCTGGATTTTCTATGCTCCCTATCCTCAAGGCAGTTTTATGAATATCATAAGGAATATGATGTGGTCTTTGCCACAGTACACCTTGATACAGCAGTTCCACAATTTCTGGTTAAGCCAATCATGGATGATACCGATTTGCATAATCTTCGGAAAAAGGTATTTAATGAGCTTTTAAACAAAACCATTTATGAGGTTAACTCAACGAGTCTGTTACATGTCATTGGTAAATATGTGGATGTGAAGGATCGTAAGGGTCTCATGGCGGCATTGAAGAACTATCTTGGTGAAACAACACAAAAGACAGTTCCTGCTGAGCATTGCCATCAGGAAGATAAAAATAATCTTCATGATCTATTGACACCGGAAACAGTCCATATAGCAGATCATGGGCTTACCTGGATAGAAGCGATTCAGGCAGCCTCAGAGCCCTTGTTGAAGAGCGGCTGTATAACGACAAAATATGTAGAAAATATGATTCACAGTGTTACATGCGATAAGCCGATTTGGACGATTGCAGATGGGCTCATACTGGCACATGCAAGTGTCGAGGAGGGTGTTAATGCCCTGGGTATGTCCCTCTTAAAATTGCCGGAAAGCATTTCATTCAACGGTTATATGAATGCAGGCATCGTTGTTGTTATGGCAACGCCGAATCGTGAGACTCATTTAAAGGCGTTGTATGCACTGATTGATATTGTGGAAAATGAAACAGATTTTAATCGAATGAAATCAACAGATTCCATTACAGAAATATTAGATATTATATCTAAAGAAAGGTACGAGACATGTTAGAAAATTTAAAAAAGGATGTATGTGAAATTGCGAAAAGAGCACAGCGGGATGGTTTATGTAAGCATAAATCAGGAAATTTCTCAGCTCGAGATGCAAAAAGCGGCTATATCGTCATAACACCGACAAGTGTGGATCGTGAGCTGCTGACACCAAGGGATATGATCGTCATGGACGTAAATGCTAATGTAATCGAAAATTTATCCGGTTTAAAACCAACCAGTGAATCCTTGATGCATATCACCATCTATAAGACAAGAAAGGATGCTAATGCTATTGCACATACGCACTCTATGTATGCTACTACGTTTGCATTATTAAATAAGCCGATTCCTGCTATCGTATATGAGGTAGCCAATATGGGGCTAACAAAGGGACGGGTACCGGTAGCACCTTATGGAAGACCGGGAACTGTGGATTTGGCGAACAGCGTGATTGATGCGTGCAAGGAAGCAGAAAGCTTTTTGATGGAAAGTCATGGGGCTGTAGCATTTGATTCACAGGATATTTATGAGGCCTTCTTAAAGGCAGCTTATATCGAAGAGCTGGCACAGCTGTATTATAATGCATTGACCGTGTTACAGGGGAATGAGCCGAAGTCCTTCCCACAGGAAGAATTACAAAAATGGGAATATCCGAAAGAAATTAAATTCCCGAAGCAGTGATATGATTTATTTCTATTTTGTGCGGCATGGAGAAACTCTCTCAAATATATGGCATACGCTGCAGGGGTGGTCGGATACCCCTCTGACAGAAAAGGGAATCTCTCAGGGGAAAGCACTGGGAAGAGGCCTTGCAGCCATACCATTTGAAAAGATATATACCTCGACAAGCGAACGTGCCTATGATACAGCCTGTTATATCCGGGGAGAACGCGACTTAAAGATTACCATGTGTAAAGGACTGAAGGAAATGAACTTTGGAACATTTGAAACCAAAGCGAATACGTTTTCCGGATGTGAAACCTATTTACAGAGATTACAGTATCCATGGAAGGCTGCTGGCGGTGAAAATCTGGAGGATGTCTGTAACCGCGTTGGTACATTGATGACGGATTTATTAGAAGAGAATGAAGGTATAAACGGCAATATTCTGTGTGTGAGTCATGGAATCGCCATACTTGCCGCTTTGTATACTGCGGATAAGGATGTCTATGAAGAATGTCTGAAGAATGAAGTAAGATTTAAAAATTGCAGCGTTACAATTATCGGCTGCCATCAGGGGAATTACACGGTGGAGTGTGTAAATGCAACGGAATATATAACGAAGGGAGGCTATTATGAAGAAGATTATCAATGATCCAAAGCAGTATCTGTCTGAAATGCTGGAAGGGATTTATATCGCTCATCAGAATCAGATAGCATATGTGAATGACGATCCGCAATGTCTGGTTACCAGAACAAAAAAAGCGGGGAAGGTTGGTATTGCGACCGGTGGAGGAAGCGGACACCTGCCCTTATTTCTGGGCTATGTCGGTGATGGGATGCTGGATGGCTGTAGTGTGGGCGATGTCTTTCAGTCTCCAAGTGCTGAACAGATGCATGCGATTACAAAGGAGATTGATTCGGGGGCAGGTGTTCTGTATATTTACGGAAATTATAATGGAGATATTTTCAATTTCGATATGGCCGCAGAAATGGCGGATTTTGAAGATAATATACGTGTAGAAACAGTTCTCGGAGCAGACGATGTCGCAAGTATCGGTCCGCTGTCACCGAACGAGAAATCAACAAGACGAGGTGTCGCGGGTATTTTCTTCGTATATAAATGTGCCGGAGCTGCCGCTGATTGCATGATGAATCTGGACGAGGTGACACGCATAGCAAGAAAAGCAAGCTGGAATACAAGAACGCTGGGTGTTGCTTTAACCTCCTGTGTGGTACCGCGTGTCGGACATGCCGGATTTCATATAGAAGAGGATGAAATGGAAATCGGAATGGGGATTCACGGAGAGACAGGTATACGTAGAGGGAAAATCGAAACAGCAGATCAGATTACGGAAGAGATGATGAATAAAATATTAGATGATCTTCCCTATGTGTCAGGTGATCGCGTAGCTGTACTGGTGAATGGTCTTGGCGCAACACCATTGGATGAGCAATATATTGTGACAAGAAAGATCAATCAGCTTCTTATGGATAAGGGGATATCTGTACATCGCTATTATGTAGGGGAATATGCGACCTCACTGGAAATGGCAGGATTATCCATATCTTTGCTGAAGCTTGATGAGGAGCTTACCAAGCTCCTTGATTACCCGGCAAATACCCCGTTCTTTAAACAGCTGTAGGAGGTTCAAGATGGATGCGAACTATATAAGAAAACTGCTGCATTGCTTTGCACAGATTATGCAGGAAAATAGAGAATTTTTAATTGAACAGGATAGTATTGTTGGAGATGGTGATCTTGGATTAACAATGAGCGATGGTTTTCAGGCAGCTGCGGAATATGCATGCAAAAGTGATGAAGCAGATGTAGGAAAGCTTCTGTATATGGCAGGAAAAGCGATGTCTGTCGCTGTGCCTTCTACCATGGGAACCCTGATGGCAAGTGGATTTATGCAGGCGGGTAAAGCGCTGAAGGGTGTTTATGAGCTTGATTTAAAGCATATAACTGCGTTATTTCAGGCATATGAGGAAGGTGTCATGCATAGAGGAAAAGCGAAGGTGCATGAAAAGACATTTTTGGATGGAATTGATCCGGCTGTCCAAAGTATGAGAAGCAGTCTGGAAACGGAGGAAGACATGGAAAGCTTTGCACAAAAAGCTTATGAGGCAGCTTGTGCAGGGTATGAAAATACTGCTACCATGCTAGCGGTTCACGGCAGGGCTGCTACCAGAGGGGAAATGAGTCGTACACTGAAAGACCCTGGTGCCTGTGTTGCTATGCTGATGATGAAAGCATTTATGAATTCGGTTGCATCTTCATTGTAAGCCGTTTGTTTGTTAGCGGAGGCGGAAAGTAAGATTTATGAGCATATGATTGAAATAGTAATAGATTTGCTATTGGCTTCTGATGTAAGCTGCATTTGGATGAAAATATAAAAAGGACTGTGACCAAATAGGATTACAGTCCTTTTCACCGGTATTCTGGTGCGCTATGCCAACTGATACAAATTTATCTCAGATAAAAGTCATCCTCAAACGTGCGTGCACCGCTCTCGGTCAACGGATGAACGAGTGATTTCATATACAGGGCATACGGGATTGCGGCGTAGTCCACCCCCATTGCAGCCAGCTTCTCCAGCTGGGCAAGGTTCTTAATGGATGCCGCTACGGTTTTTACCGGATACCGCTTTGCTTCAATCATCTGCTGCATATCGCTGAGAATACGCATCGCATCACTTCCATACTCCTCGTTTCTTCCGATAAAGAAAAACAGATAATCCACGTGGGCATTGATGGCGGCTACTGCCTGTCCCATGGTGAAGAGTAAGGTCATTGCCGTTTTTACTCCGCGTTTGTGCAGGGTATCTGCCAGATGCAGACCATCCTTTGAGAAATTGATTTTAATAACGATATCACTGCTGAAAGCAAGCAGCTCCTCTGCCTGTCTCAGCATTTCCTCATAGGTTCCGATGACCTCGCCGCTTAAAAAATCAAGCTCCCTTTTGGAATATTCCTGTACGAAATCATGCAGACGGATATTGTTTTTACGATACATACTTGTGTTGGCTGTTACACCTCTGGCTCCCAGCATCAGGGCTTCTTCTATTTCCTGGGCATTTCCACTGTCAATCAGATACAGCATACCATCACTCCTCCTCTTTTCCTAAAGTATACAAAATCTGCTTATATGCAGATGCTGATCATGCAACGATTGCTTCCATAAGTATGCGGTAAGTATCTTCCTGTATTTTTTTCCGTATCGATATGGAAGCACTCCGTATATCCATGTTCTATACAGCAATGAAAAAACACGTATAATGAAGCTGTATAGAGGAGGTATGTAGTATGTTTCATTATTATCAGCCAACAAAGATTCATTTTGGTGCCGGACAGCTGAATGAGCTGGGGCATGTATGCAGAAGCTATGGAAAGACCTGTTTTCTCGTGACAACGCCGGATGCTCCCCTGCAGCCGTTATATGAGCGTGTGAAAAACCTGCTGAACGCAGAAGGAATCCGCGTCGTTCACTTTGATAAAGTAGAACCGAATCCTAGTGTGGAAATCGTAGAGCAGGGCTTTGCCATGCTGAAGGAAGAACCAGCTGACTTCGTACTGGCAGTTGGAGGAGGAAGCTCGATTGATACAGCAAAGGCGATTGCATTTGCGAATGGAAAAGCGTCGATCGACTGGGATTATCTGTTTGACGAATACAGCTCACCGTTTGAATATTATCCATCCTACAGTGAAAAGCATCTGCCCTTGTTAAGTGTTCCGACTACCTCAGGAACCGGTTCTCAGGTAACGCAGGCAGCGGTTATCACCAGAGGAAAAGAGAAAATCACATTCTTTCATCCGGATAACTTCTCGCAGGAGACAATTCTGGACCCGCAGCTGATGCTGACACTGCCAAAGCGCATGAGTGCTGCCACCGGCTTCGATGCATTTACCCATGCGTTTGAGAGCTATATCAATGCCAACGCTTCTCCTTACAGCGCAATGGATTCCATGGAGGCTATGCGTCTGGTGATTGAAAATCTGCCACGGGTACTGGACGATCCGCAGAATCTGGATTTCCGTACAAGCATGTGTCTTGCTGATACCTTGGCAGGACGTGCACTGGCAAACTCCGGTGCAAGCGCACCGCATCCGCTCTCTGAGATTATCGGTGGTATCGTACATCTGCCGCATGGGGAAGCACTGGCTGTCGTATTCCCTGCGTTTATTCAGCATATGGCAGAGAAAAACAAGGAACGCTTTGCGGATGTGGCGAAGCTGTTTGGCAGCGATGATCTGCACACTGCTATGGTCACCTTTCTGGAAACAATCGGACTTCATAAGAAGCTGAAGGATTTCAATGTCAGCGAGGAAGAATTCCGTGAAATTCTGGCATCTCCAATCCTGGATCATCTGCCATTTGGAAGCAGAGAAGAACTGGAGGCCATACTGAAAGACGCGTATGCCTGAGATTCGTCTGATCGGTCTTGATCTGGATGGGACTTTGCTGAGAAGGGATAACTCGGTAAGTGAAGAAAACATCCGAATATTGCGGGAATGTGTAAAACGAAATATACAGATATATCTGATCAGCGGACGACCTTACTGCTTTACGAAAATGATTGCGGAAAAAATTCATCCGGCCGTTCGGGTCATTTCCTCAAATGGGGCAATATATGAAATAGGGACGACGTGTATCACCCATACGATAGAGCCACATGTCCAGTATCAGATTATCGACGTGCTGAAGGAGCATGTACATGCACATGCATTTTTCAAGGGAAAGCACGAATTCTTTACAACAGAGCCTTATGATGAGCGATTTTTGTATGATCATATCAATGAACAGCTGCCGGTGGATGTTCAGGTGAAATCCTATACCGGTATGAACTGGGGGGCGTTGAAGCACAGCGCACACGATATTGCAAAGATTCTGGTCTATGATATGCAGGCCGAGCGACTTTTACAGGTAAGACAACAAATAGAATGTATAGAGAATACCACGGTAACCGATTATCAGCCCATCAGCTTTGATATCACTGCCGGCGGTGTACATAAAGGGAATGCTATAAAAGCTGTACTGCAATCTCTGCATTTAGGAAAAGAGGAATTCATGGCTTTTGGTGATGCGAGAAATGATCTTCCTATGTTTGCGGAAGCAGGGCTAACCGTAGCCATGGCAAATGCAAGCGAAGAAATTCAGGCTTCCTGTGATATTATCACTTCGGATTTCATGGATGACGGGGTAGCAAAAGCAATACAGCGATATATTTTACGATGAAAAGGACTGCTCAATAGCAGCTGATGGCGTCAATCAAGGAAGCAACGGTTGATGTCATGAACTGTTCGATGCAGCCCTTTTTTCTTGTTGAAACGAAGGTATCACGAAAGGTACATAGCCTTGCTCTGTTAGAAATGATTCTGATGATTGAAGATGCTTCGTATATCATCCCGCAGATGCTGTAGAAATATCCGGTCCGGCAGCATTGGAATCTGATACCAGTGAACCGACGGAGGTACAATAAGGGGAAAGGTGGAAAAAATGATAGGATAGTGCATCCACAAATCCGTATCGGTAACCTCCTGCCAGCGTATCACACGGCGAATTTCCACCTCCTGTATATGCGTTTGCAGCAAACTGATGGAGAAGATAAGCTCACTATAGCGATGCTCATATAAAAAGATTGCCTCTAATGGCTGTAGCGTGTATTGCAAAGCAGCCGCTATGTGAAGGGTGATGTAGGATATTTCATCCTCTGGAAGCTGTATACCACAAATCTCCTGAACAATTTCGTTCATGGAGGAAGCCATATGATAAGGAAGCGGAAATTCCGTTTTAATAGTATCCTTCAGCGGATTGTCATATTCATAATAGTAGACAGATTTTTCCAGAACATTTGATAAATGCTGGAAGAGCCGTTTTTCAAATTTAACACTGTCAATTTTCGGGTAGCGCTCATAAAGTGACGGTGTGAAGCGCCGCAGGATTTCTTTGCAGGCTGCTTGTATTTCAGGAGTTTGCAGTAATTCCGTATTAGTGTTCTTTAATGTTAGAAGGATAGACAAGGCGTAGGAAAGTTCTTCGTTGGGAATCCTCTGCTGTAAATCGTCTTCTATTTCTGAGTGCAGGTTCATTATGCGTTGAAACAATGCTGATTCCTGCAATGGATTTCGACTCAAAATGCTTACATGATGTCCTCTGGATATACGATCCAGCGCGATATAATACAAAACACTGACAAATTCTTTATCTGCTTGATTGAGCTGCAGCAAGCTGTATACTTCAAACTGATGGATATAGAACAAGATATTTTTTTTTACTATATTGTTTGAAAAGCAATCCTCAACAAAGTCATTCAGCGTCTTATGGAAGGTTATGGCGCGTGTTTCGTGCAATTCATTAACCAGCTGTGCCAATGCTTTGCGTATGCGTTTTTCTCCTTGTGTTATCTGTATACCGCTTCTTGTATGCGTGATAGTCAGATGATACGTCCGCAGCCATTGGTCTACCCTTCGTATGTCTGCATATAGAGAGCTGCGGGATATGTGTAATATCTCCTCCAGCTGATACATGTGCAGTGTATGTGAAAAGCGCAACAGGCTGTATAGGATGTAGCTGACGCGTTCCATCGGAGCGACAAGGGGGCAGTGTGTCTTTTCCTTTAGCAGATAGTTTTGCAGTCTCATCATGTTTTCTCTGCTTCCGGACAGTGTGATTCCACAGCCCGGCTTGCGCATGAGCGATAATGCAAAATCAGACAACAAAGGCTCCGTATGCTTCAGATAGGTGCGTACGGTTTTTTCAGAAAGCGCCAGCTGCTTTGCCAGCGAGGAGGCGGTGCAGTAGGGAGTGGCAATCAGCTGCTCCAGAAGCTGATATAAAATATATGGTTTCATTGTTCATCACACCATTAGTATAGCACGAATAGCAGATGCAGGCTTCGTACAGCTTTACCGTTTTATTACGGTAAATTCTGCATAGGTATTTTGGCATATCTGCGGTATAATAAAGATGTCAGGAATGATGTTATCATCCCATGGCGATTGACATCCTTTGTTTACAGATGTCGTTGTGTCATGAAGTCTGAGCATGATACATGAGAAAAGGGCGCTGCGGTGTCCTTTTTTTCATATCCTGAATCACGCGGTATGATAAAGGGACTCTGTGTATTTGAATCCTGCATGAACCAAAAGCATACGTTCACAAAGGGGTAGATTACCTCGCTTAAATTATTACAAAACGGATTCCTACGCTTATAAGCATGATTGCTTCCCGGTAGGACAGTATGATAAAATTACTTTCAGTTTGAGGTGATAGCATGATAGATCGAAAGGTTTTTATACGTCTGCTTCTGACCATCGGATTACCGATTGTTTTGCAGCAGATTATTTCATTGAGTCTGAATATGATCGATACCTTCATGATCGGAAGTATCGGTGTGGGAGAGCTGGCGGCTGTAGGGGCGGCAAATAAGGTATACTTTATTTTTTCCATTATCTGTTTCGGGATTTACAGCGGATCGAGTATTTATGTATCCCAATACTGGGGAATCCGCGATGTCAGGAATATCCGCAAGGTGATCGCGATTGAGATGCGTATCGGCTTTTTTCTTGCCTTGTTTACCGTTGTGCTTGCTCTGGTATTCGCACCGCAGATTCTGCATCTGTTTGTAAGGGAAGCGGATGTGGTGGCAATCGGAGCCTCCTATCTGCGCATAACCTGCTTTACATATCTGATGACTGCGTTTTCTTTTCTTATGAGCTTCAATTCACGCGCCATTCATAATCTGAAGATTCCTACCCTTGCCAGCGTGCTGGCAATAACCATCAACACGGCTTTGAATTACGGACTGATCTTTGGAAATTTTCATTTACCGCGCTTGGGCGTTGAGGGCGCTGCTATCGCTACATTGACCGCAAGGTTTGTGGAAATGCTGTTAATTCTCGGTTATGTTTATTTCAGTGAGGATCATCCGCTGGCAGTTGACGGCGCAACCATTCGCAGGCTTGATCTGCCGTTGATGAAGCGTGTCGTGAAAACTGCGCTTCCGGTTGCCATGAGTGAAAGTGCATGGAGTATCGGAACAACGGTCTGTTTCATCGCGTATGGATTGCTGGGAACGAGTGCGGTAGCCGTTGTACAGGTGGCCAGTGTAATCAATGATCTGTTTCAGTGTGTGTTCTTTGGACTGGGGAATGCCTGCGCTGTTATGATTGGCAATGAGCTGGGAAGAAATCATACAAAGCTCGCATACGCATATGGAAGAATCTTCATCGGTATCAATATAGGCTTCTGTCTGGTAATGACAGCTGCTCTTCTGCTGTTGAAGGGGACAATCATTGCTGTCTATAAGTATGATGCTGTAACCAGTCAGATGCTAAACCTGACGTTGATCGCCTATGCCTTGTATACTACACCGAAAATGATGTCCTATGTACACATATGTGGAATTCTTCGCTCCGGTGGTGATACAAAGTTCTGTATGTTCTGCGATTTGATTGGTATATGGTGTGTGGCAATCCCCATGTCTTTTCTTGCGGCAGTTGTCTGGAAGCTGCCTCTTCACTGGGTGGTAGCTCTGTCCTTTAGTGACGAGCTGGTGAAGGCTATGGTAACACTATGGCGCTTTCGCTCTAAAAAATGGATTCATGTGCTTGTTCATAAGGAACAGGAATGTGAAATAAACGGCGCATAGGGCTTGAAATTATGCTACTATATACATATAAAAAATAAGGGAGAAGTCATTATGGATCATTTACCTGCACAGGAGGCAAGACATGTCATCAATCTGCTCAGCGGTCTGTTCCTGTACGCATATCGAACAAAGAATAAAAAAGCAAAAGTAACCATGGAAAATATGGAGCATCTGTGTCATGTGGGGAGTACGATCGTGTTCCGCAATGAGCAGGCAAGCAAGCGTCTCATTGAGCAGTACCTCAAGCTTCATCCACAGCTGCCAAAGGAGGATGCCGCCTGTATTGCACGGTTTCAAGGCTGCCGTAAGCAGCAGCTGTATGTCATGCAGTATGAGCAGGAGTATAGCTTTGTAATGGATCGTAAAGGCAAAACGCTATATGGCGTAAAGGGGATTACAGATTCTCTGGATTTCATGCTGCGCAATCAGACACTACCCTGCATGGTGCAGTATGCTATCCTGCCATATAAAAATCATTTCATCCTCGATAGCATCGGAAACACGCAGGCAATTACAGATTTATCCTTCGTAATAGAGCTCTTTGAGGAATATCGCGGTATCGCTATGGAGAAAGGTGCCCTGCTGTCAGAGCATGAGACGGCTTCCTTCACAGTGCTAAAGCGCAATATGCACGAAAAAAAGGAAGAGCTTTTTTCCGATTATCTGCAACCTTTGAGCGGTATCTTGCGGATGAAGGGGGAGGATCAGAAAAGCAGTGTTCTGGAGCTGGCACTTACCGCATGGAATCTAAGCTATGGAAGTGATGAACAGGCTGAGGAATTCTTTACCAGAGACACATTTCGACGGTATGTGAAGCCACTGATGGAATATCGCAGAACGGCATTCACCAATGTGAAATTCCTCATAGATCGTCTGGAGCCACCGCGTAAGGGGGAAACAATGCTGCAGGTGGTAGAGAAAAAGAATGTGGAGCAGCTGGAGCTGGAGCTGTAAACAAACAGAGCGAAATGCCGGGAAGGCTTTTTAAGAAAACCGGATGCAGCTAGCAAGCAATCGCAGGAAACAGTAATAAGGATCAAAAAGAAAAGGCTCAGACCTATTTCCCATGGCAAAGGAAGGTCTGCGTCTTTTGGTAATACAGGAAGAAGCGAGCCTCTGCACAACATGGCAAAGGCTCGCTGTTTACTTCTGTCTGAATTTTTCCATGAAGCGGTCAATACGTTCGATAGCCTCACGAATGTGGTCAATACTGTAGGCATAGGATACACGAATGAACCCCTCTCCTGCATCACCGAAGGCTGTCCCCGGTACACAGGCAACGCGCTGATCCTCCAGCAGCTGCACGCAGAATTCATCACTGGTCAAGCCGGTGCCGCGAATATCCGGGAAGATATAGAAGGCACCATGCGGCAGATGCGTTGGAAGACCGATACGGTTGAAGCCCTTTGTAATAAAGTTTCTTCTTGTCATATAGGATTCCCGCATCTCTGCGACATGGATATCTCCATTACGCAATGCATCTATGGCGCCGTATTGCGCAGCTGTCGGAGCGGACATGATGATATACTGGTGAATCTTATTCATGGCATCTGTGAAGGTCTTGTTCGCAAGCACATAGCCAAGCCGCCAGCCAGTCATGGCATACGCCTTGGAGAAGCCGCTGATGATGATAACCTGATCCTTGATCTCTTCAAAATTTGCAGGAGAACAGAAGGTGCCGTCATAGGTCAGCTCCGCATAGATTTCATCACTAATGACGATAATCTCATGTTCCTTCAGTATCGGAACAAGCTTTGCATAATCCTCCTTCGTCATGACACCGCCGGTTGGATTGCTCGGAAAATTCATCAGAATGGCTTTGGTCTTCGGTGTGATTGCAGCTTTCAGCTTTTCCGGTGTCAGCTTGAACTGATCCTCATGCTCCAGCTTGATATGCACGGGTAACGCACCGGTAAGCTCAACACTTGGTGTATAGGCTACATAGCTTGGCTCCATCAGAATGACCTCATCCCCCGGATTCACAATGGCACGCATGGCGATATCTATAGCTTCGCTTCCGCCTACCGTTACGATAACGTTATCCACAGGGTCATACTCCAGCTGGAAACGGCGCTTCTGGTAAAGACAGATTTCCTCACGCAGCTCCAGCAGACCCTGATTTGCTGTATAATGTGTTTTTCCACTCTCAATCGAATAAATAGCAGCCTCACGGATGTGCCATGGTGTATCAAAATCCGGCTCTCCGACACCCAGAGAAATCACACCTTCCATTTCACTGGCGAGGTCAAAATACTTACGTATACCGCTTGGCTTAATGGTTTGTACGTGCTGACTTAAAAATTTTTCGTACATTATGGCGTCACAACCAGTCTTTCACTTGGTTTTTCTTCTTCATCCAGAACGATGCCGTTGATCTTGTACTCCTTCAGCACGAAAAAGGTAGATGTTGAAACGACATTTTCTGTTGTAGCCAGCTTGGCACCGACAAAGTTGGATATCTCCTGCATGGTTCTTCCATAGATGATGACGATAAATTCACTCTTTCCACTCATCAGATACATCGTATCGACCTCCGGATAGCGATAGATGTTCTTAGCGACTCGATCATAACCGAAATCCCGCTCTGGGGTTACATCCACCTCAATCAGAGCCATGACCTTATCCTTGTTGGTCTTCTCCCAGTTGATAATTGTATGGTAACCACAAATGACCTTTTTCTTTTCCAGCTCATTCATGGTGTGGATGACACTTTCCTCATCCTCCAGCAAAACATCCGCCAGATCTCTGGTGGAGTATCTTGCGTTTGTTTCCAGCAATGACAGCAATAATTCTTTTTTCATCCTTTATCACCTCGTATAATACCTATATTTTAAACCGAGATGCTTATGAAGTAAACAAAAAGGTGAAAAGTTGATATATTGCGAATCTTATCACAAGCTTTCCCACCTTTCTGCAATCCTTTTGAAATGTTATAATGAATTTGATCGTTTTACATATGAAGGAGATAGCTTATGGATGAGAGGGAACAGCTGTGCAAAAATCTGGATGAGCTGCTGGAGACTTACGGTGACATGGTGTATCGGGTTGCCCTGCAGAATATGGGAAATGTCGCAGATGCACAGGACGCTGCACAGGATGTCTTTCTGCGAATTCTGACAAAACAGCCGCAGTTTACATCGAAAACACATGAAAAGGCCTGGATTTTGCGGGTTACCATCAATATATGCAAGGATCACTGGAAATACCAGCGGCTCCGTACAACCGTGGAGCTGAATGAAAATCTGGCAGGCAGTAAGGAGAGCACGAATTTTGGACTGCTGTATGAGGTGATGAAGCTGCCTGTAAAGTATCGTAATGTGATTTATTTGTTTTATTATGAAGAGCTCAGCGTTGCCATGATTGCCGATATTCTGCAAACGAAAGAGGCAACGATTCTGACATGGCTGCACCGGGCGAGGAAGCAGCTGAAAAGCAGACTGGAAGAGGGTGAGTTTAGGTGAAAAAATATCGCGAGGAGCTGAATCAGATTCATATGAGCGAGGAGTTGAAGCAAAGAATACGCAGGGCTGCCATACAGCAGGAACAGCCAATTCACCGCAAGCATTGGAAGATGCGCTTTGTCTATGGCTGTACAGCCCTGTGTGCAGTAATTGCAGTCTGCTTCGGTTTATATTACAGAAACACTTCACAACCGCCAAAAAAGGCTGCACAGGTTGCGAGCAGCATAGAGAAACATGAAGGAAACGCTGATGCTGAAATTGGCTCCGTTCAGGAACAGGCAAAGGAAAGCAAAACAGGCTCAGCACAAAATCAGGAGGTGCCGGTGGAATCGTATTATCCGCAAACCCATCTGTATATGTACGGTGCGGGCACGGCCGATCGGATTTCGCCACAAAAGAAAAAAGTAAAAGCGATGCCATATGAGAATGATCATCTGGATGTAAAGGGAGCTTTGCCTGTATTCAAAAAGCAGTATGGTAATGGACCATCCTTAACTTCCATTCCGGAAAAAGACCTGAAGGAACAGGAAAAGAAAGCGGAAAAGCTGTTTCAGGCTCTGAAGAAAAAGACATCCAAAAGTATTCAGATTACAGATATCATGGCAGATGTAAACGGGGAGCTGCGCCTGATTCTGAAAACGGATAAGAAGGAAGGGACAAGAACGCAGCAGCACGAGATAGCAGGGGAGCTGCTTAAAATATATCCCGAGCTGTTCACCTTCCAAGACGCAGATATCCAAACCCGCTGTTATACGAGTATGGGCAGTGGTATAATGGCTTGCCAAACGGATATTTACAAGGCTGAGGACGATGGTAAGCAGGGCTTGCTGAATCAGGTAACGGCAGGGGCTATGCTGACGGATGCGGGCGATGGTGTGTATTATTTGAGCCTTCCTTACAATACGTATGAAAAGCAGCTGCAGGAATTTACTATCATGAGCAGTGAAGAAGCAAAGCAGGTGTTAAATCAGGGAGGCTATTACAGCACGCTGCCGCCCTCTGAAATTTCTGTGGATCAGCTAGAAATACTGCATGTAGAGCTTACCTATGGAGGAGGAGAGGATATGTATGCCTCCTATCTGCCATACGTTATACCGATATATCGCTTCTATACATGGGATACGAAAAGACTGCGACCGGTTTTATTGGAAGTGCCTGCACTATACCCGCAGGATTTACGTGAGCTCAAGGAAAATACATGGTATTTCACACAGTGAATCCAAACGCTGTATAGGAAAATACAAATGCGGAAGGTTTCAGGTACAATAGAAAGTCAAGGAAAGCGGTAGATTATGTAAAGGAAACGACGGCACAAAGAACAGAAATCGCTGTAAAGAAAGGAATACTATGAAAAAAATTGGAATTATATGTGCAGGGGATACAGAGCTGGCAGCATTTTTCCCTTATTTAAAAGAGGATGAGGTGATAGAGAAAGCAATGCTGAGCTTTCACTGCGGACAGATTCACACGGTGCATGTGGTTCTGTTATACAGCGGCGTTTGCAAGGTGAATGCGGCAATCGCAGCCCAGCTGTTGATTGATCGGTTTGCAGTGGACTGCATCCTCAACGCAGGAACAGCAGGAGGAATACAGGAACACGTACAGCTCTTTGATACTGTGATATCTGAGCGTATTGCCTATCATGATGTGGCACGCGATCTACTGACAGAGTTTCATCCATGGATGGATTGTGAATATTTTTATGCGGATAAAAAGCTTCTGCGTATAGCTCAGGATTATAGGAAAACCGCAAAGAACCCCATTTTGTTTGGAACAATGGTAAGCGGCGAGCAATTTGTGACAGATGATAACAGAGCGCATATTTTAGAAATATTTGCTCCTCTATGTACCGATATGGAAACGGCGGCTATTGCACATGTCTGCTTTGTGAATCAGCTTCCATTTCTTGCTATACGCACGATAACCGATACAGCTGAGCATAAAGGAGTGGAGGAATTTGAGAAGAACTGTGAAGCAGCCTCTGCAATCGCAGCTAAGATAACCTGTGATTTGCTGCCACTCTTTGCTGCGGCATAATAACATAGACGTAAAACAGTGCCGCCGTCTTTTCTTTTACTCACAGGGATAAATGAGGGGAGAGCTATTTCGTACAGGCTCTCCTCCATAACAGGCTTTTCGTTCTTTCAAAACGAAGGCCTTTTCCTGCGTATTCTTACACCAGCATTTTAGAACATATGCAAAATACCGCGGATAACCCCCTGCTCTGTGCGGATTGCGGAATAAATATGAGAAGAAAACGACCAATTATGGAAAAATATGTTGAAAAATTCTCAAAAGGTTGTAAAATTAAGTTAGGAATCCCCTTACATTTTTAAGAAATAGGAATAATTCGGCAGATAACCATCATATACTGGATATGAAGGTGCGTCTGTATCTCATATAGACATACATAGTTCATTTTATCTTCAAATGTAAAATACGACAGGGAAAGGAGGAGAGAACTATGGCTATTTATGATATTTTATGTGAAGTAAAAGACGTAAGAGAAGCAGATACCGGTATCTGTGAATTCAATGGTTTCCTAGAAGATTATCTTTCCATCATAGAAACAGCAGAAGGAAAAGAGGACGATTACACTATCCTTTCGCAGCTCTTTGAAAAGGATCATAATCTGAAAATCTGCGCAAATCTGAGGCTGAACATCAACAAGGATGCGATCGCCAATCAGATTATACGCTACAAGGATTCATTTAAACTGCCGAAGGGAACAATCAAATGTCCGTATGTTGTATATGGAAGCTTTGATGAACACCAGAAGGCAATTATTCTTACATTGGGAGATAAAGAGGAATATGTGATGGCAAAGGCGCTGTATTATGTCATGAGCGAACCGGAAAATGAATATGAAGGAACGCGGAATGAGATTATCGCCTTGAGTGTGAACGGGGAAAGTGTCGATACCCTGCTGGATACGGTGGACAGCTTTTTCGAGAGAAACCGCAAGGCCGGAATCGTACAAAGAGAGCTTGATGCAAAGCTGTTCCTGAACTATGATGAAATGTATGAACTGGCTCAGAAGATTGCGAGCTATCAGCTGGTAAATCTGAGGGACATTCTTGCGAAATGCGATGATAAGGAAGAATGTATCAACAACATTATCGCAAACTGGTTCCTGCTGAAGAAATTCTCCTATGTTCAGTACATGATGGATAAGAACAATCTGAACAGGGTGCATGAAGGAAATGTTAAAAAACAGCGGCAGGTGGCAAAGGAAAAATGCGATGCCATTGGCTTTGTTTCCTACAGCGAGCTGTGGAAGCTGGTTAAGGAATTGAGATAAGAAACCGAGAGGTTTCTTTCTTTTGCATGTCATACACAAACAGGCGTATAATAGATATGATTGTGAGGTGACAGTATGAAATATTGTTATGAATGCGGACAGAAGCTGCGTATGAAGGAGCTGGAGCATGAAGGTATGATTCCCTTTTGTGACTCCTGTCGTAAATTTCGCTTTCCTATCTTCTCAACAGCGATTTCCATGGTCACACTGAATCCGCAGCAGGATAAAATTCTGATGATTCAGCAATATGGAAAGCCCAATAATATCCTGGTCGCAGGCTACGTCAATAAGGAGGAATGTGCAGAGGACGCACTGATGAGAGAAATGGAGGAGGAAATCGGCAGGAAGGTCATGCAGTACCGCTTTCTGCGCAGTGAATATTTTCCGAAGACCAATACACTGATTTTTAACTTTGCCGTTGTGATCGATAGTGAAAGTCTGGATGCCGTAAGCACATGGGAGGTGGATCGGGCTGCCTGGTTTACCTTTGATGAGGCAAGGGCTGCGGTAAAGCCGGCTTCCCTGGCACAGCGCTTCCTATTGAATTTTCTATCGGTTTATGAACGCGATGAGGAGCATTTCTTTTTCAATCATTGAATCGCATAGGAAGAGGAGGATCGTTCCTTCTTTTTTTGTATACTGTTTTATCCTGTATTGCATTTCAGGAAACTAAAATGCGTTAAAAAAAGCAGAAATCGATGATGACTTCTGCTATCTTGACTGTTATTGCTTTAAAATATCCTGCATGCGCCTATATAGGATAGGACCGTCAAAGCCGAAGGTCTTCTTACCATTCATCTCCATGCGCTCCTCAACCTCCAGCTGCTGGGGACCTGTGGTTTCCCGAAGGATAAATTTCAGTACCGGCGAAAACATGCTTTCACTGCTTCCTGTAAAAATACCGTCGTGCTCTTCATAGAGCATCGGGGTGAATTTTTCACTCTTTTTCAGGTGCAGGTAATCCAGCGTGAGATCCGGATTCGCAGCGGTAAAGGTTTCCTTTGTATAGCCTTCCGGCATATCATAGGATGTCAGAACCACACGTCCTTCCTCATTTAGTGTAAAGAGAAACAGATGCGGCTGTGCATTCGTACTTCCGTTTTGCGTGTAATAGCTTTCTTCCAAGAGGAAATAGCCGTTAAAATTCTTCGGCAGATTTGAAATACGCGCATTCACTACGGTATTGATATGATGTGCGTAAGGGTGAGTGATTTCCCCGGCATCATGCTGTTCGCGGATTTGTTGGGAGTTATCAAATTCTCCACTCATGCAGGATAGAAATCTCTGTAATGTGTCCATAATCATTCCTTCTTTCAAAATAACAGTATACCCTTTGCGACACAACGTCAATCCTTCTGACGATAATCACAAGATATCACACAGCGGCTTTACACTTCAACATCAACGATACGCTCCTCCACATATTCCGGCAGAAAGCGCCCGTTTGTAAGCTCGGCTATGGCGGCATCCAGAGGCTCTGCACACATCCAGCGGTAGGTAACCAGTTCTTTGTAGTCCTTGTCCAATAGCTCGACTTCCTTCTGTCGGAAGAAATAATCCAGCTTGCCGATCAGCTCATAGCTGAAGGTCATGGAATACACCAGACGTTTTTGCTTCTGTGTAATCACAGCATGCTCCAGCGCATTGGAAACACTCTTGGAGTAAGCACGAATCAGCCCACCGGCTCCCAGCTTGATACCGCCAAAATACCGGACGGTTACCGCAACGATATCCTGCATCTGACGATTTGCCAGACACTCCAGCATGGGAACACCAGCTGTCCCCTGCGGTTCTCCGTCATCATTGCTTCGCTGCAGCTCGTTCTGTTCGCCGATGATAAAGGCATAGCAGTGATGCCTTGCATTCGGATGAAGCTTTTTGATCTGCTGTATAAAATCCTTGGCATCCGCTTCGGAAAAGCTCTTATGCAGATAACAGAGAAATCTGCTTTTCTTGATTTCCAGCTCTGCCATGGAATCATCTTTTATTCTGTACATACTATCACCTATGCTTATTATAGCGGATAAAGGAGTGAAAGAAAAGCCGGTTTGAGAAACAAGCGGTTTCAATCATTCCGGCTTCAATTCTATAAACTTTACCTCTCCCGGATCAAATTCCAGCGGTATATTCTGGAAGCTGTCCATCGTGATATCATGGGTAAACGGGTCTTTTGTGGAAAAAATCTGTTGGATGCAACGCAGGGCGAACGGCAGCTCGCATATCATGTTCTCTGTATGTATATGCAGCTGTACACTGTCATGCACATTGGTATTGCAGACCACCAGCAGTGCTTTGTCACTGCTTATGTAGGTGAAGCCGATACCATAATCCCTTGGTGAATCAAACCATACGGGAATGCAGGCATTTGGATCTGTAACAGCTGTTTGATAGGCTTTTCGTATGGCACTTGTCTTCTCGAGGAGCGTGGGAAGGATTGGAAGATTCGGATTGCGGTAATCAAACCAGTATTCATCCAGATATGCCTGTCTGCGATGCCGGGGATCCTCTTTTGGCAGCATATTCAGATAGCCGGGATCTCCGTATTCACTCAGCTGCATTGGCTGAACCTCAAAGGCTTCCACTCCGTTCATCATAAACGGAATACCATTGGGCAGAAACTGATTCATCACCGTCAGCATAATCGCAGCGGTATTTCCCTCCACACTGGCGATGCGACGGGAATCATAGGACTCACACGCCGCAAGCATCGGGCATGCGTTTCCCTTCAGACGATAGCTGAAGCTGTGGAATTTAAAATTCCATAAATCGCTTTCCTCATAGGCTCCGCTGCCGGATATGGCATCATAGCCCTTGTTCAGCCATAGCGGACTGTTGTCGCTCACAGTATCCTCGGCAATCATGACAAAGGCTTTATCGTGCTTTCTTGCTGCTTTTGCCATGGCTCTTTGCAGCTTCTCCGGAAGCAGATACGGCTTTTCCAGATAAATGCCGTCTATACCAAGCTCCTGCTGATACCAGAGAATGGTTTCACACAGGTAATCCCACAGCACTGTCATCGGCTTTCTTGCCGGATGGAGGTCATAGCGGATAATATCCTGCGTCAGGTATGGCTTGGCCTGTGCTCTTATATCCTTAGGTACCTGAGCGTGAATATCCTCATACATGCGCCATATGGTTGTATCCTGCTCGGCAGGGATACCGGCATTGATCTGATCCACCATGGATGGGGAAATCGTTGTATGCAGAGCTCTTTCAATTTCTCTTAAATTTTCAAACGTTTGTAAAGCGGCGGGAGCCTCCTGAAACAAAGCGATATGCTGCTGTACTTCCTCACTCCGGTAAAAATCCTTCAAGGCATAGGTAAAGGGAAGGGTATTCTGGGGGAGTGCATTGCAGCGTGGTGGGTGATATGCGGTTTGCTGATCGCTGTCATACCAGAAAAACCATTCCGGATGTTCCTTATAATAGCTGTTTTCTCTTGCCAGCTTACCGGGACAGTATTCCAGAATCACACGGAATCCCAGCAGATGGCATGCCTCGAAAAAGGCGGCACATTGTTCCTTGGCATCCAGCTTGTTGACTAGCTTATCCTGCAGCAGCGGGTCAATGCTGCGAAAGTCCGTAACAGCCTCCTTGACCGGATAATCCTGAGCATTCTGTGTTTTGCAGAGCGGGAAAATCTGATGCAGCAGTATGGTATTGATACCCATGCGCTTTAACAGCGGCAGCAGCAGGATACTCTTCAGAAAGGTGCCGTTATCGTTGAGATGGTAGAGATTATCACTCACCAGACGGTCGTCGCGGTCATGATCCCAGGCAGTTGCTGTGCGGACCATGAGAGAATACACACTGGCTTGCTTTAGCCAGGCTCTTTTATCAGAGGGTTTCTCTGTCGCAGGCTGTGGCTGTTTCCAGTTTCCATCCGTATCCTTCAGAATGTTGCGCAGGGTGAAAAGATAAAATTCATACGGATGTACAAGCAGCTCCTTGCTGCGTATGCTTTTCGCCGGACGATAGCCATACAGATTCCAGGACTGCGGAATTGCATAATTGTAGATTTCCTTCGCATGGCTTTGGCACTGCTTTTCCAGCTCCTCATATAAGCGTTTTAAATAGTTCATGTGAAAACCCCCTTATACGTATAGTATTCTATACGTGGCGAAAAATGTCAATCGTTAATTGAGAAAAGAAAGCGATTTCGACACTTTTTTCAGCGTGTTATTTTTATACTTGCATCACGAGGAGGATGCATATGAAGAAGCTTCTGTTGTGCTTACTGGTACTGCTGATGCAGGGCTGCAGCGGTGCTGCTTCACAGCCTGCGGATATCCATATGAAGGAAGAGCAATATGAAATCGAACAGGGGGCACGCCTGGATATCTATCTGCCGGATGAAGGCTTATCCAATGCTTTGGAAGCACTGTGGAATAGGACCTATCCCGCATATCGCAATGCATTGCATTTTTCACAAAAGGATAACTCTTTGCAGGCTCACGATCTGGTGTGGATAAAGGATACGGATGCATTGGATGAGGCTACACCTGCCTATCCGCTAACCGGCATTGTGCAGCATCTGGAATATCCATGGCCTTTAAAGCTTGCGCGAACAGCACGAAGGGACAGCTTTTTTCCCGTGAGCGGGAAGGGACTGATCTTTGTTTACAATACATATACCGCGAGGCAGCGGGGACTGTCAGAGCGTGATTTTGATGATTTCAAAAACCTTGCAGGAAAGAAGGATGTATATTATCAGAATCGCACTCTTCCGTATACCATTCCCTTTTTCTTTGATCGAGGGGACGCAGAAAATACGGCGGTATCGATGAAAACCGTCGTACAGAATCCGGAGTTCAAAAAGCGGCTGCACCGCTATCGCAGCTTCCATGCAAGATTGGATTTACATGACGATACACTGGATGATGAAGCGTTTTATGAGGATGATCGCTATGTGAGCGGGCTTGTCATGAACGATACAAGCTTTGACAGCTCCAAGGCCTATGCCGATATGCATCTGCAGTTTGCACCTATGCCATCCCTTGAAGATGAGCAACTGCGGCCTGTTCTGGATGTATACGGCTTCATGGCCAATCAAAGCACCCGCTATCCCAATGCTGTCTTTGCCTTTCTGCAGCTGGTACGCTCGCAGGCCGGTATGGACGTATTGCTGGAGAACAATCTGCGTCCGCTGGTACAGCGTGAGGATGTGGAGAAGCTTGGAATCTATGATACGTATGTTAAGCAGATTCTGTGTGCGATGAGCGAATCACAGCTGAGGAACACCTCCTACATCAAGGAAAAATCTTCGATTTCAATACTGGAGCTGTATGAAAAAAGCAATTTGCTGTCTTTGCTGCAAAACAGCCTGTATACAAAAGAAAATGACTCTCATGTACAGAAAGTCATTCATCAGGATATTACACACTGGATACTGACGCAGTAATCAGTGTGTTTTTAGTTTACTGCGGATGTATAGGAAAAGAAGTAGTGGAAGAGCTGCTGGAAGAAGGCTGTAATAGCCGGCTGCAGTATTGTTTACGAAGAAATAGACACAGCATATAAGGGAGAATAGGAACCCCCATATACAGCTAATCTGTAATGTGGCAGGAGTGTCCTTTGTATGAACAAAGAGAAAGGACTTTTTATAATTCTCTCGATATTCCTCACTGCTCGCATATTTATGATAATGCGATACGGTATATCCCACAGCCACAAGGACTAAGACCATGACCGAGTTTAAGTGGAAATATACACTGATGATATAAAGCGGCAGATACCATAACAGCTCCAGCCAGGATAATGATCGTTTCATAGCTTACCTCCATAGTACCCGGTTATTATAGCACAGTTATGGCTGTACAGCTATGCAGGAATTGCGATAGGGATAAAAGCTAGTGGATCATTTCGATGACGGGTTCGATGCAGTTACGACAGATATAGAGGGGGATGTATCTGAAATCATCGCTATCAATGAGGGAAGATGGCAGATCGAGGAATGCTTCAGAACAATGAAAACGAACTTTGAAGCACGACCTGTATACCTGCAGAGAGAAGACAGGATTAAGGCCCATTT
>OGFC01000358.1_pt1 | contig 44983 bp, 46 predicted proteins | sample 1570841 | NCBI WGS metagenome assembly OGFC01 (sample SAMEA2582137, study PRJEB24529) | metagenome | biome: Human gut stool | place: China | collected 2011 | reverse complement strand
ATAAAATATCCGATTAAAAATCCTAGAGCATAAGCGGATACAGACAATGAAAATGGAACAACAAAAAAAATAAAGTCAAGAGTATTATTTCCATCAATCCATGATATACTATAGATGTCCAGGAGGTACAAATTTTTCCTACACTTAGAGATAAGGGACTCCGGATGTTGTATTTTGGTGTGAATACCTGCACATCCTAGGTAAGACTGTAGGGATCCTAAAAAATTACACAGGGGACCCACCTGTATTTACAGGGAAAGATCTCTCCTCCTGGGCACTATAAAGCAGATGATGAAGAATCATCTGTTTTTTGTTTTTAGCTATGAATATCAGAACGCTTGTTTCAGAGCAGGCAGTTCCTGCGTTTGAATAGTATGCGATCCTGCACATTTTATCATGTCCTTACACTCCTCATACGCGCGTCTGCTGTAGGATGATCAGTACTTCTTTGTTTTGCATACCTGAAACTGCTCATCTGCATTTATTAGGCGAATATGTGACAGCCTGTGATTCGCCCCAGAACGCTTCAGAGGCCTGCAAAGGCAGCTTAGAGCATTCACGAAATACAATTTGTTTTGTGCTTCGCAGCGTTTTCCTGCTTTTTGTAATTTTCACAGGTAAGAATACCTGTTATAATATTAGTATACGTACGGAGGAACGCTTATGGAGAACAAGGAACGGTTTTTATCAATATACAGGGAGCATATCCATCGAGAGGGCAGCGAGAAGCTACTGGAATACCTGCTGTCGGAGCATAGTGATTTCTTTCGGGCACCGGCAAGTACCCGCTTTCATGGTGCTCATACACAGGGACTGCTGGAGCACAGCCTGAATGTGTATGACTGTTTGAAGGATTATCTGAGCCGTCCAAGGGTAAAGGAATGCTATCATATGGATTATAATGAGGAAACGATTGCTATTGTGGCATTGCTGCATGATATATGCAAGATCAACTGCTATAAGGAAAGCACGCGCAATCAGAAGGTGAATGGACAGTGGGTACAGGTTCCCTATTACGAATATGATGACAGGTTGCCGTATGGTCATGGCGAAAAGAGCGTCTATATCATCACTGGTTTTATGCGACTGAGCAGAGAGGAAGCCTTTGCCATTCGCTATCATATGGGATTCAGCGGCAGTGAAGAGGTGCGAAATGTCGGCGCAGCCTTTGAAATGTATCCGCTGGCATTCGCTCTAAGTACGGCAGATATGGAAGCTACGTACTATCTGGAAGAGAAGTAGGCTGTAAAAAGGGTAAAAAGCAGGGAATAAAGACAGGGGGCTGCCATTCGCCGTATGATTTAGGCCTGCCAGCTTGCTAGCAAATTACTCCGAGCGCATCCATATGCATTTTCCTGACGCAATATGCATGGGCTTATCGCATAAGATTTGCATCGCTTTAGCAGCAATATATTCTGCTGCAGGATAGAAGCGTTCCATGGATCAGCAGGACAGGTCAGTATAGAAAAAGGAACGATCAAAAGGTAAGGGAACATCTACACATTGTGAATATAGAAAAAAACGTCTCTGACGTTTTTTTTACTATCAATCCTTCTCAGAAGCATATGCCTCAAAGATTTCCCTGATTGCTGTTCCATCCATGATGGCTTTGCTTTCCTCTTCACGAATTTTCAAATGACGGCGCTGTTTGGGGGTGTCGCTGTGCGAATAGACGATAAAATAATGAACCCCATGGCGTGTCAGCTGCAAATCTCCTTCCTCCTTCAGAAGTGCGGACATAGCTTTCGCTTTCTCTGCCTTGTGGTCACCTTCTCTATGCCACAGCTCTACCTGATCCTCGTTGTAAAGCATCCGGATGAAATTTTTCTGTGCCATTGGATAGCTCCTGTAAAATTCCTGCAGCATGTCCTTCATCGCCTGTCGCTCCGTATACCCGTCATTGGGACAGGTGCTTTTCACATACGGAATCTGGTTTCGCTCCAGCGCAGATAAAATCTCACTCTCATAGGAATAAACCAGTGGGCGGATAAAGGTGGTGTCGGTTCGTGACATATACATCTTGGGTAAAAACGTTGCCAGCTTTCCGCCGTGTATCGCATTCATCAGCAGGGTTTCCACAGCATCATCGCTGTGATGGCCGAATGCCACCTTTGTGCAGTTCAGCTTCTTTGCGGCCTCGATGACCGTTGCCTTTTTAAATTTGGAACAGAGGCTGCATTTGATGTTGCCCTCCTTATCCGGATTCCGCTTCAAAATCTCATATACCTTGGAATCAAACTGATGAAAGGCGATACCGTGGTTTTGGCAGAAAGCCACAACCTCGCTGAAATCCATATTCGGGAAGCCGAGCTTAATGTGAATGCCGACCACCTCGAAATTTCTGTCTGCGAATTTTGAATACATGTGCAGTGCAGTCAACAGCACCATGCTGTCCTTACCACCGCTCACCCCTACGGCAATGCGATCACCGTCATCGATCAGCTGGTAATCCTGATCCGCTTTTCGTATATCCCCTAATATTGTATGTAGCTCCATTTTTTCACATCCTTTAGAAACCGTTTTATTATACCATGCTTTTTTTCACTTTCACATATTCCTCTCATGTTTTGTGAAAAATCTATGGTATAATTAGTGACGGTGATAAGATGGACGGTATTTTACTAATAAACAAGGAACAGAATATGACTTCGCATGATGTGGTGGCACGTCTGCGAAGAATTTTACATACAACGAAAATCGGACACAGCGGCACACTGGATCCGAATGCGACCGGTGTGCTGCTGGTTCTGATTGGCAAGGCCTGCAAGGCACTGCCGTTTCTGGAGGATACAGACAAGGAATACGTTGCGACACTGCAGCTGGGAATGCGTACGATCAGCGATGATATATGGATGGACCCGCTGGAGGAAGCACCGATTCAGCCGATTGATGATTTTCAGGGGGTTCTGGACAGCTTTCGCGGTGTGCAGAAGCAGGTGCCGCCTATGATTTCCAGTGTCCGTGTAAACGGAAGAAAGCTTTATGAATATGCACGGGAAGGGAAAGAGGTAACGCGTCCTGAGCGTGAGGTAACCATTTATGATATCGAAGCACTGGATGCATCGAAGCTGATGTTCAGAGTCAGCTGTAGCTCGGGCACCTATGTGCGCTCTTTGTGTCATGATATTGCACAGAAAACAGGGAATCTGGGATGCATGTCTTCGCTGGTACGAACGAAGGTGGGACGTTTTTCCCTTTCTCAATGCGTCACATTACAGGATGTCATGGAGGGACGGTTCCAGCTGCACACACTGCAGGAGGTACTTTCCCATTATGCGCCTGTGGAATATGAAAAGCCTGCGGATATTTATAACGGAAAGAAAATCACACTGCGTTGTGAGGCGGATGATGTCGCCATTACGCATAACGGCAGCATCGTCGCTATCTATCAGCGTGAGGATGCAGAGGTGTTTCGCTGTATCCGCGGCTTATGGTAGGTGAAGATATGAAGGTACTGCATATAAATGTAACGCAGACTGCGGCTGTGGAAGAACCACTGACAGCCTGTATCGGCTATTTTGACGGTCTGCACCTGGGACATCAGAAGCTGATTGAGGAGGTGAAGCGTGTTGCGAAAAAGCGCAATACCCGCTGTGCCCTGATCACCTTTGATCCCGATCCCTGGTGTGTGATCAAGGGACTGCAGGATATCCCGCACATCACCCCGATGAAGCAGCGGATGCGGATTGCAGAGACGCTGGGGATCGAATACTGGATCGTTCTTGATTTTTCCAAAGAGATGGCGGATTTATCCCCGCAGGAATTTCATGAGAAAGTGCTCAAGCCGCTGCGACTGGATACTCTGGTTTGCGGATATGATTTCCATTATGGAAGAAAAGGGGAGGGGGATGCACAATCTTTGCTTGCACAGACGGATTTTGATGTGCATGTCATCGATCAGGTCAGCAGTGAGCATAAGAAAATCAGCTCCTCACGTATTGAAGAGCTGATTCAGGAGGGCGATATGGAAAAGGCGGCCCGTTTTATGGGACGCTGGTACGATATGGAGGGAAGTGTCAAGGGGGGCAGTCACGTAGGAAAAAAGAATGGCTTTCCTACAGCCAACCTGCGTCTGAAGGAACTTTATGTCATGCCGAAAAAGGGGGTTTATGTGGGGGCGGTCAAGGTGCTGGGAACATGGCACAAGGCGATGATAAACGTCGGTAACAACCCAACCTACAATTATCAGGAAACAGGGTCCATTGAAGCGCATCTTCTGGATTTTGATCAGGATATCTATGAGTTGCCGGTCATCTTCCGGTTTCTGTCCTATATTCGCAAGGAACAGAAATTTCCGGATGCACGCGCACTTGGTGAACAGCTGAAAAAAGACCTGGCAACGACACGTTCCTATTTTGAAAAGGGAAAGGAGTCAGCCCTATGCGATTAAAGGTATTTGACACGATAGATGAAGCATTAGCCCTGCTTTCAGAAAACAATGAATTTTATCATGGAATTGAACGGGAAATCGAGCAGTATCTGATTGCGGTATTTAAGGAGTCCAGTGAAATGATCGTCGATATCAATTCACGTGTGAAGTCAAAGGAAAGCCTGCGGGAAAAGATCATCCGCAACCGCTTTTATGTGGAAAATGACAGTGCGCAGGGGATTCTGGATAATCTAAGCGATTTGATCGGCTTTATTATCGAATGTCGTTTCATTGAGGATGAATACAATGTGCTCAACAAAATACGGGAAACGCTCACTATCCGCAACGAAGAGGATGGCTTCTATTATAATGAAATCAATCCGAATTTCTTTCTGGACTGTGCCTCACGACAGCCCCAGATTCAGAAAAACGGCTTTGCCATCTACCGCATTGACGGCTATTATCTGAAGGACGGACAAAAGGTCAATGTGGAGCTGCAGATCAAGGCGCTTGTGCATTCCTTCTGGGGTGAAATCGAGCATAAGCTGGTGTATAAGAATACAAATTATTATGTGTATGATGACTTCATGAAGGATCTGCTTGCCAGCATCAAGGCCAATCTGACGATTACCGACCGGCAGCTGAACATCATTTACAATCAGATGCAGGAAACCTCACTGAGTGATGCGAGTATTACGGAAACCAGCTTTGAGAAGCAGATTTCCAAGGCCATCAACGATCTGTTTGCATTGAAGATGAACGAGTCCATTGGCTTTACGATGAATCTGAAAAGTGTGTCTACCATTCTGGGACATTATATCTTCATTAAGGATATTCGCTTTGACGGCGGTAATAATGATCGCATATCCTCTTTATTCCGGACCTTCAAAAAGCTGAATTCCATACAGATGGATTTTGAAAATGAAATTCTCATGGATGCGGATTTCTATTCAAAGGATGTCTTTGTGCATATTCTGGGGAATTATCTGATTTCCGTGCTGAACCGCGATTATGACTGGTTTGTCTTCTTTAAGATGCTGTTCGCCATCGAGCCGGGAAATAACATGGAGGATTTCTGTCTGTTTTTAAACGTCATCAAGAATTATCTGGTCGACAATTACTGGCTGAATACAAGCTTTGTCCGTCTGCCGATGGATCAAAGCGATCTGCTGCATGAGGAATGCGCCCGCATTCTGGCGAATTCACTGTGCGAAATTGGTACGATTGATATCATTCACGACGATAAAATGGTTGCCATCAACAAGGCGTTTGTACGCTTTATCGAGGAGCTGGAGAACCGTGTGATCTCCTATTCCGATTTCATGCAGTATCGCAGCGCCTATTATGAGGACTGGATGCAGCGCATAAACAATATTTTTCAAAAGTGAAATAACTGGTATAAGAGGTGTTCTTCCTGCATAGGGTGTAATAGCAAGGAGGGCACTTTTTATGAATAAACAAGCACTTGCATTTCTGACCATGTTCTCTCTGATTCTGATGCTGTCTGTCTACTATGTGACACTGCCGGCGGATTCCACCAGTGTCATGGAGGAGCAGGCTCCACAGTCTGATCAGAATGCAGACAAGGAAAACACAGCTTCAACAAAGACAGAGGATGCGCAGGGCAAGACGGAAGAAGCACAGGAACAGAAGAAAGATACATCAGAATCGGCAGAGGATTCGGCAAAGCTGCAGGATAGCATCGACCAGAAAAAGGAAGAGGAGATCAACCGCAATTCCAGTGTTGTAGCGGATACCAAGAGTGATGACGGCGCAAAGAAAGAAGCACTTGCGGCAATCGATGAGCTGAAGGATGAGAAAAGCATGCAGAAAAGCGTGGTTGACCTGTTGAAGAAGGACGGCTATCAGACAGCAGTGGAAATCAACGGAGATACCTGCATCATTTCGGTTTTTGAACAGAAGGATGACAAAAATATTGCGAAAACGATCATGCAGAAGGCACAGGATGCTACAAATCACAAATATTTGATGGAAGTTACTTTCAAATAGGAAATCTTTTTGGTATAATAAGCCTAGAAGGTGATGAAAATGGCTCAAGAGTATATTGCATTAAAGGAACGAAACAATGCAGGTGTAATCGCACTCAGCAAATCTGCATTCCAGACGATTGCGAAAATCGTTGTCGAAGAGGATGAAAACATTCGGCTGGCGGACAGCGCTACACCGTTTAAATATCCGATCAGCTGCAAAATCGTGAACGATCAGCTGATCTTGTCCATCGACATAAAGGTAAAGTACAGCGTAAACGTAAATGAAGAATCAAGCAAGGTACAGAGTAAGATCTTTGAAAATATTGAACATATGACCGGGTATACACCGGATATCATCGATATCCACGTCGTTGGCTTTATCTTTTAAAGAAATCCTTACGGATTTCTTTTTTTTACTTGAACAGAAGGGATGTGTATACATGGCGGTAAGTCTTGAAGACTGCCTGGTGATCGGGATATCCAGCCGGGCATTGTTTGATCTGGATGATGAAAACTACATATATGAAACCAAGGGATTACAGGCGTATAGTGAATATCAGCTGGCGCATGAGCAGGAAATTTTGAAGCCTGGCAGCGGGTTTGCTCTGGTAAAGGCTTTGCTGAAGCTGAATGAGATAAGTAAGAAGCGAAGAGTTGAGGTGCTGATTATGTCACGCAACAGTGCGGATACCTCTTTGCGCATTTTCTCTTCGATTGCCCATTACGGACTGGATATCACACGGGCAGTATTAAGCGGCGGAGGCGGGTTAACCGGGTATCTGGATGCCTTCGGTGTGGATTTGTTTCTAAGCGCCAATGAGGAGGATGTACGTGCGGCACTGGCTGCCGGCTTTGCGGCGGGACGTATTTATACGAATGCCATTGAGGGCTATGATCCGCTGCAGGATATTGAGCAGATTCGGATAGCCTTTGACGGGGATGCCGTTCTGTTTTCCGATGCGAGCGAACAGATTTATCAAAAGGACGGTCTGGAAGCATTCGCAGAGCATGAAAGAGCCTGTGCCCGTCAGGTATTGCCGGAGGGTCCCTTTGCACATTTTCTCAAGACAATAGCTGCACTGCAAAAGGAATTTGAAGGGCATGCACCGATACGCACCGCTCTTGTGACCGCCCGCAATGCACCGGCGCACGAGCGGGTGATCCGTACGCTAAGAGCCTGGGATGTTCGCATTGATGAGGCCTTCTTTCTGGGCGGTATCACAAAGCGCGAGGTGCTGAAGGCATTTGGTGCGCATATCTTCTTCGATGACCAAAGCAGTCATACGACGCCTGCCAGCAGTGTCGTGCCGAGTGCACAGGTTGTGTATGGCAGCGAAAAGTGAAAAAATTAGCAGGAGCTAAGACTTAAAAGTAACAGTCAAATATGATAAAATAAGAAAGATGAATGGAGGATTTCTATGAACAGCAGACATAAACTACGGGAACTGGCGATGACCAGCCTGTATCAGCATTTTTTATTACAGAAGGATATCAAGGAGTGTGTATACGACAACAGTGAAACCAATGAGATCGATCCGTTTCTATACACGGTGACCATCGATGCCATCCGTTATCAGGATGTCTACATCGATAAGATCAATGCGGCACTTCGCCAGGATTGGACGTTTGCGCGTCTTGGCTTTGTGGAACAGGCCATTTTGATCATGGCAGCATGTGAGCTGGATCTGGAAACGGCACCGAAGGCGATTGTCATCGATGAGGCCATCACGCTTGCGAAAAAATACTGTGATGATGAAACCTATCGTCTGATCAACGGGGTACTGGATCGTCTATGAGTCAGAATGTTTATAGTGTATCCTCGCTGGTTCACTATATCAAGCAGACGCTGGACAATGATATCCGTATCCAGTCCATTCTCATCAAGGGGGAAATCAGCAATTTTACCAATCACCGCAGCGGACACTGGTATTTTACCCTAAAGGATGCCCGTGCCAAAATCAGCTGTGTTATGTTTTCTTCCCATGCCAGACGCTGTCATATTCTGTTAAAGGAAGGCATGAAGGTCATCGTAACGGCCTCTGTTTCCATGTATGAGGCAGGGGGAAGTGTCCAGCTGTATGTGACAGCGGTACGCTCGGATGGTCTGGGCGATTTGTTTCTGCAGCTGGAGGAAGTCAAAAAGAAGCTCGCTGCCCAGGGCTTGTTTGATCCACAGAAGAAAAAGCCGCTTCCCTCATATCCGATGAGCATCGGTGTGATCACTGCGAAAACCGGAGCTGCCGTGCAGGATATTCTGACGACGATTTCCCGGCGCTGGCCGCTGGCTGAGGTTGTGGTCTATCCGAGTCTGGTACAGGGCATTCAGGCAAGTGAGGCTATTGTGGATAATCTGCGCAAAGCGGATCAGGGCGGACACGATGTTGTCCTGCTGGCAAGAGGCGGTGGACCGATTGAGGATTTGTGGTGCTTCAATGAGGAAGCAGTCGCCCGCGCCGTGTTTGCCATGCAGACGGTCATCGTAAGCGGTGTCGGTCATGAAACGGATACGACCCTGGTGGATTATGTGTCCGATGCCCGGGCGCCGACACCGACTGCTGCCGCAGAGCTGATCACGCCAGATCTGGAAGAGGTGCGCATGAACGTATCTTTGATGCGGCGGCGTTTAATAAAGGACATGGAAACGCGTTTGCATATGGCAAAGCAGGCCCTGGAGCCGATTCGTTCACACCGCTATATGCGCGATCCATTAAGCTACATACGGGAAGAGGAAATGAAGCTTGCCATGCATGTGCAGCAGCTGAGCATCGTGGAAACTACGGTTGCTTCTCTGGCTATGCGGCTGAAGCAGAATTCCCATAAGCTTGCCATACATAGTGAACGCCTGTTTCAAAAGAACACACGCAGCATTGCGGAAAGCAGGCTTCGTTTAACACAGGCACTGCACAATTACGATATCCAGCGGAAACGCCAGATGGGAAATATCAGTGCACTGCTGGATGCCTATTCCCCGCTGAAAAGCCTGTCTCGCGGATATGCCATTGCCTATCATGGTGATGAAGTGATATCCAGCGTGGAGGATGTTGAACAACACGATCAGCTGCGCTTGCGCATGCAGGATGGATATTTATATACCAATATTGAGAAGAAGGAGAAACTATAATGGAACAGAAACTGCCGTTTAAGCAATCCATGAGCCGGCTGGAGGAAATCATCGCCGCACTGGAAAAGAATGAAATTGAGCTGGAGGATGCTATCGCCCTGTTTGAAGATGGCTTACCGCTGGTGAATTCCTGTGATTCACAGCTGAAAAATTTTGAGAATCGTGTGCAGGAGCTGTTAAACACCTATCAGGAGGGCAGCGACAATGCCTGATTTTGAAAGCTATCTGTCCCATTGTCTGGATACGCTGGAGCACAGCAGAGTCCGTGAGGCGATGCAGTATTCCTTGATGGCGGGCGGCAAGCGGGTACGTCCCAAGCTGCTGCTGGCAGTGCTGCGTGCCTATGGTCTTGAGGAGTCGATCGGCTATCCTGTAGCCGCTGCGATTGAAATGATCCATACCTATTCCTTGATTCATGATGATCTGCCGGCGATGGACAATGATACACTGCGCAGAGGCATGCCGACCTGTCATGTGAAATATGGCGAGGATGTTGCCATTCTGGCAGGGGATGCCCTTTTGACGCAGGCCTTTCATACAGCAGCAATGTGTACTTGCCGCGCAGAGGTGCTTGTAGAGATTTTAAAGCTGCTTTCCGATTTCAGCGGAGCAAACGGCATGATTCTTGGACAGATCAAGGATCTGGAGGGTGAGGCAAATCCAAGCATTGATCACGCAGGACTGCAGGATATCCATTACTATAAAACCGGAAGACTGCTGAGTCTGCCGCTCGTCTGTGCCGCGTTGATTGCGGAACGCAATGAGGATGTAGCGGTGTGGGAGCGCATTGGGGCGGATACCGGACTATCCTTCCAGATACAGGATGATATATTGGATGTTACCAGCACTGTTGAGGAGCTTGGAAAAAACATCAACAGTGATGCGGAAAATGATAAAACAACCTACGTTACGCTGATGGGAATCGAAGCTGCCCAAAAGGAAGCGGACGTCTATTACCAGCGAGCCCTTGCGCAGCTCGCTACGCTGCAGTTGGATGCAGCACCGGTAAGAAAGCTGTTTGACCAGCTGATGAAACGAAAGAACTGAGAGGAGCGGTTGCATGAACATCTACGATATCAAACAGCCAAAGGACATCAAGGAATGCTCCATCGCGCAGCTGCAGGATCTGGCACAGCAGATACGTGTCTTCCTGATTCAAAGCATTGCCAAAACCGGAGGACATCTGTCCAGCAATCTGGGAGTGGTGGAGCTGACGCTGGCCATGCATTATGTCTTTGATTCTCCAACGGATAAATTTATTTTTGATGTCGGTCACCAGTCCTATGTACATAAAATTCTGACCGGTCGGGGAAATCAGTTCGCAAGTTTGCGACAGTATAAGGGAATCGCCGGTTTTCAGAAGCGCAAGGAAAGCGAGCACGATGTCTGGGAGGCCGGACATTCCTCCACCTCGCTGTCTGCGGCACTGGGCATGGCGGTAGGACGCGATCTGCATAAGGATACCTATCAGATCGTGCCGGTCATAGGGGATGGTGCATTGAGTGGTGGTATGGCGATGGAAGCATTGAATCAGATCGGCAGTGAACAGCGTAATATGGTCATTATTTTTAACGATAACAATATGTCCATATCACAAAATGTGGGTGCGATGGATGAAGCGTTTACCAAGCTGCGAACCAGCAAGCCCTATACGACATTAAAGGAAGACTTAAAGGGTGCATTATCCACCTCCCGTATGGGTTCCTCGTTACTGCATACCATGAAAAGCATGAAGAATGCGGTCAAGGAAAATGTGGTGGATACCTCTATATTCGGTGATTTTAATCTGGATTATATCGGTCCGGTGGACGGGCATGATTTAAAGATGCTGATCAAGGTGCTGAAAATTGCCCGACAGCATGAGGGTCCCATCGTCGTCCATGTGATAACGAAAAAAGGCAAGGGCTATCGCTATGCGGAAGAGGATCGGGAAGGGAAATGGCACGGTGTCAGCCAATTTGATCCGGAAACCGGAGAATCTCTGGCGAAGCTTCCAGCCGGACACAAAAGCTGGAGTGAGGTCATTTCTGCAACGCTGATGGAGCTGGCCGAACATGATGAACGCATTGTCGCCATTACGCCCGCTATGAAATCCGGTAGTAAGCTATCTGCATTCTTTGACCGCTATCCGACGCGTTCCTTTGACTGCGGTATTGCAGAGGAGCACGCAATGACATTTGCGGCAGGGCTTTGTACGCAGGATATTCGTCCGTTTATCTCTGTGTATTCCTCCTTCCTGCAAAGAGCCTATGACCAGATCAGTCACGATGTGGCACGTATGCAGCTGCCGGTTGTCATCGGTATCGATCGCTGCTCGCTGGTTGGTGAGGATGGTGAAACGCATCACGGTGTTTTCGACATCGCCATGCTGCGGCCCATTCCAAATATGATACTGGCCCAGCCCAAGGATGCGCTGGAAGCACAGAATCTGCTGTATTCTGCGTTTGCGCAGAACGACCATCCCTATGCGATACGCTATCCTAGAGGAAATGTATCCTATCAGCCTGTAAAGCAGTATACCTATATATCACCGGGAAGCTGGACACAGACTGTGATTCGTGAGGATTATGAGCTAACGATCATCACCTACGGACCCGATGTGGATCGCATCATTTCCAAGGCAAAAGTGAATCAGCTGCCGATTCGGGTAATCAATGCACGCTTCTTTAAGCCGCTGGATGAGGAACTGCTAACCTCTGTCTGTGAGGAGGATCAGCCGGTGATCATCTTTGAGCCGGATATGCTGTGCGGCGGCTTATCCAGTGCCATCACTGAATTCGCCAATGACCATCAGTATACGACGCATTTTGTACGAATGGGCATTGATGATCATTTCGTAGAGCACGGCTCTTTGCCGCAGCTGCGAAAGCTGGAGCATCTGGATATGAATACCCTGTTTGAAATCATCACAAGCTATCTGAGGCCTGGAAAGCAATGAGACTGGATGTATATTTAAGTACGCAGGGCCTGTGTGACAGCCGTGCAAGAGCACAGGATGCCATACAGGAGGGAAGAGTGCTAGTGAACGGGAGGGCTGCTAAAAAATGCAGTATGCCGGTGGATGAATCCATGGATATTCAGCTGGAAGAGGCGGAAACAGCCTTTGCCTCCCGCGCAGGCTTTAAGCTGTATGACGTACTGGAGCCCTTTGCCATCGATTTGAAGGGGCGCGTTGTTCTGGATGTCGGCGCAAGTACCGGAGGCTTCAGCGATGTCTGCCTGCAAAACGGAGCACATCTTGTCTACGCTGTGGACGTTGGAAGGGATCAGCTGCTCGAACGGCTGAAAAACGATGCACGCATCGTCAATATGGAGGGCATCAACTGCCGCTATCTGAACAAGGATATGTTTGATCCACGTCCGGATTTTGCATGCATGGATGTATCCTTTATCTCCATACGGCAGATTTTGCCGGTGCTGGCGGAGCAGTTTGCCGATATGGAAATCGTTGCCCTGGTAAAGCCGCAGTTTGAAGCAGGCAGAGCAAACGTCGGCAAGCATGGAATCGTAAAAAATGAGAAGGTGCATATCGAGGTTTTACAGTCCATGTGCGACTATGTGAAAACGCTCGGCTTGTATGTACATCATCTGTGTGCCAGCAGTGTACTGGGCAGGGATGGCAATAAGGAATTCGTCATGCATTTAAAGCATACGGAAGCACATAAGGTTTTTCCCATTCGGGAAATTGTTAAAAACTATACAGTAAAGAGGTGAGAATATGCTTACACAGATCTATGTGAAAAATTTCATACTGATGGATGAGGTGCAGCTGGAGCTGCATGACAACATGTCGGCCTTTACCGGAGAAACCGGTGCCGGAAAATCTCTGTTAATGGATGCCATCGGAATTCTGAAGGGAGATCGTGTCAACAGCGACATGATCAAGGAAGGCTGTGACAGGGCAGTGATTGAAGGCGTTTTTGAAATTGCAGCGCAGCATCCCGTGCTGCAGCAGCTGCAGGATGCCGGTTATGAAAGCGAGGATGGCCTGCTGATCGTTACCCGTGAGGTAACGAAGGAGGGAAGAAGCATTGCGCGGATCAATCAGCGCACGACGACTGTTTCCTTTTTAAAGCAGATTGTTTCTCAGCTGATCGATATTCATTCCCAGCATGACACACAGTATCTGCGTAATGCGGCTTCTCACCAGCTGCTGCTGGATCGCTTTGCCCAGGATGAAGATTTGCTGGCAAAGACGAAGCAAAGCTATCAGCTTTATCGTTCGATGAAGGATGCACTGGAGGAAGCACTCCATAGTGATTATAATGAGGACGATCTGGAATTTCTGACCTTTCAGCTGAATGAAATTGATGATGCACAGCTGCAGGAAGAAGAGCTGGAGGAGCTGGAGCAGGAACAAAAGCACATGATGGCCTATGAAAAGCTGAGCTCCTCAGCTGCCCAGGCTGTTGCACTGCTGGATGAGGGGACGATTTCTTCCATTTACGAAAGCTATCGCCTGCTGCATCCGCTGACGGAGGATGAAACCTTCATGGACGCGGCTACACAGCTTTTGGATGTATACTATGCGCTGGATGAGCAATGCTCGCGTATCCGTACCCATCTGGAGGAGCTGGAATTCGATGAAGAACGCTTCCATGAAGTTCAGGAAAGAATTTTTCTGATACACAAAATTCAGCGAAAATATGGCGGCAGCTATGCGGCAGTCATGGAAAAGCGCAGCTTTCTGGAAAAGAAAATTGACAGTATCCTGCACCGTCAGGATTTTATCACAAAATCCGAAAAGGAGCTGGAAAAGGCTAAAAAGGTATATGAAGCGGATTGTGCCCGTCTGCATGTCCTGCGTGAAAAAAAGGCGAAGGAGCTAGAGCAGCTGATTCTGCAGCAGCTAAAGGACTTACAGCTGCCCAATGCACGCTTTCACGTCGCACTGGAGCCCTTTGAGGGAAATGCACAGGGAAGCGACAGGATCACCTTTCTGGTATCCATGAATGCCGGCGAGCGGCTGCGTCCTTTACAGGCTACAGCCAGCGGCGGAGAGCTTTCCCGCTTCATGCTGGGGTTGAAAAGTGTCTTCACCAGACTGACGGGAATCGATACGATCATCTTTGATGAAATTGATACCGGCGTCAGCGGCAGTGTTGCTTTTTCCATCGGAAAGAAAATGCGTCAGCTCGCCCAGCAGACACAGGTGTTCTGCGTAACGCATCTGGCAAGTGTTGCGGCCTGTGCCCAGCAGCATTATGTTGTTGAAAAGCATCAGGAAAGCGGACATACGGAAACAACGATCCGTCTGCTGAGCGAGGAAGAGCGCATACAGGAAATGGCAGTAATATCACAGGGCAGTGCCAGTGACAGCGCTTTGCGCGCATCAAGAGAGCTTTATGAGCTTGCGTGCAAGGAAACAGGTAATAATTAACTGACATGACCATCTCCCGAAGAACCACACTATCTTCAGGAGGTGAGCGTTTTGTATAAAAAAATAGTTGCTTTTTTATGTGCTCTGTCCCTATTGCTGCCAACCGGCATTCATGCCAGTGATGAGCTGTATCTGGGCGGAGACAGCATCGGTATCCAGCTGAATTATGATGGCGTGATGATCACGGGTACCTATCCGTTTGTCGTACAGGGGGAAACCTACGACCCCAGCGGCACGATCCAGCCCAGTGACATTCTGGTTAAGGTGAATCAGGTGCCGATATCCTCCATGGATGATTTGTATCAGCAGCTGTCTGCCTTTCAGCAGGCTGTCAATGAAATACCGGTCGAAATACGGCGCGGTTCCAGCACCATACCGATTACTTTGAAAACTACGTATGATGCCTCCACACGTTCATTCAAAAGCGGCTTGTATGTAAAGGATAAAATCGTTGGCGTTGGAACTCTGACCTATTATGATCCCTCCAACAACACCTATGGAGCGTTGGGGCATGAAATTATGGATTCCGACTTAAAGCAGATTGCAGAGGTTCCTTCGGGAAGTCTGTATCCGGCCAATGTTGTATCGATTACGAAGGCACAGGATAACATACCGGGAGAAAAGCATGCGGAAATCGATTTCTCTTCAGCCTTTGCCAATGTGCTGGCAAATACCAATATCGGTATTTATGGACACTATGATTCCATGCTGCGTAATGTGGAGGCTCTACCCTGGGCGAAGCATGATGAGGTGCATACAGGCGAAGCTGTCATGTATACCGTACTGCAGGGTAACACGATTGAGCCCTTCACGATTAAAATCACAAAGGTGCATCGGCAGAATACAGCAGATGTCAAGGGTATTGAATTTACGATTGCGGATGAGCGGCTGTCCACTGCATCAAACGGTATTGTGCAGGGAATGAGTGGATCACCGATCGTGCAGGATGGTAAAATCATCGGTGCTGTTACGCATGTGATCACCTCACACCCTTCCAACGGGTATGGTGTCTTTGTCGAATGGATGCTTCAGAAATCCAGAAATATGGTTTAAAATCCGCATAAAACGACATATTTTGAGCAAATGTTATGCTTTGAAACAAAAGGAACGGCGTTTTCGTCGCTCTTTTTCATTTTTTGGAACTTTTTGTGAAATTCTTTTCTTCATTCGACATTTTATCTGAATTTCTGCATCCTGAGGTTCGTATAATGGATGTCAGTAAGGAGAGAGGAAATGTATGAATAACAAAATGAATGTATATTTGGTGGATGATAGCATGGAGATGATCCACAGCATGAAGGAAGCGCTCACAAAGAGCGACGGGTATCAGGTCATCGGAAGTGCCACCAATGGCGAGCAGTGTGTCAATGAGCTGCGCGGCAAGCATCTGGATGTTCTTGTGCTGGATCTGATCATGCCGAAGAAGGACGGCATCAGCGTTTTGCATGATTTAAAGAAGAACCATATTCAGGTGGATCACATCATCTGTACAACACCGAAGGAGCGTCTACAGAAGCTGGAGCTGGAAAGCGAGATAACAGAGCTGTTGCATGAAATTGGTATTCCTGCCCATATCAAGGGGTATATGTATCTGCGTACAGCAATACTGGAAACCTATCTGAATGTTGACTTTCTGGGGCAGATTACAAAGGTGCTGTATCCGGAAATCGCCAAGAAATATGCAACCACGGCATCCCGTGTGGAAAGAGCCATTCGACACGCGATCGAGGTAGCATGGAACAGAGGGAATATTGATGCGATTGATGATATCTTCGGATATACGATATCTGCGAGCAAGGCAAAACCGACCAATTCCGAATTCATCGCCATGATTTCCGATAAGCTGCGCTTAGAGCACAGACTGCGCAACAAAAACAATGTGATCAAGACATTCCGCTAGCTTTTCCCCTGAAAATCCAGTATACTATACTGTAAGACAAGGGAGTAGTTTTATGGCAGGAAGAGTTATCTTACATATTGATTTAAATTCCTACTTTGCAAGTGCGGAGATATTGAAAAACTCTGCACTGGAGGGGCAGCCGGTCGTTGTGGCGGGTCTGCACAGGCGAAGTGTGGTATCAACGGCAAGCTATGAAGCCCGAAAGTACGGGGTACACAGCGCGATGCCATTGCATATGGCAATGGAGAAGTGTCCAAATCTTGTTGTTGTTCAGGGCGATTACGGCTGGTATGAGGAATTGAGTAATCGTTTTTTTAAATATCTGCGGCGTTTTTCAAGCCTGATTGAGCCGGCCAGTATCGATGAATGCTATATGGATGTCACCGATGTTATCAAGGACTATAAGCGTCCGCTGGACCTCGCATGGCAGATACAAAAGAGCGTGCTGGAAGATTTGAAGCTACCCTGCAGTATCGGTGTTGCTCCGAATAAATTTCTGGCAAAAATGGCAAGCGATATGCGCAAGCCGATGGGAATCACGATTCTGCGAAAGCAGGAGGTCCAAAAAAAGCTTTGGCCGCTTCCCATCAGTGACATGTGGGGGATCGGAAAGAAAACGGTACCGCTGCTGATGCAGCATGGAATCACAACGATTGGTGATCTTGCGAATCCAGAGAACGAGTCCAAAATCATGACGCTGCTCGGCAAGCATGCCTATACGTATATTCAGAATGCACGCGGTAATGGAAGTGCGCAGCTTTCCTTTAATACCAGTGTGCAGTCCATCTCACAGTCCACAACGCTGGATCGGGATATTACGGATTATGAGGAGGTCAAAACCGTATTGAAGCGCCTGGCGATCACGTTGAGCTCGCGGGCAAGGGCAGAGCATATCAAGGGTTCTCTGATATCCATCAGTATCCGTTATTTTGATTTCACCAATGCCGTTCGTTCCACCAACATCCATTCCTACACCGATGATGCGAATGTACTGCTGGAGCATGCGCTGCTTTTGTTTGACCGTCACTACAACGGCAGGGAAATCCGCCATCTGGGCATCGGTTTGGGATCCCTGTATTCCGCAGAGCGTACGATTGATCAGATCGATTTGTTTCAGCATGAGGTAAAGCCTTTAAACGATGTGGAGGATGTATTGAAGGAGCTGAATGCACAGCTGCCCGGCGCACATTTGATGCGTGCCAGTGATATTCATCCATCCAAAGGGAAGAAATAAGCAGGTAGCTTACATGCGGGCAGGAAGAAGTTTGTCGATAAGTTGGCAGCAAGACTGCCTTCTTTTTTTCATATAGTGTAATGAGGTGACAATATGAAAAAAAACATCCCTCTAAAAAAGAGGCAGGGCTATCATGGATTTCTCAAGAAATACCATAATGTATATCTGTTTATTGCGATTCTTGTCGGCTGCGGGATACTGATGGGCATCATTGTATCCAATTATATCGATGTATCGGACATCAAAAGCTTATCCAGCTATTTGACGACCATCGATTCCGGTGTTGATAAATACGATTACTTCGTATCGCAGTTTTTCAGCGGTATCGTGTTTATTCTGTTTGTGTTTCTTCTGGGAACCTCCCTGATTGGAATTCCCATTATCAGCTTCATCGCATTTACAAAGGGTATGCAAATCGGCTTCTCCTGTGCGCTGTTTGTGTATACATATCATTTGAAGGGAATCGCTGGCATTATCATGACCCTGCTTCCACAGGTGACGATGGATCTGATTGCGACCTTTCTGATTTCTGCCAGCGCCATTCAGCTGTCGATGTATATCATCTATTCCACAACGAATCGGGAGCGGCTCAATTTCAAGCAGCTTGGCAACAATGTATTGAACGATATCTTTATCTGCTTTCTGATCATCCTGGCAGGCAGCTACCTGAAATCGACACTGGTAATCGAATTTATAAAACTGTTTAATTTGATGTGATCTTCCGTTATAATAATAGGGTCAGGGAGGTCGCAGTATGGAAGATTATACGTATGATTATATCAATGGAACGGATCTATATCTGTATCAACATAAACGCATGTTTCGCATCAACACAGACACGGCGCTGCTGGCGCAGTTTATGAGAATCAAAAAAGGGGAACGGGTACTGGATATCGGTACAAACAACGGCGCATTGCTGATTGCGGCACATCGCTATGCCCCCGCATATCTGTATGGTATCGATATCCAGAAGGAGGCTATTGCAGTCGCAGAAAAAAACATGCAGCATCATCACATAACAAATGTAGCGCTCATTGCTCAGGATATTTGCGATGCTGCTTTGGAAAAAGTAGATGTCATCGTCTGCAATCCGCCATATTTTAAGGTGGATCAGGAAAGCAATCTCAATGAATCACAAAGTCTTCAGATGGCGCGCCATGAACGCTTCCTTACGCTAGAGACCCTGTGTCAGCGGGTCAGTGAGCTGCTGGATGAAAAGGGACGCTTCTATATGGTGCACCGGGCGTCCCGCATCTCGGAAATTGCCTATACCCTGAAACAGCATCGTCTGGAAATTCGCACGCTGCAGTTTGTCTACGATGCCAACAGGGAGGAAGCAGTCAGTGTATTGGTGGAGGCGGTAAAGGATGGCAAGGTAAACGCCCATGTGCTGTTGCCGCAAATCATACAGCGATGAAGCTACAGGAGGCTCTGCAGGACTATCTGCATTACATACAGGCGGTCGATCAGAAATCTCTGGCGACGATTCATTCCTATACACAGGATTTACAGGAATACCACAGCTGGCTGCAGAAGCAGGGGAAAAAGGAAATAGAGGAAATTCTGCCACAGGATATTCAATGCTTTTTATCCGATATGGAGCAGGGGAAAGGCCACGAGGAAGGACTGTGCTACAAGCGCAGCAGTGTCAATCATATGCTGACCAGCATCCACATGTTTCATCGCTATATCTCGATGAATTATCCCTCGATTCTTGATCCTTCCATCCATCTGCGGGGAGGAAAAAAACAACAGAAGCTGCCGCTGTATTTCAATCCGCATGATATCGAGCTGCTGCTGGACAGCTTTGGACAGGATGCGCAAGGTCTGTATCAGAAGGCGATTCTGGAGCTGCTGTATGGCTGCGGTCTGCGTGTCAGTGAGGTTTGTGATCTGCGAATCAACCAGGTACATCTGGAGCAGGGATATCTGCGGGTGATCGGTAAAGGGGATAAGGAGCGCATGGTGCCCATGCACACACGCTGCGTGCGTGCGCTGCGTGCGTATCTGACACAAATTCGTCCCACATGGGAAAAACGGAAAAGTACACGCGTTTTCCTAAACAGCAGAGGAAATGTCCTGACACGGCAGTATGTTCATACGCTGATCAAGCAGCGCCTGCAGGAATTGGGGCTGGATGAGCGCCTGTCTGCACACAGCTTTCGTCATAGCTTTGCGACACATCTGCTGGATGGCGGGGCAGATTTGCGTGTTGTTCAGGAGCTGCTGGGACATAGCGACATTGCAACTACACAAATTTATACCCATGTCCAGAATCGACGGCTGAAGGAAGCTATCGATCAATACCATCCCCGCTCCGTTAAAAAAAAGAAATGATAACGCTAAAGATTTTGTACATGCTATCTACGAAATGGGAAGAGTGCTATGTTTCATTTCCTCTTGTTCTTGCACAGCATGGGTTGGCAGAAACATCTCGTGAAGCCGGGCGAGGAAGCGGTTTGGATACATATGTAGATGGTTGCAGCAGGAATCACTTCCTAGCGTTCATGGAGACATTGGATGCTCTTAAGGCTTTGCTTGGAATCTCGATTCTTGGTGAAATGTTAGCTTATGAGCTGCTGTATAGCGCTGTGAAAATCATAAAGCCTACAAGAACGATCGTTACATAAAGCGGTTATAAGCAAAGGGGTATGATAAGCTAGGCTTTGCCTGTGAACATGATAATATATGGGCTTATGCCTTGGTTGATTGCTTACCTGCAGCTTATACCTTTCATTTCACGTAAAAAGTGAAGCGAAACCATTGGAAAACAACACAAAAAGATGTAAAATAAGATAGGTTATACAGGATAATATAAGGAGAGCTGAATATGAGTAACTGTACATCATGTCCCAGCAAGGGAACCTGCGGCAAGCAGGCTGACAGCTGCGGCATCCAGAATAATGAACGTAATAAAATCCGTCACGTCATCGGTGTGATGAGCGGCAAGGGCGGTGTAGGAAAATCCAGTATGAGTGTACTGATGGCAAAGGAAATGGCCAGAAGAGGCTTCCGTGTCGGAATTATGGATGCGGATATTACAGGGCCGAGCATTCCACGACTGATGGGATTGGAGCATGCACAGGCATTTGGTACGAATGATGCTATTGAGCCGGTTGTGGATAAGGACGGTATCAAGGTCATGTCCCTGAATTTTCTGATGGAGGATGAAAACCAGCCGGTCGTATGGCGTGGCCCGATTGTAGCGAATGCAGTCAAGCAGTTCTGGACAGACGTCGTATGGGAGGAGCTGGACTATCTGTTCATCGACATGCCTCCGGGAACCGGTGATGTTGCACTGACTGTGCTGCAGAGCTTACCGGTCAGCGGTGTCCTCATGGTACCCCCCCCACAGCCGATGGTATCCATGATTGTATCCAAGGCAATCAACATGTGCAAGCAGGTCAAGGTTGAGGTACTGGGTATTATTGAGAATATGAGCTATGTCGTTTGTCCGGATTGCGGTAAGCGAATCGAAATTTTCCAGCATCGCAATGTGGAGGATTTTGTAAAAGAGAATGAGGTTCCTTTATGGGCGGAGCTTCCTATGATGGATAGCATTTCCAGAATTTACAAGGATGATGATTTCGATGCGGAAACGGCACAGCAGATGTATGCATGGATTTCACCTGCGGCAGATCAGCTGATCAAAAAAATGGGAGATTAATGAAATTCTTTCACAGACATAAAGTGTGATAAAAAAGAAGGATGATGAACGCAGCACGAAAGGGGAAGGTGTTGACTGCCATCACCTTCTTTTTTTCGTGAGCTTTGCTACGATTAGTGACCCTACCATACAAGGTTTTTACGTATATAGCTGGAAATCCTTTCACTCATCTTAGATGAAACAATTTTCAAAAAAAGATGTTTATTTTTTACATGAAGTGTGCTATATTAGTAAAGGATTTTTTTAAAAGTATCAAACTGCTTTGAAAATACCCGTTAGGAGGAATTTTTATGCCAGGATATGTAGTCGTCGGAACCCAGTGGGGAGATGAAGGAAAAGGCAAGGTTGTAGATTATCTGGGATCACGCATGGATGCGGTCGTGCGTTTCCAGGGAGGAAACAATGCGGGCCATACTGTCGTTGTACAGGATATACACACAAAACAGAATCAGCAGGTGGTGCTTCACCTATTGCCAAGCGGTGTGCTGCAAAAGGCTGCCTGCATCATCGGTCCAGGGGTTGTCGTTGATCCGTTTGTCTTTCTGGAGGAAATCAAACAGCTGGAGGAGCGCGGATTCAATACAGATCATGTCAAGCTCAGTGATTGCTCTCACATCATAATGCCCTACCATGTACGGCTGGATGCGCTGATTGAAGCGAGTCTAAAGGATCACAAGATCGGAACAACCAAGCGGGGAATCGGTCCCTGCTATGCGGATAAATATTCCCGTCAGGGACTGCGTATCGGAGACTTGCAGGATTTTGAAAGCTTTAAGAAAAAGCTGAAGCTTGCAGTGGATATGAAAAACATCACCTTTCAGAAGGTATATGAGGATCCGGGCTTTTCCTATGAGGAGCTGGTACAGCAATTTGCACAGATACGGGAGGCACTGCTGCCGCGTATCATCAATGCACAGATTGAAATCAATCAGGCTCTGGATGCACAGAAGCAGGTGTTATTTGAGGGTGCACAGGCCGCCATGCTGGATATCAACTACGGCAACTATCCGTATGTGACAAGCTCCTCGCCAACCTCTGCCGGTGTTTGTACCGGTGCCGGCGTTTCACCAAAGAAGCTAGATGTCATCATCGGAATCGCAAAGGCGTATTCCACAAGAGTCGGAGAGGGACCGTTTGTGAGTGAGCTGTTCAACGATATGGGGGCGTGGCTGCGTGAACAGGGACATGAGTTTGGGGCAACCACCGGACGTCCAAGACGCTGCGGCTGGCTGGATGTGAATGTGGTGCGTCATGCGGCTATGATCAATGGATTGAGCGATCTGGTCATCACCAAGCTGGACATTCTGAGCGGTCTGAAGAAAATACGTATGTGTGTAGCATATGATATTGACGGTGTCCGCTATGATTATATCCCAAGCAGCATGGAAGAGCTGCAAAGGGCAAAGCCGATATATGAAGAGTTTGACGGCTGGGAGGAAGATATCTCCACGATGAAGACCTACGAGGAGCTTCCTGAAAACTGCAAAATCTATCTGCGACGCATCGAAGAGCTGTGCAATACGCGAATCTCCATGATTTCTGTTGGCCCGGAGCGTAACTGCAATATTTATCTTCATGAAATGCTGAAATAGTTGACAGCAGCACAGCATTTTTGTAATATAATACTGGTATCGGAACAAAGGCGTTCTACAGGCGGAAAACATAGCTTTTCCAGGTTTGTAGACGTCTTTTTCGTATAAGCGATCAGATGCCACACAGGATAGTAAGGAGGATGCATATGGTGACAAGAGAACGTGAAATTATGGAATTCATCGAGGAATATGATGTAAAATTTATTCGGCTTGCTTTTTTTGATTTGTTCGGCAAACAAAAAAACATCTCCATCATGCCGCAGGAGTTGAAGCAGGTATTTGCCCATGGCTTGAGTTTTGATGCAAGCGCGATCCATGGATTTTCCCAGGGATCACGATATCCGCAGGAGCACACATCTGATTTATTTCTGTTTCCGGATATATCCACGCTGACCATCCTCCCATGGCGTCCGCAAATCGGGCGCGTTGCCCGGATGTATTGTGAGATACGTAATCCTGACGGAAGTGTGTTTGCTCTGGATGCGCGCTCCCTGCTGCACCGTATGATCAAGCAGGTGAGTGGCAAGGGTATGCAGATCATGGCAGGCACAGAATGCGAGTTTTACCTGTTTGAGCGTGACGAAAACGGAAAGCCGACAACGATTCCCTATGATGAGGCCGGGTATTGTGATATCGCTCCTCTGGATAAGGGAGAAAATGTCCGCCGGGAAATCTGTCTTGCTCTGGAGGAGATGGGCATTCATCCTGAAAGCTCGCATCATGAACAGGGACCCGGTCAAAATGAAATCGACTTCCGCTTTGACGAGGTTATGACCTGTGCCGACAATCTGATGACCTTTCGCAACGTCGTGGATATGGTTGCTCTTTCCAGCGGTCTGCATGCAAGCTTCCATCCGAAACCGCTCCAGCAGCAGCCGGGGAACGGCCTGCACATCAATCTGTCTCTGTTTCAAAACAAAGAAAATCTGTTTGCTCAGGAGCATGGGCGATACATGGAAGCTTTTCTTGCTGGAATACTTCATCGTATCCGGGAAATCACTCTGTTCTTAAATCCTGAACCAGCATCCTATCTGCGGCTGGGGGAGGATAAGGCACCGAAATATATTTGTTATTCCCGCAGTAACCGTTCCGCACTCATCCGCATACCGGCAGCAGATGAGCATCGCACGCGCATTGAGGTGCGCAGTCCGGATCCTTCCTGTAATCCCTATTTGGCACTGGCATTGTTGATTGCGGCAGGTATGGAAGGGATAGACAAGGGAGCAAAGGCAGAAGAGGCTCATGGAAATATTTATGTACAGCATGAGGGCCTGCTGGAGCTGCCCAACTCGCTGCAGGAGGCACTGCAGCTTGCACAAAACAGCAGCTTTGCGAAACGTGTTTTGAAAGACGAGCTGCTGCAGGGCTATCTGAACGCGAAGAAAAAACAGCTGCGTATATAAGGAAGGGGGGCTGGTCATGTTAAACGTGCTTCTCGTCAGCGCAAGTGAGAAAACCACAGAATTTCTAAAAGAATATCTGAATATGGAGGATGGGATGAATATCACAGCCTGCAAAACGGCATCCAGGGCACGCAGAACAGCTCTGGAAACAGCCTTTGACATGATCATCATCAATTACCCACTACCGGATGAAACCGATTATGCTCTGCCGCAGGATTTAGCAGAAAAAAGTGATGCCTCTCTCATGCTTATGGTATCAAGTGAGGTCTTCGATATCATCACAGACCGTATGGAAAAAGCGGGAGTCTTTGTATTTTCAAAGCCCGTCAATAAAACGGTATTACTCTCTGTTTTACGCTTTGCTGTTTTGACGCAAAAGCGCCTTCGCGGCTTGCGTACAAAAAACCGCTCGCTGCAGGATAAGCTGGGAGAAATCAAAATCATCGATCGGGCAAAATGTCTGCTTATGGAGCAGGAGCAGCTCAGTGAAGCACAGGCGCACCGGTATTTGGAAAAGCGTGCTATGGATTCACAGATGAGCCGGCTGCAGGTGGCAGAGCAGCTGTTAAAAAAATATAAGCAGCCCTGACTGTTAAGAAAGCGTTGCATTATCAGCGTTTCTTTTTCTGTTGACTGTTTTGCATATTGCGGTCAGCAGGTATGTTCAGTAGTAGTATCAATCAAGGAAGCAATCGAAAAAGGAAGGTCATATATGAGTAAATTTATATTTGTAAGCGGCGGTGTCGTATCCGGACTGGGAAAGGGTATCAGTGCGGCATCCCTTGGCAGACTATTAAAAGCAAGAGGACTGAAGGTCAGTGCAATGAAGCTGGATCCCTATATCAATATCGATCCGGGAACGATGAGTCCCTACCAGCATGGTGAGGTATTTGTGACTGAGGATGGAAGTGAAACGGATCTGGATCTTGGTCATTACGAGCGTTTCATTGATGAAAATCTGAATCGTTACTCAAATGTGACGAGTGGCAAAGTATATTGGAATGTCTTAAACAAGGAACGCGAAGGGAAATATCTGGGAGAAACCGTACAGGTTATTCCGCATATCACCAATGAAATCAAGGATTTTATATATAAGGCACAAAAGGAAAGTAACGCCGATATCATGATCTGTGAAATCGGAGGAACGACTGGTGATATAGAGAGTCTGCCTTTTCTGGAAGCAATTCGTCAGGTTGCACAGGATAAGGGCAGAGAAAACTGCCTCTTTCTCCATGTTACACTGATTCCTTATTTGGAAAGCAGTCAGGAGCATAAGACAAAGCCTGCCCAGCACTCTGTCAACCAGCTTCAATCCTATGGAATCTTTCCGGATATCATCATCGCGCGCTGCAGCCGACCATTGGAGGAGGGGATTCGGGATAAGCTGTCCCTGTTTTGCAATATACCGAAGGATTGTGTATTTGAAAACAGAACGATGCCTTCTCTGTACGAGGTGCCCTACATGCTGCAAAAGCAGGGGCTGGACGATGTCGTATGCCGTAAATTTCACATAAATGCCCCACAGGCAGATTTGCGTTCCTGGAGTGCGCTCATGGAGCATGCAGGGGATGCGAAAGAAGAGGTTACGATTGCTCTGATTGGAAAATATGTTCGCCTGCATGATGCCTATCTGTCTGTTGTAGAGGCGCTGTATCACGCGGGATTGAAAAACAATGTAAAGGTCCGAATCAAGTGGATTGATTCGGAGAAAATAACAGAAGGCAGTATCCGGGAGCTGCTGCAGGATTGCAGTGGCATTCTGATTCCGGGAGGCTTTGGTACGCGCGGGATTGAAGGGAAAATACGGGCAGCCACCTATGCCAGAGAGCATGATATCCCTTATCTCGGTATCTGTCTGGGTATGCAGATTGCCGCAATCGCCTTTGCAAGAAGCGTACTGGGCTACAGCGATGCCAATTCCTATGAATTTCAGCCTGACAGTTCTCATCTTATTATACATTATATGGCGAATCAACATGATGAACAGGATATGGGAGGTACCATGCGTTTAGGTGCATATCCATCCAGAATAAAGGAAGGAACACAGCTGCATCGCGCTTATCAGGCAACTGAAATTTCAGAGCGTCATCGTCACCGCTATGAATTTAATAATCAGTTCCGTGAGGAATTCATACAAAACGGAATGGATATCACAGCTACCTCACTGGACGGTTCTCTGGTGGAAGCTGTAGAGTGTGGCAGCAATAGCTTCTATGTCGGTGTACAGTTTCATCCGGAATTCAAAAGCAGACCAAACCGTCCACATCCGTTATTCACCGATTTTATCGCCTATGCTAAGGAAAACAGATCACGCTGAGTCTGCTTTTCTTTCCAACATGCTTGCTGGATACGCGTATGGCATGATGAAGGAATGAGGCAGTGCATGAAGCGCCTACAAAAGCTCTCCGAATTGCGGAGGCTTTTTTATCCATAGCATACAGTCCGCAAAATGTTTTTGTTCTTCATAAAGGACTTCGTTTTCTTGTCTTCCTGCTGTTTGTGTGATATGTCCGTTTTCTGTAATCGAAACAGAGAAGGGAAGTACTGATCAAATACGAGGCATCGCTTCCTGAAAATCTGAAAAGGTTTAAAAGACTCTGATCTGTTTCCATTCTTCTTTGCATAGGGGGTATGGATGCCGCAGAAAAAAAGAAGAAATAATGCTCCTGAATTAGGAATTTATTTCTTCTCTTTTCGCTTTTTTATATTTTTTATACCTGTCCCCTGATACAATCAACGTCGTCCATCCGTTATACGTTGATCTCCGCATGGAGCCCCAGCGCATCCTTTTCTGCTTCCAGAATCGGATCTATGCATTCACTGAAAAATTCAACCGTCTGGCTTGGGGCGCGTCCAACAAAGTTGATGGGAGACATGATAGCCTTCAGCTGTTCCATATTCATAGGGAACAGCGCATCCTCAGCAATACGATTTAGCAGATCATTTTCCAATCCCTCTTCCTTGACAACTCTACCGGCATCCATGGAGTGAACACGGATTCGCTCATGCAGCTCCTGACGGTCACCACCAGCCTTAACAGCATCCATCAGAATCATTTCCGTTGCCATAAACGGCAGCTCTTTCATCAGGTGGGATTCGATAACCTTCGGATACACAACCAGACCATCGGTGATATTCAAATATAAATCCAGAATACCATCCACTGCAAGGAATGCCTCCGGAATGCTGATACGCTTGTTTGCAGAATCATCCAGTGTACGCTCAAACCACTGTGTAGCTGCTGTAATTGCCGGATTCAAGGTATCTGCAATCACATAGTTTGCCAGCGAAGCCATACGTTCACTGCGCATCGGATTGCGCTTGTAGGCCATCGCACTGGAACCGATTTGTCCCTTTTCAAACGGCTCCTCCACTTCCTTCAGATTCTGAAGCAAACGGATATCGTTTGAGAATTTATGTGCACTCTGCGCAATGGATCCAAGTGCATTCAGAATACGGGAATCCACCTTGCGAGAATACGTTTGTGTGGAAACCGCAAAGGATTTTTCATATCCCATCTTTTGAGCAACCAGCTGATCCAGCTGCTTCACCTTTGCTTCATCATTGTCAAACAGCTCCATGAAACTCGCCTGTGTACCTGTTGTCCCTTTACAGCCGCGCAGCTTTTTGTTTTCCAGAAGGAAGCACAGCTCTTCGTAATCCAGTAGCAGATCCTGTGCCCAGATGGCAGCGCGCTTTCCTAAGGTCGTAGGCTGTGCAGGCTGAAAATGTGTGAAGGCCAGCACCGGCAGATCCTTGTGCTCCAAAGCAAACTTTTTCAGCTCGGCAAGGACGTTAACCAGCTTCTTCTTCACCAGCTCCAGCGCTTCGTACATGACAATTAAATCCGTATTGTCACCGACAAAGCAGGAGGTTGCGCCCAGATGAATGATTCCTTTCGCATTTGGACACTGCTGTCCATAGGCGTATACATGGCTCATGACATCGTGACGGACAATTTTCTCCCGCTCTCTTGCGACATCATAGTTAATGTCCTCTGCATGTGCCTTTAATTCATCGATCTGTTCCTGTGTGATAGCAAGACCCAGCTCCTTCTCGCTTTCTGCCAGGGCAATCCACAGCCTTCTCCATGTACGGAATTTCTTGTCATTGGAGAAAATACGCTGCATCTCTTCACTGGCATAGCGCTGTCCCAGAGGGCTTATGTATTTATCGTTCATCTGAAAACATCCTTTCTATGTATGCGTGTGTTGTTCGATTATTCAATTCCCAGTCTTCTATAGACTTCCTGATATGCGTCCTCTACATTGCCAAGATTTCTTCTGAAACGATCCTTATCCAGGTGATCATGCGTATGAATATCCCAGAAGCGGCAGGTATCCGGAGAAATTTCATCAGCTAAAACGATACCGCCCTGAAAACGGCCAAACTCCAGCTTGAAGTCAATCAGCTCAATATCAACCGCTGCGAAGATGCTCTTCAGCTCTTCATTTACAGCAAAAGCCAGCCTTGTGATCTCATCGATTTCCTCCTGTGTGGAAATACCGACAGCAAGAGCCATGTAATCATTGATCATTGGATCTCCTAAATCATCATCCTTATAGCTAAATTCCAGAATCGGACATTTCAGCTCCATGCCTTCCTTCAATCCCATACGCTTTGCGAAGCTTCCGGCAACCTTGTTACGGATAATAACCTCCAAAGGAACAATTTCCACCTTTTTAACAAGCGTTCTGCGATCGTCCAGTTCCTCAATCAGGTGTGTTGGAATTCCTTTATCCTCCAGCTTTTTGAACAGGAAGTTTGTCATTTTATTGTTGACAACGCCTTTTCCGAGAATCGTACCTTTTTTCTGACCGTTGAATGCCGTAGCATCATCCTTATAATCTACGATGACCTGATCCGGATTCTCCGTTGCGAATACTTTCTTTGCTTTACCTTCGTACAGCATTTCTAACTCTTTCATTTTGTTCTTTTCCTCCTGCTAGTTAAATTTAACTTCAGCGCAAGAATGGGCAGATTCTGCCTTTTTTTCTTACCATATTATTATAGGTCAGCCCCTCATGCAAGTCAAGAATGCGCAGGATATTTGAAAACATTTTTCAAGCCCCTGCAGCATGCCTGTAAAATTCTTGTGCATCCATTGAAAAACTTCACCAAAACAGCTATTTTTCCTGTATAATAGAGAGGTGTTTTAAACATATGCAGGAGTGGACATCCTATAGATAGATGCTATGGATTGATTTGCCCTGCGGGGTATATATAGGAGGCTGATTTATGACGACGTTTGCAATACTGATAACAAAACTGGCCGGTGCTATGCTGCAGCTGATTCATCGCGGCGGCTCGCTGCCGGGACAGATTGGGCTGAAGCTGTGCCCGGATATACTGAAAAAGCTGCGCATCGACTGTCCGCTGATTCTGGTGACAGGAACCAACGGCAAGACTTCAACCAGCAATATGATAGCGGCTATGCTAGAGCAGGAGGGCCGCACTGTCGTAAACAACCGTAAGGGAGACAACCTGAAGGAGGGTATCACAACGGCTTTGCTGATGCATACAACACTTGGTAAACGGGTGCAGGGGGATGCTATCGTTTTGGAGGTGGATGAGCTGAACATTCCATTTATCATGCGAAATCTGAAAGCAGATGCGCTCGTTGTAACAAACTTTTTCCGCGATCAGCTGGATCGTGCACGGGAGATGGAGCAGTTGATTGTTAAAATTGAACAGGCGATTTCCGATTTTGAGGGAACCCTTGTTTTAAATGGAAATGATCCCAACGTAGTGCGATTACAGGATGCAGCACCCAAAGCATCCATGCTTTCATTCGGTATGGAGCGCTGCTCCTCCAGCAGCGAAACAACAGGGGAAGCAAGTGAGGGGAAATTCTGTCCGCGCTGTGGAAGCAGACTGGAGTATGCATTCTATCAGTACTCTCATATCGGTGTATTTCACTGCAGCGGCTGTGATTACCGGACGCCGGTGCTGGATGCGACAGGCGTGGTGGAAAGCATTCCAAAGCGGACTTTCCGCTATGAAGGCAAAGCATTCAGCGCACCACAGGGCGGTTTGTATACCATGTATAACTGCATGGCTGTACTGGCAGTTGCAAAGCTTTTGGCTGTGGATACAAGCTATGCGGCAGCGGCCTTTACAAGCAGCAAGGTTCCGGATGGACGAAATGAAGCATTTACATATAAGGAGCAAACCTGTGTGCTGAATCTGGTGAAAAACCCAACCGGTGCCAATGAGGTCATGAAGGTGATTGAAGAGGATGAAAACGAAAAAAGCATCCTCATCATTTTGAATGACAATGCACAGGATGGAACTGATGTATCCTGGATTTATGATACCTTTTTTGAAAAGCTTATGCAGCAGACGACAAAGCGCATGATTGTTTCCGGAAGCCGCTGCTATGATATGGCACTACGTTTAAAATACGGCGGCTATACAGGAGAGCTGGAGGTTCAGGAGCAGATGAAGGAAGCAGTAACGGCACTTCTGAAGTCAAAGGAAACGATGTATGTGATAGCAACCTATACCGCTTTACAGCCGGTGCGCAATCTGCTGCTCGCGCAGGGTGTGCAGGAACAAAAAGGAGGCGCATAATATGGAGCTGAATGTATGCTGGATGTATCATGATATTATGGATCTCTATGGTGATAAGGGAAACATGATGGTTTTACAGAAGCGCTGTGAGGAACGTGGTATTTCCATTACCATAGACACCTTATCCATTGGGGATCAAAAGGACCTGTGTGCCTATGACCTTCTGTTTCTGGGAGGTGGTGCCGATAAGGAACAGATGATGCTGATTGACGATCTGCTTTCCAGAAGAGAAAACATCGCGCAGGCGATGGAGCAGGGGACCTTTGTTTTATTGATCTGCGGCGGCTATCAGCTGTTTGGACAATATTATATCAGTGCGGACAACGAAAAAATCGAGGGTCTGAAATTTTTCGATTATTATACAACTACCGGAAGCAATGGAACACGCTGTATCGGCAATATCGCCATACGCTGCAATCTGGACGGTCAACAGGTCACTGCTGTAGGCTTTGAAAACCACGGCGGACAGACCTGCAATGTAGCAACACCGCTGGGGTCAGTCATCAGTGGCTATGGAAACAGCTTTGACGGTGGACAGGAGGGCTTTTATAACGGAAGTGTACTTGGCACCTATATGCATGGTCCGCTTTTTCCGAAAAACCCTGAAATCGTTGACTTTGTTATCTATAAGAGCCTGAAAAAAAAGCATCCGGATTTTCAGCTGAAGGATTTAAAAAAATTGGATGATACACTGGAACAGAAAGCAAAGGAAGCTATGCTAAAGCGTCTTCAGGTGCAGTAGTCCGTAACCGATTTCTTATATGCTATAAGAGTCGGTTTTCTTATACGTCCAACTATTATTTTAATCTATACATATAATATAGAAAATAGTTGATTAACATAATATATAATGTTATAATTGCATACGAGGAGATAATACTTGTCCCATTATCACTCAAACGGAGGTTGTTATGCAACCTCTTTTCACAATGAGGCATACAAGGATTGTCTACATGCAGATGCTATGCAAACGATATAGCTGCCTAAACAATGCCAGATCCACACAAATCCAAAAATACAAACGGTACGGATGGCAGGCTGCTAATATATATAATAAATGAACAAGAGGGGATGCTGTCATGGCTAAGGAAAACAATTTTTTTAAAATGGAAATGCTGATTCTCCTGATATTGAAACAAGGGAACTGTTATGGATATGAGCTTGCCGGTATTCTGAAGGAACAGACAGCAGGAATTATCGATATAAAGATGGGAACCCTGTATCCAATTCTCTATAAGCTGTCAGATGAACAGTGCATAACGGGTATGGAAGTCAAAGAAGGACGCAGAACAAAAATCATTTATAAGCTGGAGCCCAAAGGAGAAGCTTTGCTTACTCAGCTGCAGGAGCGTTATACAGCCTGGATTCAGGCAATTGACATGATTATGAAGGGAGCATAGAGCGATGGCAGGGAAAGAGAGATACAAGCGGGAAATTGCATTGCTATTCCCCTATAGGTCAAAAAAGGAAAAAGTGTTTTTAAATACTTTTATGCAAAATATCGAGGATGCAGATTATAAGGAAATCGTTGAGGAATGGGGAGCACCGATAGCGGTTGTTTATTCCTATATTGAAGCGCAGGATACAGAGATTATAATGAAGAGGTTAAACAGAAGAAAGCTTTTAAAGACTTTTCTGTCTGTTGCCTTACTGCTGCTCACTGCAACACTTGCAATCTATACGTATTTTCTAAACAAATCCTATCAGGCGGTTCGTGATACCATCCCCAATGAAATAAAGGAAACTTTGATTATTGAGGAATAACCTAATACAGGAGATATTTCGGCAATTACGGGAGCAACGACTTCGCTGCTCTTTTTTTAATTTCATTGGATAAGCAGATTCTATTAGATTTAAAATATTACATAATATACATTATGCGAAGTAAATTGTAAATACATATGTATTCAAAATCAATCATATCACGAGTACTTTATAAAGCATTTGGCAGTTTGTATACCACTTTGGGCAACTTATCGGCATATCGTTGCATTTATATTGCGCGCCCTTTATACTGATAGCAACAGGAGGAATACAGAATGAAGCTTACCATACTTCAGGATGACGCAATAGCAGAAGATGAAATCATCATCAAAACAGCAGCATGTCATCCACGCTTAGAAGGATTGATCGATTTGATAAAGCAATACAGCATCACCTTAAAGGCTTATCACAGCAATCGGGAATATTATCTTCCCATAGAGACGATTTACTATGTTGAATCCGTAGATGGAATCACGTATCTGATAACGGAGAAGAATTCCCTGTCATGCAAAATGTCTCTTCGTGAAATTGAGGATATTGTACAGCATACCTCGTTCTGCAGGATAAGCAAGCATATGATTGTAAATACAGCGCATTTGAAGGCTGTACAATCATATGCAAACCATCGGCTGCTGCTGTTGCTGAAGAATGATGATAAAGTACTCGTAAATAGAAATTACGTAGAGCATCTGAAAAAACAGATAAAAAAATTATAGGAGGATAAATATGAAAACCTTTTTAAAAAATTATGTACCCTATGGATGCATGTGCTTCACTGCAATCTTACTGATCAATGCATGTGCTGCTATATTTCACAATACACCACTCATTCTGGATGCTACCAGCCTGCTTAAGGATTTTGGAATATGTATGCTTCTTATCCTTGCCGATTACTTCATCAATGAATATATGGAGTTCAAAACATATCGAAGCTTCGTCATAACAGAATTTCTCATACTCACAGGACTTTATCTAGTCTTGAGCAATGCCGGACATCTGCATACTCTCCATGTGCAAGCGATTGTTTCTCAAATTTTGAATATGGCTCTGCTTCTGGGCGCAATACGTCTGTATGTTTCCTATAGCTTCCGAAAAGAAATCGATGATTTGAATGCGCATCTGAAATAAGCAGTGATGCCCAGTTCTTTAAATTTTAAATTTCAAACGCCTAACCACCAATACCCTTACGCGTATCCCTATAACCTTATAGCTAGACGGCCAGTAGTGCTAAGAAAATAATAAAAAGTGTCTGTAGATTCCTTATTACGCAGGGATACAGGCACTTTTAACTAACGAATACCTAAATGATATGTTCTGTAGTACGTTTTCTTCTTGAATGAAAGCCTACTGTGCTTCGGTAAGGTTTTTCATTTGTGTGAGAAAATCCTTCTGGTTATCCGCTTCACTTTTTGTTGGGTCCTGAGCTTCATATAAAATACACGGCAGCTCATGGCAGTGTCCGCAATGCTTCAGCTTTTTGCGTTGCTTGCAGCATTCATAAATATCACAGGCATCCATTTCATCCACATATTGCAGCCAGTATGGCTTCCCTTTCAAAGCCTTACATCCCAAGCAGGTGTTTGGATAGTGTTCACAAGCATCACACTGTACACCACATACACTCATATTCCTTGTTTTAACCGCCTCCATTGCAATTCCTCCTTTCACAATCTATGGTTTCTCCTCTACCCTAACCATATCATAGAAAGATACATATTGCCATTCTTTTCGCTATTGCTCTGCTTTCTTTGCACTAACCTCTGCATAACACAATGTAATAGATGTCTCTGCGGGAACAATTTTCTTATATAAATTACCCTCCTCATCTCTATAATCCGTTATTTTTGTCGATGAGGTATCAAAAAATTCACTTGCTACCCGCTCACCTCTACGATTGATGAAGCTTTGCCATAATACCACATGCGAATCCTTTTGGGTGGGCTTGATCTCTGTTATGAAATCCTCCTGCGGCATATAAAGGACTGTATAATCTGCTTTCTTTTCAATCGTCAATGCTTCTGAGAAGGCATGAATTGTATAGTTCTTTTTCATATCCTGAAAATCTGCAGGGTTCACTTTCTCCTTCCGAAGGTTGATGGAATCTCCTGTGTCTACACCATTGCGATCGAAGGAATAATACCGGATATTACCAATATAGCGCGGAGTATCGTTTGTATGATAGTACTCCCCCTTTGTATGCAGGACAGAATCCTTCAAATCTGCCGCAAACTGCTTCTGAATATCGGTGTATATGGTATCCAGGCGATTGCTGTAGGATATATTCTCTGCCTGAAGATAATGCTTCGCTCCTTGTTCTGATTTGAAGTTCAACAGGATAAAATCAATATTCTTCAGCTGCGGGTGTTCTTTAAGCGTTTTCAGCTTCTTTTCCTTTATTGTATACAGCTGTGCCCTGACTTGAACATTTGTCAGAAATGCATCCAGCTTCCCTTCCTCATACAATTTCTCCTTGGGAATCATATTATCAGCTTCATACCAGCCATCCTCATCCACAAAGGAAAAATCCATTGTATAGATATATAGGTCTGTATCCAGCTTCAGCAGTGCCGCAAGCCTTTGCCTGTATGCCTCCTGTAGATCAGGTATCTGATAGTCATCACTTCCATCCTGGTTTTTTTCATCTGTGAATACCTTTACTGTAAACGTTCTTCCTTGATACATCATTTCAACCTGTGCTGTCCCATCCGTTTTGCGTTTGAAGCTGGGAATCGGTGATGTATCAACATATCCCAGACGGATATTTTTAATCGTGGGCTGGATGCCATACTTATCCTTCATATAAAGAAGAGCATTCGCTTTCCCCTGTTGTTCTTCCCTATTCAGCTCCTGTTTCTCCTCCTTGCTGGTACAGGCACTCATACTAAGCAGCATCAGCACAATCAATAAGCATTTCTTCACCATAGACGGCCTCTCTTTCTAAGCCTGATTATTATTTTCAATCGCTATTTTCTTAGCTAAATTATACCACATGCTTTTCTCGAAAACAGCATCGTCATGCATGCTTGACATAAATATGCGCCTGCTTCCAGCTAGGACGTATTGCCAATGCGACATGCAGCTATATTTGTTGATTCCTTACGATGCGTTATGCGCAAATGTCCGCTCCTGTACCTCACTCATGAAAAGTCTGTCATACGCCTTCTCTTGTATTGCAAAGCTTGAAAGTATTCAGATGCAAACTAAAGTACAAAAAAAGAACCCCAGGGGATTCTTTCAATCATCATCTCTTCTGCCTAGCACCATGAGTAGAATACGTAAGATTTGTGCCAGTGTAGAGAGCACTGCTGCCACATAGGTGAACGCGGCTGCACGAAGCATTCCTTTCACGTCGTAGCGCTCATGTTCACTGATCATGCCATACATGGCAAGCTGCTTCACTGCGCGGCTGCTGGCATTGAATTCCACCGGCAGTGTCACAATCTGAAACAGCAGAATGACACAGATCATGGCGATACCGGCATAAAGAATAACCGGTGTGGAGGCGAAAAGAAATAAGCCGAGCACTAGCACAACCCAGCCAAGCTGAGAAGCGATGTTTGCCATAGGCAGCAGACGGTTGCGCAAACCGATTGCTCCATAATGCTCCTTGTGCTGAATGGCATGCCCTACCTCGTGTGCAGCGACGCTGAGGGAGGCGATGGAGGCATTATAGAAGATATCGGGAGACAGACGCACAACCTGATGAACGGGATCGTAATGATCAGAGAGCATACCGCCCTTAGCTACCTCAACACGGATGCTTTGAAGATTGTTCATATCCAGAATTCTGCGGGCTACAGCCTCACCACTCAGCCCGTGTTCGTTTGGAATTTCTTTATATTTGTGATATGCAGCCTGTACGCGGGACTGGGCAATCATCACAACTGCAAACGCCAGAATATACAGAAAATACTGAGACATATATGAGTTATTAAACATTGGTATCCTTCCTTTTCTATATGTATGTGTTAGTTATTATATCACAACTGCATATGAATTATCAGCAAGTTTGCATAAAGTTACAGGAAATCTGCTTCGTTTATACGTTGCCTTTGAGAATATGAAAAAAAGGATATCTGTATAAATGATCCCAGATATCCGTTTTGAGCCTACTATTTTACTGCTTCCTTCAATGCTTTTGCAGCTTTGAATTTTGGCGCCTTTGAAGCGGCGATTTCAAGAGGTTCCTTAGTGGCAGGGTTGATTCCCATACGTGCAGGACGTTCGCTGATTTCAAATTTTCCAAAACCAGAGATATCAACTTTTCCGCCTTCAGATAAAGTCTTTGCAATTTCATCGAAAACAGTTTCTACTGCTACAGTTGCATCTTTCTTTGTCATTTCCAATTTCTCAGCAACGACTTCTACTAAAGCTTTTTTATTTAAAATTTCACTCATGTTCATTACCTCCAACATAGCTATATGATACCATCTGGAAGCTTATATTTCAACATTTTTCTCAAAAAAAGATGGTTTTAAACACCCATTGTTTCTGCGGTTTTCAAATGCCGATATTTCTAGAGAACAATGGCAATCACGTTGCCTTTCCCCTTATTTACAAGTTTTGTAAGAATGTCCTGCAGCCTGGCTCTGGCTGCTTCCGGTATCATAGAAAGCTTGGCATTGAGGCCGTCCCGGATCAGATCCGACAGCTTGCGCCCGAAGATATCGCTGTCCCAGATGCTCTGATCATCATTTCCATCATCCCGCAGCAGATAACGAATCAGCTCTTCACTTTGTTCCTTGCTGCCGATAATCGGCTCAAAGGTGCTTTCCACATCCACCTTGATCATATGAATGCTTGGAGCGATTGCCTTCAGCTTCACACCATAGCGGCTTCCCTGCTTCACAACCTCCGGCTTGCTGAGCTGAATATCCTGCAAAGAGGCACTCGCAAAGCCGTATCCGGTCTGCTTGACCATTTTCAATGCGCTTTCTACAGCATCATATTCCCGCTTCGCCTTGCTGTAATCCTGCATCAGAGAAATCAGCTCCGCCTTATCCTTAATCTCGTGGCCGATAATTTCCTTCAGAATTTCATTATACAGCCCCGGCTTCACTGTGATGTCTACATTAACAATTCCCTGTCCTGTATCAATGGTGGCAAGATTGCTGCCGTCGATATATTCATTTTCATTTAACACATCGGTGATATTTTCCACCTCGCGAAGACGGTCCACACTGGACATGCTTTCCTGAATCGTATCATGGAAGCTTTTCTTCAGCCAGTGATCATCACTTAATACCGCAATCCACTGTGGCATATTGATATTGATTTCCGATACCGGGAATTCATATAGTGCTTCCCGAAGGATATCATGAACATCCTCCTCACTCATATGATTTACTGCGATTGCAAGCACTGGCACCTCATATTTTTCCTTAAGCTTGTCAACGACAGCTTTGCAGGCCGGGGAATGCACGTCCGCACTGTTGACAATGACGATAAACGGTTTGCCAATCGCCTTGAGCTCATCAATGACCTCTGCTTCGGCTTCAATATAGGCTTCTCGTGACAAATCGGAAATCGTACCATCCGTCGTCACGACAATGCCAATCGTGGAATGATCCTGAATAACCTTCTGTGTACCAGTCTTGGCAGCTTCATTGAATGGTACCGGTTCATCATTCCAAGGGGTGCGTACCATACGGATTCCATCCTCATCCTTATAGCCCTTTGCTTCCGGAATGACATAGCCTACACAGTCCACCAAACGGACATTCACGGTAAACCCGTCATCAAATTCGATTGTTGCGGCATTATTCGGCACAAATTTCGGTTCGGTGGTCATAATCGTTTTACCGACTCCTGCCTGTGGCAGTTCGTCAATCATGCGTGATTTTTCAAATTCATCACTGACATATGGAATTACTGCTCTTTCCATAAACTCCTTGATGAAGGTTGATTTGCCGACGCGTACAGGACCCACGATCCCTAAGTATATATCGCCACCGCATCTTTGTGCTATATTCTTTAAAATCTCTGTGGTATTCATTGTTTGTCCTCCCTTAGTCATTCTAAACTTATGATGAATGGAAGCACTTTATGCCTAAACAGACAAAAGAAGAAAAAGAAAAACAGACGGATTTCATCTGTTTCTCAGTAATTGCTCAACAACGCCTTCCAGGACATCATTGCAGGCGCCGCAGACGGTTCCTGCTCCGGTAGCATCCTGCACCTCCTGAAAGCTGGAAGCTCCTGCCTCAATCGCTGTTTTGATATCACGAACAGAGACACTCATACAGGTACATACGATATCTTCATCATGCATATAGCTTACACCTCACTGTCAGTTAGGATACCCGTTTCTGTCAATACCATACAGCATTCCCTGAAAAAGGTACTTCAAAAAAAAAGGAAGAGCCGAAGCCATCGATTTCGGCAGTCCTCCTGTTAGGTAAATGCTTGCTGATTATGTATCTTGTATTTACTCGGCAGTACCCACATCACTCAGTGTCAGACCCTTGTTTTGTTCCAGTGCCCACTTGATGCCCCAGTTGTTCATGAAGATAATCAGATTTCTACCCTTTAAATCACGTACACGCTTGGAATCACTGGTAAGATTCAGCGTATTTGGATCCAATGCCTGATCATCGATCCAGCGAACGCACTGGAAGGGCAGGATTTCAAGCTTGATATCCACATTGTATTCACTTTTCAAGCGCTGTTCCAGCACCTCAAACTGCAGCACGCCGACACCGCCGACGATGATTTCCTCCATTCCGATATTGATTTCCTGAAATACCTGAATGGCACCTTCCTGTGCAATCTGCGTAATTCCCTTAGTAAATTGCTTTCTCTTCATAGTATCCTTTTGCGTAACACGGGCAAAATGCTCTGGAGCAAAGGTAGGTATCTTTTTGAATTCAAACTTCATCGAGGGATCACACAGCGTATCTCCTATGGAGAAAATTCCCGGATCGAATACACCGATCACATCTCCCGCATATGCCTCTTCGACAATTTCGCGATCCTGTGCCATAAACTGCTGTGGCTGTGAAAGCTTAATTTTACGGTTTTGCTGCATATGCATAACCTCCATTCCCTTTTCAAAGCGTCCGGAACAGATACGCATAAAAGCAATACGGTCACGATGTGCCTTGTTCATGTTTGCCTGAATCTTAAAGACAAAGGCAGAAAAGCGCTCATCCATCGGATCAATTTCGCCCTGTGAGGACTCTCTTGGCAGCGGAGAGGTTGTCATATCCAGAAAATGAGAAAGGAATGGTTCCACACCGAAGTTCGTCAGTGCACTACCGAAGAATACCGGCGTCAGCTCCCCCCTTGAAATAAGCTCCTGATCAAATTCGGTGCTGGCGATATCCAGCAGCTCACTATCCTCACGCAGCTGTTCAAAAAAATGGTCACCCAGTATCGAACGAAAGGTTTCATCCTCCAGCGTGCCTTCGCTTACCTCAGCAGCCTTCTGTCCGTGATCGCCTCCATGAAAGGCAATGATCCGATGATGATCACGTTCATAAACGCCCTTGAATTCTTTTCCGGAACCGATTGGCCAGTTCATAGCATAAGTCGCGATTCCCAGCTCGCTTTCGATATGCTCCAGCAGCTCAAACGGGTTCATAGCAGCACGATCCATTTTGTTGATAAAGGTAAATACCGGAATCTTGCGCAGCAGACATACCTTGAACAGCTTTTTCGTCTGTGCCTCAACACCCTTGGAAGCATCGATCACCATGACGGCAGAATCTGCGGCCATCAGGGTACGATAGGTATCCTCCGAGAAATCCTGGTGACCCGGGGTATCCAGAATGTTGATACAGAAATCATTATATTCAAACTGCAGCACAGAGCTTGTGACGGAAATTCCTCTTTGTTTTTCGATTTCCATCCAGTCGCTGACCGCATGCTTGTTTGCTTTTTTTCCCTTTACACTTCCGGCAGAAAGTATCGCCCCGCCATACAGCAGCAACTTCTCCGTCAGCGTTGTTTTTCCGGCATCCGGGTGTGATATGATGGCGAAGGTTCTCCGCCTTTGTATTTCATTGACATAATTCGTCATACAGCTTCCTCCTATAGTTCTATGTGAAACGATTTTCTCGTATCCTTTTTCGCATAAAGCAGTTCTCATCTACATGATGATTCCTCCAGTACAGGTAGATGACTAGCGTTTTTTATTATAGCATATTCCCACGCTTAAAATCCATAAAACACAAAAAAATGACGCCTTTTCAGCATCATTATTTCATTTCATGTTTTAAATCCCGCAGCATCAAATCTCTTGCGGACTGCTGTGGTTTCTTGTCCTCGTACAATACCCGGTAAATCTCTTCAACAATCGGCATATCGATCTGCTTTTGCTTTGCTACCTCGTGTACTACCTTGGCCGTGCGTACCCCCTCCACGGTCTTGGTATTGTTCTCCCAGAAATAGCGGGCGCTGTTATGCGTTCCGATTTCATAGCCTGCCTGAAAATTTCGGGAATGTACACTGGTGCAGGTCACAATCAAATCACCGATACCGGTCAATCCCATAAAGGTTTCCGCTTTGCCGCCCAATGCGACGCCATAGCGAATCATTTCCGCAAGCCCACGCGTAATCAGGGCAGCCTTGGTATTATCCCCATAGCCAACGCCGCTCAACACACCGCTGGCAACCGCGATGGCATTTTTCAACGCAACCCCGATTTCACTTCCAACCTCATCATCCCCACGATAAACACGCAGATATTCATTGGAAAACAGCTCCTGTACAGTACAGGCATCCTCTTCACTTAAGGATACTGCACAGATCGTTGTCAGCATACGCAGGACAACCTCCTCTGCATGACTGGGGCCAATCAGCGATACGACGCTTTTCAGCTTATCCTTTGGCATAAAGCGACGGATGACATTGGACATGCGTTCATTTGTCTGCGGATGAAATCCCTTGGATGTATTCACGATGATTACCGGTTTTTCAACAAGCGCTCCGATTTTTATACACAGCTCTTCGACAGCGATAGTTGGAACGGATAAAACAAGAAGATCCGCATCGCGAACAACATTGAAATCACATGTCGCCTTCAGCTTATCATGCAGCGTCACATCCGGGAAAAAACGGGAGTTTTGATGCCGCAGATTGATATCGTCTATCTCTTTGGGATTCTTCCCCCACAGGATAACCTCTCTTGCATTGTCGACGAGCACCTGTGCAAGCGCCGTTCCCCAGCTTCCACTTCCAATCACAACTGTCTTCAACATGATCACCTGTTTCTTTCTCTGGCAAGTATTCTTAGTGTGGTACCGCGAAAGCCGAATGCCTCCCGCAATCTGTTTTCCAGATAGCGCTTATAGCTGAAATGCAGCAGCTCCGGATCGTTGACAAACAGAACAAAGGTCGGCGGAGCTACCGATACCTGAGATGCATAGTAAATCTTCAGCCGCTGTCCCTTATGGGTTGGCGGCGGTGTCATCAGCTGCGCATCCATAATGACCTCATTCAGTACATTGGTTTGAATTCGCAGAACGGAATAATCATGAACCTCATCAATGACTGGCAGAATCGTGTGGATCCGCTGCTTTTTCAATGCGGAAACAAACAGAATTGGTGCATAGGATAAATACAGAAACTGTGCACGAATTTCCTTTTCAATCGTATGCATGGTCTGCTCGTCCTTCTCTACAGCATCCCATTTGTTGTATACGATGATAACACCCTTACCTGCCTCATGGGCATATCCGGCAACGTGCTTATCCTGATCACGGATACCTTTTTCCCCATCGATGACAACAAGTACGACATCACTACGCTCAATGGCGCTCATGGCACGCAAAACAGAATATTTTTCAATGTTTTCATATACCTTGCCGCGCTTTCGGATTCCGGCAGTGTCAATTACAACATATTCCTTGCCTTCCCGTTTGAACGGTGTATCAATGGCATCTCTGGTGGTACCCTCGATATTGGAAACAATAACACGCTCCTGATTTAAAATTGCATTGACAAGGGAGCTTTTTCCTACGTTTGGACGACCGATAACACAGAATTTTGTCATGCCGTCATATTCGTTTTTCTCTTTTTCCGGTAATGCATGGATAACCGCATCCAGCACATCACCGATCCCGATACCATGTGCACCGGATACGGCGAGCGGATCTCCAAGTCCCAGACTGTAAAACTCATAGATTGCATCATTCTGTGCAAAATCATCCACCTTGTTGACAGCCAGAATGACCGGTTTTTTTGTTCTGTGCAGCAGTCTTGCGACATATTCATCATCATGTGTCAGACCGTCCTTGCCACTTACAACAAATACAATGCAGTCAGCCTCATCGATAGCGATTTCCACCTGCATGTTGATTTCCGTCTGGAAATCCTGGTCTGCCAGCTGAATACCTCCGGTGTCGATCACCCGGAATTCTCTGGTCAGCCATTCCGCTTTTCCATAGATACGATCCCGGGTTACTCCGGGTGTATCCTCTACAATGCTTTTACGTTCACCGATAATTCGGTTAAAAATCGTTGATTTACCGACATTCGGACGACCAACGATGGCTACAATTCCATTTATCATATATTGACTTCAGCTTGCGCTGAATTCACCTCCTATCATGAAAGGGTAGGAATATTCCTGCGTATTTCTTTGACAACCTCATCGATCGTCATATTTGACGTATCAATTTCGATTGCATCCTCCGCCTTACGCAGTGGCGAGGATTTGCGGTTCATGTCCTGATAATCACGCTGTTCAATATCACGGTAGATTTCGTCATAATCCGCCTCTACATGCTTTTCCAGATATTCCTTATATCTGCGATCCGCCCTTGCCTTGACACTGGCAACCATGTAGACCTTCAGTTCTGCATCCGGCAAAACAACCGTGCCGATATCACGGCCATCCATGATGAAGCCTTTATCACGCGCGATCTGCTGCTGGAGCTCCACCAGGCGCTCTCTTACCTTAGGATGCGCAGAAATACTGCTGGTAAGCATGGATATTTCATTTACACGAATCTGTTTGGATACATCCTCGTCATTGATATAGACATTCCCTGCCAGATCAAAGCTGATCTTCATTTCATCCAGCATGGCTGCCAAAGCAGCTTCATCGTTTGGGTCGATACCGCGCCGCTTAGAAGCAAGCGCCGCACAGCGATACATCGCACCGGTATCCAGATGCGAATAGCCCAGCTCCTTTGCCAGAATTTTGGCAATGGTGCTTTTACCGGCCGCACTCGGTCCGTCAATAGCGATATTTATTTTCATCTCTAAATTCCTCCAGCCTTCCATAATGAGTAAGCGATAAAGCCGATGATGACCAGCAATACCAGAATCAGAAAGCACAATACAAAATTCAACAGCTTGTTGGTCTTCTCCACACCATCGGAAAGATCGGTCAGCTCATCCTCATATTCATCCATTTGTACACGCAGCTGCTGCGTTTCCTCCAGCAGCTTTTTATGCAGCACCGCCTGTTGCGGCGCATCCTTTTTCACCGGCGCCTCTTCTTCATCCTCAACCGCATCCTCCATCATGATTGGCTGAATGATTTTTTTAGCAGGACGCGGGGGCTTTTGCTCCGGCTGTGGGATATATTCCTCGACAGCTTCCTCAGCGGCTGGCTGTGGCTGAAAGGATTCCACAACAGGGGCTTCCTCCACCACCGGTTTCTCATATAGTTCCTCATATACAACATCCTCCGCCTGAGCATGATCAGCAGGTGTTTCCTTTAGCTCCTTTGCAAAGCGCATATCTGAATCAATGGAAGGAGCTTCCTCTTCCTTTAACAGATTTTGTACCTGCAGGGCAATATCATCCCGGCTCAATATGGTTTTCTTCGTCTCCTCCGGCTGTGGCTCCTCTTGAATTTCCTGTATGTAATGGGATCTTTTTGCACGGTTTGCCGCATTCAGCTGATACAGAATATCAGCCTGTGTATTATCGCTTTCTCTGGTACCCTTGCGAATATTGTATTCTCTTACTTCTTTAATGAAATCATCCAGATATTCATTGGTAAAGGTATCATCTACCGGCGGCTGCTCCAGCGGCT
>OGFC01000354.1_pt1 | contig 46132 bp, 49 predicted proteins | sample 1570841 | NCBI WGS metagenome assembly OGFC01 (sample SAMEA2582137, study PRJEB24529) | metagenome | biome: Human gut stool | place: China | collected 2011 | reverse complement strand
AAAGGGCGTGCAGGATAATGGGTACGGGCAGTTCCTGTCCATGCTGGGATACAAACTGGAAGAGCGTGGAAAGAATCTTATAAAAGTAGACCGTTATTTTGCATCCAGCAAGATCTGCAGTGTATGCGGACATAAGAAAAAGAAACTGGCATTGTCGGATAGAGAGTATGTCTGTGAGTGTGGAAACCGGATGGACCGGGATGTGAATGCGGCAGTCAATATCCGGGAAGAAGGAAAAAGACTTTATAAAGAATGTGCCTGACGGTACAGAAAAAGATCCGTATCCGGATAAAAAATAAAACCGCGGGACACGCGGGGATAGCCTGTTTTAGCTTTGCCCTAAAGGGCAATCGAGCAGGAAGCCCCCACTTCAAAATCGTAAGATTTAAGTGGTGGGAGCATGTCACGAATAAGTAGGAGGAAATCCATGGAATATATAAGAGTGACGAAAGAAAATATAGAAAAAGAGCATATCTGCTGTGCGATTTCAAGCAACAAGGATATACAGGTAATATCAAAGAAAAACTGGCTGAAAGAGCGATTTGATGATGGATTGGTATTTCTCAAGAGTGTAGAGCGTGGAAAATGCTTTATCGAATATATTCCAGCGGAAAATGCATGGAATCCAATCATAGCAGAGGGTTATATGTATATTGACTGTCTGTGGGTGTCTGGTTCTTTCAAGGGCAATGGTTATTCGACGGATTTACTGAATGCCTGTATAGAAGACAGCAAAGCGAAGGGGAAAAAGGGAATCTGTATCCTGTCAGCCGCTAAGAAAAAGCCTTTTCTGGCAGATCCGAAGTTCCTGAAATATAAGGACTTTACCATCTGTGATGAAGCAGATAATGGTATTCAGCTCTGGTATCTGCCTTTTTCTTTGGATGCAGCTAAGCCTGAATTTAAGGAGTGTGCGAAGCATCCACACATTGAGCAGACAGGCTATGTACTGTACTATACCAATCAATGTCCGTTTAATGCAAAATATGTTCCGGTGCTTTTTGAAGTTGCCAGGGAAAGAGAGGTTCCGTTTCAGGCAACCAGACTGGAAACGAAAGAAGAAGCGCAGAATGCTCCGACACCGGTTACAACCTATGCATTATTTTATAACGGAGAATATGTCACGAATGAGCAGATGAATGATAAAAGATTTATAAAGCTTCTGGATGGGATGAAAAAATAAATGAGCAAATTCGAACTCTACTCTCCGTAGGTTGAGGATATTCATACGCTGAAATAGAATGGTGTCATGGAGGTAATGAACATGAATCAGTATGTAACAGGTGCAGTCATAAAGAGACTGCGTGAGGAAAAAACATGACACAACAGCAACTGGCAGATAAGTTGTCAGTCAGTGCAAAGACAATTTCCAAATGGGAAACAGCTAAAGGATATCCGGATATCACACTATTAGAATCCATTGCCAATGCATTATCGGTGTCGGTGACAGAGCTTATTTCCGGCAATACAATAGTTAATTCCAATGTATCAGCCAATATGCTGCGTTCACATTTCTATGTGTGTCCGGTGTGTGGAAATATCGTTCACAGCATGGGAGAAATAGTAATTCAGTGTCATGGATTGCAGCTACAGCAGGAAGAAGCTGAGGATACAGATGGTGAAACTGTATCCACAGGGCAATGCAGAGGCGAGATTTAAAATGAATGGTGTAAAGAAAATCTATTTATATTGCAATCGGAGTGGTCTGTTTTATCTGGATGTAGTGAAAGGAATTGATGACCGAAGGAAAACACAGATGCTGGCAACAGCAGCAGGAGAACAGATGAAAGCACGCTATTCCTATAAGGAGATGGATATGCTTTTGCGGAAGTATGGATTTGAACTGATAGAGCATTTGGATGCTGAGAAAATGACAGATAGATATTTTAAGAAATACAATGAGGCAAATTCAGGATATCAGATGAGGTCGCCTAATGGTATTGGGTATGTGTATGCGGTAAAAGGGTAAAAGCAAAAAAATGAACAATGGATGACAACTATTATTCTGAAATCTGGATTCCTGTAAAGAAAAAATGATAGGAGAAAAAGAGACATAGAGTTCTTTCATTATATCAATGAAACGCTGTGTCTCTTTTAGTGTGTATCTGTCTCTATTGATTATTTCGTGCAATTTTTCGATACTCGACAGGCAGTATCCCTGTGCTTTTCTTGAACAATTCTGCAAATCGGCTGGATGTAGTATATCCAATCATCTGAGCAATCTGTCCCATAGTGAAATCTGTATCAATTAGCAGGTGTTCTGCCTGACTCATACGGCGTCCCTGAATGTACTGAGTTACATTACACCCGAACTGTCGCTTAAAACAACTTTTGAATTTACTTTCACTCATACAGGCAATACCAGCCAGACGTTCAAGAGGAAGGTCGAATGCATAGTGATCTGCTATATAGCTTATCACATTTTGCAAACTTTCAGAATCTGCTGTTGACAATGGTCGTTCCTGTTTCTGTTCTTGTTTTTTCCAAGTATCTACAACTAAAGAAATTGCCTCTGTTACTTTTGCATCAAAGAATAAGGATGCTGCCATGCCATTACCACGGTAATTCTCTACTTCAAATAAAAGCTTCGACATGGCTGGAAAGTCTTTAGACTGATCAACACTCTCAAATGCGGCAGGCAGGTTAAAATAGTCATCCGGGTACTGCTTTTTTAGAAAGTCATCATAATAAGCCGGAAATATTTCAATTCCTACTGAATGGACAGGTATGCGCTTATGAATAAGAGCACGGTAGAGCTGTTTTCCGCCTACAATAGTCTGAATTTCATCGGCTGAGAGCCTTCGGTAAGGATTCAGCTCCTCACCGGAAATAGAATCATAGCGAAAAATGTTGATACACTCCGGAATCTCTGCATTCAGATAAAACTCTTCATGAAAATAAAAATCGTGGATTTTGATATCGTACAGGTTTTCTTTTCCGTAAACCCAATAGAAGCCACCGCCTACGGAGGGTTCAATTTTCCAACAACGTCCGGCAGGACTGAATCTCTCCGGACATGGAATCGGGATAAAATTGTTTTGTTCCAGAAGCGAACGATAATATTCTGATAAAATATCTTTTTTCATGATGCTCCTTGCAATGAACAGACAATTCTTTGCAACGATTAGCCTAAAAAAGATGGTAATTATTGAAAGAATTGAAGCTGCATGATAGCTTATTTGTTGGTTAGTTATTTCTAATCGAAGTATAGCAACTAACTATACAAAAGTCAAATTTATGTGAAAAGGAGATTTTATCATGCAAACAAACAAGAAAAAAGGTCTTACAGTAAAGGATCTTGTTACTATTGGTATTTTTTCAGCACTCTTTCTGGTATTCGCCCTTGTGGGAGGAATTTTTTTCGCACCCAATCCGGTTCTGACCTTTTATATGCCTGTGGGAAGTGCATTGCTGTGTGGACCTATCTATCTTCTGATGATGGCGAAGGTTAAAAAGCGTTTTACAGCAACGATTCTGGGAGTGATTATGTGTATCATCTGGTTCGTGACAGGTATGCATTGGGCTATGGCACTTGGGTATCTGGTCATGGGTATTGTTGCTGATCTGGTGGCAGGTGCAGGGCAGTATCAGAGTAAAAAGATTAATTCAATTTCATATATTTTGCTATCACTTGGAGGAACAAGTTCTTATCTGGTGTTCTTTGCAAATCCAGATGGTTGGGCAAGAACCATGCTTGGAAATGGGACAGAGCAGTCATATATAGACACTATGCGTGCGACAGGAAGTATATGGATTATGGTAATCATGCTTGTTGGAACAGTTATTTCTGCTGCGCTTAGCGCCTTCGTAGGCTGTAAGATGCTCAAAAAACAGTTTGAAAAAGCAGGTATCACGAAATGAGAAGGCTGAATTTTGATCCCCGCACCAAGTTGTTTCTGGTTCTGCTTTGTGTGTTTTGTGTCATGTTGGCACCTGATATATTTTTTCAGTTCGTTCTGGTGTGTCTTATTGGATTGCTGGCAGCGTTATGCGGAAAATGGAGACAGGCAATATATGGTATTTTGACCTATGCACTTATCTGTCTGTTTACAGCCTGGTGTATGAAAGCAGTAAGCGGAGTCTGGCAGACAATGTTTGTGGCATTTCTGGGTCTTGTACACAAGGTTTATGCCTGCGGAATGATGGCTGGACTTGTTATCAGTACCACGAAGGTAGGAGAATTTCTTTCTGCCATGGCACGCCTGCATTGTCCGAAGAAGCTGACCATTCCTATCGCAGTCATGCTGCGTTATCTGCCGGCTATCAGGGAGGATTGGCATTATATCAAGGATGCCATGAGGCTTAGAGATGTATCGCCGACATTGATTAGTTTTCTAAAAGCGCCTGCCATGACAGTAAATTGTATCTATGTACCGATGTTGACGGCTGCATCAAAGACGGCTGATGAACTCTCCATTGCTTCAGTGACAAGAGGGATAGAGAATCCAAAGCCCCGAACCTGCCTTGTGGAGATTAGAATGAGGGTGGCTGACTGGGCGGTAATGGTGCTGTTTGCAGTATTTCTCGCATCTGAGATTGTATGGAAGGTGGTGGGTATATGATTGAATTTCAGGATATATCGTTTTCCTATCCCGAAGGCACAGAAGGGGGACTGAAAAACATCAATCTGACGATTCCAGATGGACAGTGTGTGCTGTTTTGCGGACAAAGTGGTTGCGGAAAAACTACGCTGACCCGTCTCGTTAATGGGCTGATTCCACAGTTTTTTGATGGAGAACTGACAGGAAATGTGTTATTCAATGGTGAGAATTTATTCAATGTTCCTATGTATCAAATTGCAGAAAAGGTTGGAAGTGTGTTTCAAAATCCGCGCACACAATTTTTCAATGTTGATACCGACAGCGAGATTGTATTTGGACTGGAGAATGAAGCCGTCCCACAGGAAGAACTAAAATCCAGCGTGATGGAAACAGCCAAATCCTTACATATAGAGTCATTGCTGGGACGGAATATCTTTGCTTTGTCAGGTGGTGAGAAGCAGAAAATTGCATTTGCATCGGTATATGCCATGAATCCAGAGGTGTATCTGCTGGATGAACCCTCAAGTAATCTGGATATGGCGACAATCAAAGAACTGCGAGAGCATTTGAAACTTATCAAAGCTCAGGGCAAAACAATAATTATAGCAGAACACCGTCTTTATTATCTGATGGATGTGGTAGACCGGATTATCTATTTGGAAAACGGAAAAATTGCAGGAGATTGGACACCGGAGCAGTTTTTTAAAGTAGATGTCACAAAGCGACAAAAAATGGGGCTTCGGGCGATTGAGCTGGCGAAGGAACTTCCGAACGAACGGAGTACAAAGTCTGCTTTATGTCGTTTGGAACTTAAGGAGGTTATGCTGTCATACCGCAAGCAGCCTGTTTTGCAGAATATATCTTATCGGGCGGCATCTGGGGATGTTATTGCAGTTGTTGGTCATAATGGAGCTGGGAAAACAACATTTTCACGTGCACTATGCGGATTGCACAAAGAGGCGTGTGGCGTATATTTATGGGATGGAAAGCCCCAAAAATCTAAAGAGCGTATGAGGTGCTCCTATATGGTTATGCAGGATGTCAATTACCAGCTTTTTGCTGAAAGCGTGGAGGCAGAGTGTACATTCGGTATTCGGAATCCTGATATGGAGACTGCAGATCAGACGCTTTACAAGTTAGGGCTTGTACCATTTCGGGAACGTCACCCGAATACGCTCTCAGGTGGGCAAAAGCAACGGCTGGCAGCAGCATGTTCTATGGTTTGTGGAAAAGACCTGCTGGTGTTTGACGAACCCACCAGCGGACTGGACTATGACAGTATGGTAAGGCTTGCCGAACTAATCAGGCAGCTATCTAAGATGGGAAAGATTATTTTTATAGTGACACATGATTACGAATTCTTCTGCCGAACCTGTACAAGGGTATTACATCTGGATCGTGGCAGAGTAATGGATGATTTTAGTATCTCAGAGGAATCCGTTCAGAGGATTCAGGAGATTTTTGATGTGAGGTGATAAACTTGAAAGAAACTAAAAGTACATTTGGCTGGATATTTACTTTTGCAGGACAGAAAAAATCCGGATACATTGGAAGTGTGTGTCTGGCTATGGCTGGGGCAGTATTTCAGATGTTTCCTTTCTTGGTGATGGCAAGGATTCTTGAAAAGCTGATGGATGGCAATCGTGAATTTACCGGGTATATGATGGATTGTGCAGTGATGGCGGTATTTTGGATGTTCAGAGTGCTGTTTCATTCTCTATCTACGATGCTGTCTCACAAGGTAACTTTTACAGTATTGACAAACATTCGTAAGCAGGGGCTTTCCAAACTCTCTCGTATGCCGCTTGGCGCTGTACAGGCAAAAGGCTCAGGGGAATTAAAGAACATTCTTGTGGAACGGGTAGACAGTATTGAACCAACACTGGCGCATGTGCTTCCGGAGATGAGCAGTAATGCCATGGTAGTACTGGCAACACTTTGCTATCTGTTTGTTCTTGACTGGCGTATGGCTCTGGCATCACTTATCACACTGCCGCTGGGAATGATTTTCTTTATGCTGATGATGGCAGGATATGAGAAAAATTATGCACGAACGGTAGCAGCAATCAATACGCTGAATGATACAGCAGTGGAGTATATCGGTGGAATTGAAGTTATCAAGGCATTTGGAAAAGCAAAAAGCAGTTATGAAAAATTTACGAAGGCTGCTAAAGAATGTGCCCAAAGCTACATAGACTGGATGAATAAGAGCAACTTTTATTTTACATTTGCCATGAATATTATGCCTGCGACACTTTTATCTGTGCTTCCGATTGGAGGAATGTTGTTGAAGGCAGGAACATTGGCACCGGAAAAATTTGTTCTAATCGTTATTCTGTCAATGGGGCTTGTAATTCCGATTATCGGCTGCATGAAATTTACAGATGATTTGGCAAAGGTAGGTACAATCATTGGGCAGGTGGTGGATATTTTAACTGCATCTGAACTTAGCCGCCCGGAAACAGACATGAAAGCGCCTGAGAGTCGTAACATAGAATTAAAGGATGTTCATTTTGGATACAGTGATGAGGAGATATTGCATGGAGTGAATTTGACATTCCAGGAAGGGACGGTGAATGCACTGGTTGGTCCGTCGGGCAGTGGTAAATCTACAATTGCTAAGTTGATTGCATCATTCTGGGATGTAGGTAATGGTTCTATAACTGTTGGGGGAACAGATATCCGAAACATTTCATCCGAACATTATAACAGCCTCATTGCATATGTATCTCAGGATAACTTTTTGTTTGATACTACTGTGCGGGAGAATATCCGCATGGGAAAACAGGATGCGACGGATACAGAGGTGGAACAGGCTGCAAAGGACTGTGGTTGTTATGATTTTATTATGGGACTTGAGGAAGGCTTTGAAACACAGGTCGGAGGCGGTGGCGGACATCTTTCCGGTGGCGAAAGACAGCGCATTTCCATTGCCCGCGCGATGCTCAAAGATGCTCCTATCGTTATTCTGGACGAGGCTACCGCATATACAGACCCAGAAAATGAGGCGGTGATTCAGGAGAGTGTGGCAAGGCTGGTACATGGAAAAACGCTGATTGTCATTGCTCACAGGCTATCTACTATTGTAGATGCAGATCAGATTATTGTAGTCAATAACGGATGTATTGAGGCAGTGGGGACACAGGACGAACTATTGAAAAGCTGCCTTCTGTATCAAAAGCTTTGGAATGCCCATATCGCATCCAGGGATACTGCAAAGGGAGGTAGTGAAAATGCTTGATATATTAAGAAAATTTTTCCGGTTTTGTGACGAACGGGAGCGGAAAGAGTTTTATATATCTATCGGACTTGGCGTTGCGGCAGCTATTTTTTCTGCGATGAAAATTCCTGCAATCGGAGTTATGCTGCAGGCAATTTTAAATGGTGCAGTTACGACAAAGGCAATCCTGCTGTCATTTGTAATTATGCTGGTATCTGTGGTTGGTTCCTCGCTACTTAAATATAAGGCAACAGCCCTGCAGACGGATGGAGGATATTCTACTACTGCAAACAAGAGAGTACAGATTGCTGAACATCTGCGCTATCTTCCTATGGGATATTTTAATAAAAACAGCCTTGGTGCGATTACATCTGTCACTACAAACACCATGGATAATCTCTCAGGAGTATCTACCCGTGTGGTGATGTTCGTTACAGAAGGAATCTTTTCCACGATGGTGATGACATTGGCTTTGTTTTTCTTTGACATAAGGGTAGGAATACTTATCATAGCAGGTCTGGCTCTTTATTTTGTTGTGAACAAGGCTATGCAGGCGAAATCCGAACAGACGACGCGAAGTAAGACCGAAAGCGATACTGCGGTCGTAGAGCGTGTTCTGGAATTTATTAAGGGTATCGCTGAAGTAAAATCCTATTCCCTCACAGGAAAGTATAACCGTCAGCTCGAAACAGCCATTGATGAAAATTCTGCCGCCAACATAGATATGGAATTAAAGCTTCAGCCACTTATGCTGGCTCAGAATGCGGTGGCAAAATTCATTGATGTAAGTGTAGTGGTCCTGTCTATCGGACTTTATACCTCAGGGCGCATGGAGCTTTTTAACTGTGTGATGATGTGCAGCTGTTCCTTTCTGCTTACCGAGGGGGTGGAACAGGCAGGAACCCAGTCAAGTCTGTTGCGAGTGGTGAATACATGTGTTGATCAGGCTGAAAGCATTTTAAAATTGCCAGCCATGGATATTACAGGTGAGGAGATTGCACCCACAAATTATGATATTCAGGCAAAGAATATTAGTTTTTCCTATGATAAGAAGCAGATTATAGGTGATATAACACTGGAAATACCACAAAAAACGGTTACAGCGGTTGTCGGTCCATCGGGTGGAGGTAAAACTACACTCTGCCATCTTCTTTCACGTTTCTGGGATGTGGATGCCGGGCAGGTCACATTGGGCGGTCATGATGTGCGGGAGTACAGTATGGACAGCCTGATGAAAAATTTCAGCTTTGTGTTCCAGAATGTATATCTGTTTCATGATACGATAGCCAATAATATCCGATTTGGAGAGCCTGATGCATCCATGGAAAAGGTTGTAGAGGCAGCTAAAAAGGCACGCTGCCATGATTTTATCATGAAGCTGCCACAGGGGTACGAAACTGTTATTGGAGAGGCAGGGGGTTCGCTCTCTGGTGGAGAACGCCAGCGACTTTCCATTGCCCGGGCGATGCTGAAAGATTCTCCTATTATTATTCTGGATGAAGCCACAGCCAATGTAGATCCAGAAAATGAGCAGGAGCTGATGGAAGCCATGCAGGAGATAACGCATGAAAAAACAGTAATTATGATTGCACACCGGCTGAAAACGGTTCGTCATGCTGACCAGATACTTGTGGTGGACAAGGGTCAGATTGTTCAGCGTGGAACACACGAGGAATTGATGGCACAGGAAGGCATCTATCGCCATTTTATTAGTAACAGAGAGCATGCTGTGGGGTGGAAATTGTGATTGGGTGTTATTTCGAGGTATAGAATAGGTTTATATTTTAGCACGAATTCAGAAGCATATGCGTAATTGAGTCTCTATAATAGGTCATTGTAAAGGAGAGATGCAATTATGGATATCAGACAATTAAAAGAAAATAAGTTGAAAACAATACTTCAGTTTTCAATCCCAAGCATTATTGCAATGCTGTTACAGACGGTAATAACGATTACAGATGGCTATTTTACGGGAAATTATGTGGGAGACAATGCACTGGCAGCAATCAATCTTGGACTACCAATCCTATATGTTTATCTGGGAGCAGGACTTTGTGTAGGTGTGGGTGGCTCTGTCATCAGTGGACGGCTCTTAGGAGCAAAAAAAGACAAAAAGCATCTGAAGTGTTTTCACAAACTATGGTTACAGCGGTCGTAATTGGTGTTATCCTATCGCTGGCAGTATTTGTGTTGTTTACACCGATACTTGGATTCTTAAGAGCAGATGGTGAATTATCAGGTTATTTTACAGACTATTATAGGATTATGTTGTTTACCTATCCTCTTATGGTGCTGGGAACGATACTTGGAATGTTTATCCGGGTGAATGGAAAACCACAGTTATGTATGCTGGTGAGTATCGCCGGATGTATATTGAAATAGCAGAAGGGAATCCTATAAGGTTATATAGTTTGGATGAAATCACGGAGATATTCGGTAAATTAGGACTTCGTATTTGTAACAGCTTTGCTGACTTCAGTGGAAAGCCGAGTTCTGATAATGATATTCAATTGATGGTTTATTCCATACGAGAATAAAAATAGAGTAGACGAATTATTTAGCAATCTTCATCAAATCTTTATTTTTTTCTGTTAGGTTATATTTCAGTAAGAAATGAAATATAGAAGGAAGGATAGTAAAGATGGAAATGATGTTGCAGACACAAAATCTATGTAAATATTTTAAAAAGCAGAAAGCAGTAAATAATGTTTCACTTAATATCGAAAAGGGAGAGATTTATGGACTGCTTGGACCGAATGGTGCGGGAAAATCTACCACATTGAAAATGTTGACTGGTATGATGAAACCAACTGCAGGAAAGATTTACTTTGATGGAAAACTTTTGGATAGGAAAGATTTATCAAAAATAGGAGCGTTAATTGAAAATCCGCCTATTTATGAAAATCTTTCCGCCAGAGAGAATTTGAAGGTAAGACAATTATTGCTTGGTACAGATGAAAACAGAATTGATGAGGTCTTGCAGATTGTATCACTTACAAACACCGGAAAGAAGAAAGCAGGACAGTTTTCTTTGGGGATGAAGCAAAGACTAGGCATTGCAATGGCATTGCTTGGAGAACCGGAACTTTTGATATTGGATGAACCTACGAATGGATTAGATCCAATAGGCATCGAGGAATTACGAGAGCTGATCCGGTCTTTTCCGGAACAGGGAATCACTGTAATTCTCTCCAGTCATATTCTCTCAGAGGTACAGTTACTTGCAGATAAAGTCGGGATTATTTCAGGTGGAATCTTAGGATACGAAGGAGCATTAAAGCAGGGAGATAATCTTGAAGATTTGTTTATGAATGTGGTAAGAAAAAACCAGAAAGCAGGTGAAATCCATGGTTAATATTATAAAAGCAGAACATCAAAAAGCCAAAAGAACCATGCGAAAAAAGTTTATCTGGGGATTTCCTCTTCTTACATTTGTCATGGCATTTATATTTACTCTTGGGATGACAAATGCTTATGCAGAAAGTGTTTGGAACTGGTGGTATACACTTTTGCTGCCGGGGATGATTGCTCTATTTTGTTATCTTTCTGTGGCGCAGGAGAAAAAGATAAAATACTATCATTTAATGACTATTCCCACAGACAGAAGAAAATTGTTGCTGGGGAAAATTATTTATATTGGGTACATGATTTTGTTTTCTAATGTGATTGTGTTTGCAGGAGCAACGCTTGGAGGCTTTCTTCTAACGACACATGTTCCAGTTGGAGGAGCGTTGATTGCAGTATTGTTTCTGACGGTTTCTGAGTTATGGGAGATTCCGGTAGCTTTATTTTTAAGTGAACGATTTGGAATGATTGTAAACCTGTTCGTCTGCCTATTTATTACCGTCAGCGGTGTGGTAATATCACAAACCAGAATCTGGTATGTACTTGTTTCTGCAATCCCTATGCGAATGATGTGCCCGTTGCTTCATGTTTTACCAAATGGACTTGCCGCAGAAGCAGGGAATCCTCTTTTGGATACGGGAGTCATTGTTCCGGGAATGTGTCTCTCAATCATCTGGTTTGTTTTTGTAACGGTTCTGTTTTTGAAATGGTTTGAGAGAAGAGAGGTGAAATAAGATGATTGGAAGATCTCTTAATGCAGACTTGCGAAAGATGAAAGGAACATCTGTGATTCTGGCACACTTACTGATTCCGATTATAACCAGCGTTGTATTTTTAATGTACTACTCTTTTTCACTATGGGATGACAATATGAAAATAATCGCATTTTATCAGGCAATAGGAGCAGGACTTCCGGTACTTATTGGAATTTTTACAGCAAGTGTGATGGAGCAGGAACAAAATGCAGGTAACTTTCAGAATATGTTATCCTTATCGAAAAAAGGAGTGGCATTTATATCGAAGCTGCTGCTGTTACTGATGCTTTGCCTTGGCTCTGTCTTACTGACTACTTTGATATTTGGAACTGGATTTGGAATGATATCAGCAAGTGGTAGCTGGAGTAACAGCAATATGGAAATTGTAAAAATATGTGTTGTTGCAGCATTGCTGCTGTGGGGAAGCAGTGTTCCACTTTATCTGTGGCAGCTGATTCTGGCTTTTCAGTTTGGAAAAGGGGTATCCATTGGAGCAGGGATTATATCAGGACTGATCAGTGCATTGATGCTTACCGGACTTGGAGATTATGTGTGGAAATATGTATTTGTCTGTTGGACGGGAAGAGTACCGTATACTTATCTGCAATCTGTGTTGGGAGAAACTAATGCAGGCGAATGGTTGTTATTTATACCAGGCTGCTTAATATTTACAGGGATTAGTATGATATACTATTTTTGGTGGGTAAACCACTGGGAAGGAAACAAAATATCGGAGTAGAATCGAGGGGGAACTATGGCAAAAATACTGGCGGTTGATGATGAGCCGGCAATTCTGGAAATGATAGAAAACATTTTGGCTAAGGATGGACATCTGGTTACCAAAGTAAGTAATCCACTGAAACTTAATATGGAAGAATTACATCGTTATGACCTGATTTTACTTGACATTATGATGCCTGGAATTGATGGCTTCGAGTTATGCAAAAAAATCAGGACACTTGTGGATTGTCCGATTTTGTTTCTTACGGCAAAAACAGAGGAAAACAGTCTGGTGAATGGGCTTTCGTTGGGAGCAGATGATTATATTTCAAAGCCATTTGGAGTAATGGAACTTCGGGCAAGGATTCATGCACATCTCAGAAGAGAACACAGGGAACATTCTGTCCGGATGGTTTTGGGGAGAGTCTGCATTCAAATATCTCAAAAGAAACTGTTGATGGATGATAAGGAACTTTCTCTTACGAAAGCGGAGTACGAAATCTGTGAATTTCTGGCTAAAAACAGGGGACAGGTTTTCTCGAAGGAACAGATTTTAGAAAAGGTCTTTGGTTTTGACAGTGAGAGTAATGACAGTACCATTATTACACATATCAAAAATATAAGATCGAAATTTGCGGAGTATAATTATACACCGATAAAAACAGTCTGGGGGATTGGATATAAATGGGAAGAGTAAAGAGAAGCAATGCACTCAGCAGGATTTTTATGAGATATGTACTTGTCATGCTTGGATCATTAGTCGGTTTGGTGATTGTTGCTTATCTGCTACTTTACCTTTTGATCAGTGTGGGCTGCATTTATCCGGCGAATTATGCAGAGCAAAAGATTAATGAAGCATATGATACGATTTTGCATGCAGATAAAGTGACTGCTGAGATGATTCCTGCACTTTGTAATTATGTCATTTTTTCAGAGAAGGGAGAGGAAATAGGTGGAAATCTTCCAGAACAATACGAACAGATAGCATGGAATGTTGCAAAGTATGGAACCGCATCCGGGAAATATTTTTATAAAGTAATTTCAAGGGAAAATGAATATGTTGTTTTGCAATATCGCCTGACACCTCAGTATCATTCGGCTTTTTTGAGGGAGCATTTTATAGGACCTCAGAATGTGATGAGTATTATGGCTGTGATTGGAGCGATAGCGATTATCATCATTCCGTCCATATGTTTTGGAAAAAGAATCAAAAAGCAGATGCAGCCTGTGTTAGATGCCATCGATCAAATAAAGAATCAGAACCTGGAGTATGAGACATCTGGTTCCGGTATCAAAGAGTTTGATGATTGTTTATCGGCAATCGATGATATGCGAGATGCATTGCGGGAATCCTTAGAAAAGCAATGGAAAACAGAGCAGGAAAAGAACCAGCAGATGTCTGCTTTGGCGCATGATATTAAAACACCTCTTACGATTGTAAGGGGAAATGCAGAACTACTTTCAGAGACTGAACTGACCACGGAACAGAAAAATAATATTACCTATGTTTTAAACGGTACAACACAGATACAAAGTTATGTCCAGCAGTTGATAGATGTCACAAAATCATGGAATTGCAGTGATGTTACCTATACAACGGTGATGTTAGAAGATTTTTTTACAGATATAAAGGAGCAGGCACTTGGGCTGGCAGAAATCTATCACCAGAAAATAGATTGGAAGGCAAAGCAAAGTGATAAAAAGGTAATGATTGTCTATGATCAAATGTTTCGGGCAGTAATGAATGTGATTCAGAATGCAGTGGAGCATACAAAAGAAAATGGAATCATTTATATTGGTGCAAAGGAGCATGATGGTCGGCTGACATTCATTGTGGAGGATAGTGGATCAGGATTTACAAAAGAAGCATTATTGCATGGCACAGAGCAGTTTTTTATGGATGACACAAGTAGAAATGGAGAAGCCCATTATGGGATTGGGCTATTTTTTGCAAAAACTGTGGCTGAAAAATATGGCGGAGGGATTAAACTTTCAAATTCTGAAAATACAGGTGGGGCGAAGGTAGAGATATTTTTCCTGAGTAGTCAGGAAACACGCTAAATAGAACGCAATTAAGCTATGTAAAAGAAATTTTACATGCTTTTATCTAATATGTAAAAGCCTTTTGATAGACATTACTACTACGTTTGCTGTAATCTCATAGAAGAAAGGGGGCATACAGAATTATGATAGCTGATAAAATTAAAAATGCTCGTACTATAAAAAACTTACACAGGAACAGGTTGCTGAAGATATCAATGTTTCCAGGCAGACTATTTCTAACTGGGAAAATGGAGTTTCCCATAGTTAAAGATACCACACCCAATATCACAAACTCACGCTTAAACAATATTCCTTAGTCAACCACATACAATAGCAAATACAAAAAAGCTGGAAGCAGACTTAATTTTGCTTCCAGCTTTTCTATATTATTTAGTTTTGATGAAGCCGTTCTATAATACTTGTTTTTGCGATCTTTCGATATATGATTGCCGGAATAATAACCGTTAGCGCAATCAAAAATGGATAGATAACAAACATAGGGAAAATAACAAATTTATAAGTGAAAAACCAAATGCTATTTGAAATTGCTCTTACAATGATAACCGATACCAGAGAACCAAATACGATTGACGCAACAACTGTTCCCGCAGCATAGTATAAGCCCTCAAATGACAGCATTTTCTTTAGCTGTTTTCCTGTCATACCAATACTTTGAAGCATGGCAAGTTCTTTTCTTCGTGTAATAATGCTGGTAAGAACAGAGTTTACAAAATTTGTAATTCCTATTAAGCCAATGATAATGCTTAACGCTCCCCCTATGGTAATAATCAGAGAGGTTAAATCATTAAAGGAATTGATATACGTTTGTTTAGAGTCGTAATTCATACTCGGCTCAATGTCCTCAACATAGCTGCTCAAAAATTCCTCCATATCAGCTTCCATACCGTCAACTACATTGAATGGGAAGCTAACCAAATGAGGTTGCTCGCAAAGAGGTAAGAAAACATCCGTCGGCATATAGAACTTTGCAAATCCGGTACTTCTTATCGTATCGGTGTTTTCATTGATTAGCACCTTTGCCATAACCTTGCAGTCAAAGTTATTATCTATACTACTGGAAAGTCCGTTCATTTGTACATGATTGAAGTGAAGTGTATCGCCAACATGAATATTAGGGTCATCAATAATGTTTCCATTGTAATCAGCGGTCAGGGCATACAGTACATAGTTCCCGGATTTTAATGCTTCCCAATCAATCGTTCCCTCTATAACATCCATTGAGTTCAGTAAAAAATCATCTGCTCCATATAATTGAACCAAAGGATTTCCCTCAGCGTCTTTGTTATAATTTGAGGTAACTCCATTCTCGACAGAAAATGCTTCTTCCAAAATCTTTGTAGTATATAACTCGCCACCCTCATCAAATGCCGGATTTTGCTTAACTGCTTCAATAAAAGAAGTGGAAAGGTCATTTTTGCTGTCGCTATTTCCAAACTTAAAATTGAAGTAATCCGCAGTAGAGATGATGAAATCCTTGTTTACAAATTTCTCTACATATTTTTCCACATCAAAGCCGCTTGCAAGTGTGAATACAGTGTTGAATAATACCAAACTCAAAGTCATAGAAATAATAACCAAAATTGTACGTTTCTTGTTCCGACCAAGATTTGATAATGCCATGCGATGAATTTTGGCTCCATGTATAGACTTTTTATTAGACGTCTTTTTGCCTTGAAATGCTGTTGCGTCATTTTCGGTATAGCGGATTGCTTCAATAGGCGATACTGAACCTGCTATTTTGGCAGGCTTATTTACGCTAATAATTACTGTAACAAGTGCAAATAAAGCAGCTCCGATAAAAATAATTGGATTAGCAGTTACTTTTACTCCTGCGTCCGAAGCATAAACTGTGCCGTTCATTAAAAATGGTACTAATGCTCGTCCAACAAAGAAACCAATTAGCAAGCCGAATGGAATACCGATAAAGGAAAGTAACATAGCCTGTTTGCTGATAAGTTTCTTTATTTGTCGTTTTGTTGTGCCTAAAGTTTTAAGCTGTCCGTAGGATTGAATATCTTGAATGACAGAGATTTGGAAAATATTATATATAATCAAATACCCTGTTATCATAATTAAAAGTATGCCAACAATCCCCGAAATCAATAAAGCTGGATTTTCTAAAAAGTTACTGCCTTGATATGCAGGACTAACACGAGCGATCACATAATTGTCATCTGATGGACTTCCGCCCATAGTATCACAAGTATAGCCCGTTTCAGCAAGAAGCTGATGTAATTTTGATTCGATAGCTCCGTTTCCATGAAACATAACATAAGCGGCGACTACGCCGGAATAGTCATTATCTTCGGGATAGGTGTATGTTAAAAGTTCAGAATTATTGTCAACAAAGGCTTTAGAAACAATAAGTCGTCCAATATTACTTAGGCTGTCTGTTTCCCAAAATCCGCATAGTACAAAATTCTTTGAATATGAAATCCCTTTAATTTGATAGTCCAAAGTTACGGTTGCTCCGATTTCAGCAGGAATACCAAGTGCGTCCAGCGTTTTGGTATCAGCCATAATTTCATTCTCTGCTTCAGGACGGTGTCCCGTTGTTGGCTCATACCGTGCAAACTTCAAAGCAGTATCGTCCATAAACCACATATCAGCACGCCATTTTTCCAGTCCGGGATTATTGATATGATAAGACACTGCCTTTGTATAGGCAATCTGTTCAATCATCTCATTGCCTTTTATATTATCAAAAACCTCATCGCTTATATAATTCAAAACCGCTTGACCGTCGCCACCTTGTTTTCTGATATTTTGGTCGTGAACGGTATCTATCAAACCAGAGCCTAATGTAAAAATGGTTGTAAAGAGTATAGTAGTTAGAGCGATTGCAATAATTGCAATGATATTTCTACTCTTTCCTGCTTTGAAATAACGGTTGGATAATTTTTTGATAACAGGGCGATTGCTATTTCCAAATAAAATATCATTCATAGTTTTTGCCCCCCTTATTCTGCAATTTTCCCGTCCTCAATGCGGACAATACGGTCTGCAAGCTGGGCGATCTCGCTATTGTGGGTAATCATCACAATCGTTTGATGAAATTTCTGGCTTGTTACTTTCAACAGTCCCAATACATCGCTGCTTGTTTTACTGTCAAGATTGCCCGTTGGTTCATCGGCTAATATAATGGCAGGCTTTGAGACAAGGGCGCGAGCAATCGCTACACGCTGTTGCTGACCGCCGGATAAGTTGTTCGGCATATTTTGCAGCTTATCGCCGAGTGCCAGCATTTGCACAACTTCGTCCATGAAATTTTTATCTACTGTATCGCCATCCAATTCTACGGGCAAAACAATGTTTTCATATACATTGAGAACGGGAACAAGGTTATAGTTCTGGAAAATAAAACCGATATTGCGTCTGCGGAAAATCGTAAGCTGTTCATCGTTCAGCCCTGACAAATCTTTTCCCTTGACCTTTACATTACCGGAAGTGGGAACATCCAAGCCCCCCATCATATTGAGCAATGTGGATTTTCCGCTGCCGGAAGTTCCCACAATGGCAACAAATTCTCCCTGTTCGACAGTGAGAGTTACACCATCCAGAGCTTTTGTGATATTCGGCTCGGTGCCATAGTATTTTTTCAAGTTTTTTGTTTCTAAAATGCTCATAGAGAACACCATCCTTTCTTGTGATGGCTTCATTATAAAGGGCAATCCTCACAGAAATGTCACAGCCGACATAATAAATTGCCCTGAAATGTCACAATCCTGTGACATTTCAAAAAAACAGGTTATTCATGGGGAAGAAAAACGGAGAATGTTGAGCCTGTTCCTACTTGAGAAGTTACTTGTATATAACCGTTCTGCAAGCTAATAATTTCCCTTGCGAGATACAGCCCAATGCCGATTCCCTCTATATCGTGGACATTTTCTTCCCGATAAAAGCGCCTAAAAATTGCTCCCTGTTGGTTTTCGGGAATACCTTTGCCGGTATCAGTGATGCTGACTTTCAGGTGCATTTCCCAGCTTTCAACGCAAACACGGATAGAACCGTACTCCGGCGTGTACTTAACTGCATTATCCAATATGTTAAATAGGGCTTCTGCCGTCCATTTGCGGTCATGGGAAACAACCAATGTTTCCGGGCAGTTTACTTCAACTTGTATGTGCTTCCTTTCAGCGTTCAGAAAGATACCACCCAGAGCCATAGCAAGAGTATCATAAATGGGCTGCTGTTTCTTTTCAAGTGAGATAACACCCGTTTCAAGCCGGGATGTTTTTATCATAGCCTGCATTAAGAAATCCAGTTTATCAAGCTGTGTGCCACTGGCAAGCAGAAATTCCCGCTGTTTATCCGATGGCACTTCTTGTTCTAATAAGGTGGCATTTACCATTTTTAAGTTTGCTATCGGTGTCTTTACCTGATGAGAAATATCGGAAATCAATTCCTGTAAGTCAGCTCGTTCACTGGCAACGCTGTTTTTGCTTTCCTGCATAACCTCATAAAGACGCACCAGCCGATGATTGATTTTATAAAATAGGTTTTCTTCTTCGGCAACCTGTGATATATCTATTTTTCCATTCATCATTTCGTCTAAGGTGCAGCAAAGTATTTCAGAAAACAAAGTCAGCTTTCGCCGTATCAGTATCACAAAAACAGTAACACAAAGCAGAAAAAGCAGACAGAACGCCATGCTACAAAATACCACAGACATTTCTTTTGTCAGGATATATAGAACCGAAAACATGACCACGGATAAAAGTAAAATGGTAGTTGCCAGTATTATGCAGACTTTATTTAAGGAGAGTTTTTTTGAAATCATTTTTGCGCTCCTCCAATCCACATATAGCCCATACCGTAAACGGTTTTGATGTAGGAATGCTGGTTCGTTTCAATTTTACTGCGGATGCGGCTGATCGTTGTGGTAAGTGCGTGTTCATCCACATAATTTTCATCTATATCCCACAGCTTTTCAAGCAATACCTGCCGGGTCAGGACAGTTTGAGAATTTCTTGTCAGCACTTTTAGTAAACGATATTCCAATGATGTAAGGGTAATCGGCTGTCCTGCAAGACACGCTGATAATTCGGAAAAATTGATATACAAATTCCCATCATCGTAGAAATCTCCGCCGGATTGTGCTGAAATGCGGTTCAGTAAAGCAGATACTTTCTTTTGGAACACGCTGATAGGAAAGGGCTTTGTTACATAATCATCTGCGCCCAATTCAAATCCTTTCAGCATATCGCTTTCCATATCATTTGCGGTTAGAAAAATCACGGCGGTATCAGGACGGCGTTCTTTTACCTCACGGCATATATCAAACCCGTTCCCATCTGGCAGATTGACATCCAAAACGATTAAATCATAATCCTGTTTTTCAAGAAATCTTATGGCAACAGCCTTTGACATAGCCCCATCCACGGAATATCCGACAGCCGACAGATTATAGCTTAATGTCTTATTCAAAAGCTGGTCATCTTCAACAACCAGTATTCGCATAGTATCACATCCTTTTTCTTTTTATAGTATCAGCAAAATGTCACAGAAACCTCACAACGAGAAAAAAATTTAGTATTCTGTCAGTTCCACAATTACATTACTTTGCAGATACAGCCAGTCCGTAAATTCTTTCGGGCTGGCTGTTCCTGTTTTTACAGCCTTTTTTCTCTGCAAGGCTTCTTTCTTAAAGTCGGAAAAGGCAACCTGTATTTTTTCCAGACGGTCAGCCGGAAAGCCTGCGGTATTTTTTACTCGGTTTATTTTGTTGCGCCAGTTCTGGCATTCATTTTTATAAAGCAGGTCATAGTTGTTTTCTCTTGCCCTCTCGTCAAATTCCCGCTTGTTTTGAAGCGCCTGTGCTTTTCGGCAATTGTCGCTGCACAGCTCATACCGCTGGCTCTTTGCCAGAAAATATTTTCCACAAACCTTGCACCGCCGGAAGCAAAGCCCCCAGTCATTCAGCCTGTTCAGATAATAGGTAATCAACGGGTAGAGGGACGCATAGGCAGACACACATTCTTCTGTGCGCCGGTTGTCCGGGAACCAGAGGTCAAGCCGGGTATCTTCTGACGGTGCGCCTTTGAAATAAAGGCTGCCAGCTTGAAAATGTTTCGGTTTTCCTGTCTCCCTGTCAAAGCTCATGGTTTCGTTATGGAATACCCCGGTCAGGCTGCTCATTTTATCCATGAAGCGGTCACAGGCAGCGTTACGGTCACGGGGTTCTCTGGCAAGCAGATAGCTGTTCCAGATACGGAACGCCACATACATTTTCAGAGGGTCGTTGCTAAGATATTTCTCCCAAAGAAATTCGCTTGCCGCCTGCTCCAGCTCCGGCTGTTCCCATCGGTTGGAGTGGAGGGCTTGCCGCAGCGGAGAAAGCCCGTATAAGTTCCAGTCTCTGTCCGTGTCACGCTCAAAGTTTATCAAAAAAGTTCCCAGTGGGCGTGTCATATCACAAAGCACCTCTGCGTTTTGGCTCCCGTTCAAACGGAAGCGGATCTGCTGTTCTTCCCCAATCAAAATCCGTTCTTTCATTTTCTTCCTGTCCAGCGTCAGGACAAACAAAATCCTTTCAAAACATGGCTCATGCCGTATAAATTGATTCTCCATCCCTATCCCCTGCCTTTGTTTATGGTAATTATATAATTTAGTTATATCCATTACACTCATGGTATCGCAGAAGCATTGTTTTGTCAAGGATAGTCCGCTATGATGATTGCAGTTGGTAATTTCGTACCAAACAGTACTTTGACAAGTGAATGACCGTCCAAAAAGGATATGACCGGCAGGAGAAGTGACGCATCCGGCGCACCAATGCAGGGAAACACCGCAGGAATGGGGCAGGAAAACGGATTTTGGGGAGAACGGCAACAGGAAGCATTTTAACCTATTTGATTTATGGGAGGAACAGAATGAACGATAAAAAGAGATTGAACAGCTACGAGGATTTACCGCTGGTTCTGGATGTGGCGGACATCCAGCGGATTATGGGAATTTCAAGAGCGAGCGCCTATGAGCTGGTACACACCCCCGGCTTTCCGGCGTTCCGCAGGGGCAGGCTTATCAAGGTCAGCAAGATTGCTTTCTTTGAATGGATGGCAAAAGGCTCCGAAACCGTACCGGGAAGTGACAAATAAGCGTGAGGTATCATTCCCTGACTGCAATACTGCCGCACTTTCCAAAGGGGCATACAGAGGGAAAAACCTTAAAAATGATACCGAGACGCTACACCAAAACAGCCTATCTGCGTACATCAGATAGAAACGGAGAAAGGAGCCGGTTATGGCAAGAATGAGCAACAAGCGACGGCTGGAATGGTCTTTCTTCTTAAATGACCGCAGCCGTATCACTTACAACGAACTGTGCCGGAAATGCCAGCACGAATGTAAACAGAGCTTCCGGGCGGTTGTGGTTGACTGCCCGAAGTATCTTTCCAAGCGTTCCAAGAAAAAGGACAAGACTGCCGGAAACGGCAAAATCCCTTAGGAACTAAGGGCGCACTTCTATACATAGTCTAAAGACCATGTATCGTGCGTCCTGCGGAGCTTACCTCTGCCGCTGATAAAATCAGCAATCCGAGGTCTGCGTTCGCTTTGCTCCGACAAGGTGGCTACACCCCCTTGCGCCGCTAAAGCGGCTATCCCCTGTGTACCCGCCGCAAAGAGAAATCCGCTCTGCGTTTTTCCCTTTTCATCGGGTTTTATAGAAGCACTGACACACAGACTGTCTGCGGATGGTCTTTCTTTATCTTATAAGCAAAGGATGTGAGAACATGGAAAAATCTTTGGAACAGTTAAAGCAGGAATATGAAAAAACCACTGTCCTGCTGGAACGGGAAAAACGGAAAATGCAGCGTTTGAAAAACCGGCAGGCGTATCTGGAAAGCGGTTCCCGGAAACAGAGGACGCACCGGCTGATTACCCGTGGGGCAGCCGTTGAGAGCATTGTGCCACAGACAAAGGAGCTGACCGAAACGGAATTTTATTCCCTCATGGAAAGCATTTTGAATCTGCCGCAGGCGGAGCCTTTCATCCGGTCTGCCGCAGAAAACCACGCCCGTATTTCCGGGCAGGAGAAAGGCGGTGACTAAGGATAGCACTTTATCATTTTTCAATCGCACAGATAAAGCGCAGCGCCGGTCAGAGCGCCATTGCCAGCGCAGCCTACCGAGCCGGGGAGCGTCTTTACAGCAGCTACTATGGAGAAGTCAGCGACTACACCAAAAAGGGCGGCGTGATCGCTTCGGAAATCATGCTGCCGCCCCATGCGCCGGAAATATATCTTGACCGGGCGACCCTCTGGAATGCTGTGGAGAACTGCGAGAAACATCCAAAAGCACAGCTTGCCTATTCATTTGATATTGCCATGCAGAATGAATTGACGCTGGAAGAAAACATGGAGCTGGCGAGGAAGTTCGTGCAGGAGCAGTTTGTGGCAAAAGGCATGATTGCCGATCTTGCTTTTCACAGTCCGGAGAAAGAGGACGGCGGTATCCCAAACCCGCATTTCCATGTGATGACAACAATGCGCCCTTTGAACCCGGATGGCACATGGGGACAAAAACAGCGGCGGGAATATCTTCTTGATGAAAATGGAAACCGAATCCGGGATAAAAATGGCGATTATATGTTTAATGCTGTCCACACAACAGACTGGCACGAGCCGGAAACGCTGGAACACTGGCGGGAGCAGTGGGCGGTTGCCGTTAATACAAAATTTGAGGAAAAAGGGCTGGATGTGCGTATCGACCACCGTTCCTATGTGCGGCAGGGGCTTGACCTGATACCTACTGTCCACGAGGGAGCTAATGTCCGGCAGATGGAAGCAAAGGGCATCCGCACCGAGAAAGGGGAACTGAACCGCTGGATTAAAGCCACCAACCGGCTCATGCAGGATGTGAGGAAGAAGATCAAAGCTCTGTTTGTCTGGATGGCAGAGGTAAAAGAAGAACTTTCCAAACCCCAGACACCGAGCCTTGCCGACCTGCTGATCGCTTATTACAACCAGCGCAACGCAGGGGCATGGAGCAATAAAGCCAGAACCGGAAACTTAAAGCAGTTTGCCGAAGTCGTCAATTATCTGACGGAAAACAAGCTGCTCACATTAGAGGATTTGCAGGAGCGTCTTTCCTCTGTCAGTGAAGAATTTGAAGCATTAAGCGGCTCCATGAAAAAGAAATCTGCCCGGATAAAGGAATTGCAGGAATTGATACGGGAGGGCGAGAATTACCAGCGGCTAAAACCTGTTTATACGGAATTGAACAATATCAAGTTTAAGAAACAGAGGGAGAAATTTGAAACATCCCACGATGCGGAGTTACGGCTGTTTTATGCCGCCCGCCGTATTTTGAAAGAAAAACTGGACGGAAAACCCATTGCCTTGAAAGCATGGAAACAGGAATACGCACAGTTAAAAACAGAGTATGCCGAACTGTCTCCGCAGCACAAGCCGCTCCGAGAGGAAGTGATACGGCTGCGGCAGGTACAGAACGCCGTAGATACCGCACTGCGCCGGAGAGAGCAGCCACAGGAAGTACAGAGAAAGAAACACGAGATGGAGCTATGACATAACCGGCAGCTTTACCGCTACCGGCATTTTTATGGAGGGAGCATTTGAATGTATTTGAAGCGGTGAAACAGTCTGTTACCACCCGGCAGGCTGCTTCATTCTATGGAATCCGGGTGGGAAGAAACGGCATGGTCTGCTGTCCATTCCACAATGACCGCACGCCCAGCATGAAAGTGGACAGCCGCTTTTACTGCTTCGGCTGCGGGGCTTCCGGGGATGTGATCGACTTTGCCGCTTTGCTGCATGGATTGGGGAAACGGGAAGCTGCGGTCAGGCTTGCGGAGGACTTCGGTGTTTCCTATGAGAAATCCGGCAATGCGCCGCCAGATAGGAAGCGTCACAACAGGTCACAGCCCCGACAAAAATCAGCGGAGCAGAGATTTCGGGAAACGGAACGGTATTGTTTCCGGGTGCTATGCGATTATCTGCGCCTGCTGGAGCATTGGAAAACAGCATACGCCCCACAGCCGCAGGATGCCATCTGGCATCCTCTTTTTGTGGAAGCGTTGCAGAGGATAAGCTACACAGAATACCTTTTGGATATTTTGTTATACGGAGAAATAGAAGAAAAAGCGGCATTGATCGCCGCACAGGGAAAGGAGGTGCTGCGGCTTGAACAGCGAATTTCAGAGCTTGCCGCCGGAAACGCAGGAAGCGGTCAAAAGGACGATGGACACAATGGAACCGGCGCAGACACCGGAAGAAATCCGGGAGACGTTAGAGGGGACGCAGAAAGGCGGCGTGAAGAACAGCATCCGAAACTGCCTGACGGTGTTCCAGCGTGACCCGCTGTTTCGTGGGGCACTGCGTCTGAACCTTTTGACGGAGCAGATTGACATTGTGAAGCCGCTGGGCTGGGAGCGCACCAGTACCACGCTGACCGACATGGACATGAACTACCTGCTTTTGTATCTGGAAGAAAATTACGGGCTTACCAGCGAGAAAAAGGTGCAGAGCGCCATCAAGATTGTTGCCAATGAAAACCGCTACCATCCGGTCAGGGATTACCTGAACAACCTGCAATGGGACGGCACAGAGCGCATCCGTTACGCCCTGCATCACTTTCTGGGAGCCGATACGGACGAATACACTTATGAAGCCTTGAAACTGTTCCTGATGGGAGCCATCCGGCGGGTATTCAGACCGGGGAGCAAGTTTGAGGTCATGCTCTGTCTGGTTGGTGGTCAGGGAGCCGGGAAATCTACCTTTTTCCGGCTGCTGGCAGGCAGGGACGAATGGTTTTCAGACGATTTGAAGAAGCTGGACGATGAAAATGTGTACCGCAAGCTGCAAGGGCATTGGATTATCGAGATGTCGGAGATGATCGCCACAGCCAACGCCAAGAGTATTGAGGAAATCAAGTCATTCTTAAGCCGCCAGAAAGAAACCTACAAAGTGCCGTATGAGACACATCCGGCAGACCGGCTGCGGCAATGTGTATTTGGAGGGACGACCAACCGGCAGGACTTTTTACCCCGTGACCGCACCGGCAACCGGCGCTTTCTCCCCGTGACGGTGTACCCGGAACGGGCGGAGGTTCACATACTGGACGATGAAGCGGCGGCGAGGGCGTATATCGAACAGATGTGGGCGGAAGCCATGACGGTTTACCGCAGTGGGAAGTATAAGCTGTCATTCAGCATGGAAATGAACCGATACCTGAACGCCCATCAGCAGGACTTCATGCAGGAGGACACACAGGCTGGCATGATCTACGCCTATTTGGAGGACTACACCGGCGACAGGGTATGTTCCAAGCAGCTTTATGAGGAAGCGCTGGGGAACTTAAATTCCCCGGCAGACTGGGAGACACGGGCAATCTGCGAGATTATGAATACCGGCATTGCGGGCGGCATCATACAGGGCTGGGCAGCCTACAAAAGCCCGAAGCGGTATAAGAAATACGGTTCTCAAAAAGGCTGGGAGCGTGTCAACCAAGACCCGCCGGAGGGGGACGGTTTTCAGGAAATCACGGAAGAAGAAGCCCGGCAAATGGAACTGCCATTCTGAAAAGCCACCGGTTGACAGTTTGGTTAACGCTTCGGTTGACAGCCGGTTGACGGGGAAAAGCCTGATATTTGGGGCATTTCTCTCCTTTGTCAACCATGTCAACCAAGAAATCAAAGAAAAAGTAAAAAGTAATCATAGAGCGCCTATGGATTGTTTTCAAAGTCTTTTCTGCCGGTTGACACAGTTTGGTTGACATGGAGACAGTCTGCGGCTGTACACCTGCCTGACATTCCCTTGTCGGGCATATTTCATTTATGGAGGTAACTGCCTATGGCAAAAAGCAAAAACGAGAGCAATAACAAAAACAGCGGCACCCTGCTTACCGAAAAAGACGGCACCCAGTATTTTGTCATGGGGAAAGTCCGTATCAAAGTATCGGAGCATTTCGCACAGGATGGGAAGCCGCTTGACAGTCTGCTGGAAGATGTGATCCAGCACGCTGCCGCCGCTTCCTGAAAAAATACGGAATAACGACTGTCAATCAGCCCACGCTTATGATATACTTGTACCAGCGAGTATTGTATAAGCGTGGGTTGTTTCTTTTAGAAGGAGGATTTTTAACCGTGAAACAACCATACAATACAACGATTTATAACACTGCACTATATTTGAGATTGAGCCGTGACGATGAATTACAGGGGGAAAGCGGCAGTATCCAGACCCAGCGCATGATGCTTAGGCAGTATGCCGCAGAGCATGGGCTGACCGTTGTAGACGAGTACATTGACGATGGATGGAGCGGGACAAATTTCGAGCGTCCAAGTTTCCAAAGGATGATTGATGACATCGAGGACGGGAAAATCAACTGCGTTGTCACAAAGGATTTATCCCGTCTGGGAAGAAACTATATCCTGACCGGTCAGTACACGGAAATCTATTTCCCCAGCAAGGGAGTACGCTACATTGCCATCAATGACAATGTGGACACCATCAACGGAGAAAGCGAGCTTGCCCCGTTCTTAAACATCCTGAATGAAATGCACGCCCGACAGACCAGCAAAAAGGTCAAGGCTGCCATGCACACAAGATTTGCCAATGGCGCACACTATGGAGCCTATGCACCGCTGGGCTATGTAAAAGACCCGGACAAAAAAGGTCATCTTCTGATCGACCCGGAAACACGCTGGATTGTAGAGAAGATTTTTGACCTTGCCGTACACGGGAGGGGTGCCGCCAGCATTACACGGATTCTGGTGGAAGAAAAAGTACCTACCCCCGGCTGGCTGAACTATGAAAGATATGGGACTTTCGCCAATATCTACGCCGGTGCGCCCGCAGAAAAAGCCTATGCGTGGACGATAGCACAGGTCAAGAGCATTTTGAAAGAGGAAACCTACATCGGTCACAGCGTTCACAACAAGCAGAGCAACATTTCATTCAAGAACAAGAAAAAGGTGCGGAAGCCGCAGGAAGAATGGTATCGTGTGGAAAATACCCACGAAGCCATCATTTCCGAAGAAGTGTTCCAAAAAGTTCAGGAGCTGATTGCAAGCAGACGCAGACGACAGAAGAATGGCACAACGCAGATATTTTCCGGGCTGGTAAAATGTGCGGACTGCGGATGGTCATTGGCTTATGGTGTAAACAGCCAGAACAAAAATCCCTATGCACACTACCATTGCAGTAAGTACGGACAGGGATTACGCCAGTGTTCCATGCACTATATCCGCTATGATGTACTGTATGCCTATGTGCTTGCAAGACTGCAATACTGGTCTATGATGGTACAGAAAGACGAGGACAAGCTGCTGAAACGGCTGCTCAATGCCAGCGACAGGGAAAGAAACTCTGCGAAGAAAAAGCAGGCTGCGGAGCTGAAAAAGGCAGAGAAGCGTAAAGCCGAGGTTGACGGGCTGTTTGCTAAAATGTATGAGGACTGGTCTGCCGGACGCATAACCGAGTATAACTTCAATATGCTGTCCGAGAAGTACCAGAACGAGCAAAAGGAACTTGAAACAAAAATAAGACAGCTTCACGAAACGATGGAAGCCGCCGTACAGACCGCAGCGGATGCTGAAAAGTGGATTGCCCTAATGAAACAGTATGTCAACCCTGTGGAGCTGACCGCCGAACTTCTGAACACTCTAATTGAAAAAATAACCGTCCACGAAGCTGTCAAGGGCGAGGACGGAAGTCGTGAGCAGGAAGTAGAAATCTACTACCGCTTCATCGGCAAAATCGACTGACCTTTCTTTTTTACCCAACAATATCTTTAATTAAGGGAAACGGGGAAATCACTACCTGATATTGTAAGCATTATAAGAATGAGTGAATTATATGATTTAAGCCTGGACGAATTATTGAAAGGAGATGCGACATTGCTTAATAAAATTGAAAGAGACATGAAAGTAGCCAAAGCTGAAAATAACGTTATCAAATTTGCATGGATATCTATCGTAAGGAAGGCCACTGAAAAAGTCCTTTTTGCGTATAAATTAACACAAAATAAAGTACATCAATCAACTTTGAGACACTGTATATAGTATGAAAAAACAGTTTTTCAGTGGCGTCCTTCAGGTGGTGAGAAGAATTGCACATCTGAGCATATCTGCTCAAAAAAGTCCTTATAGTACCAAAGAAACACTTGTTCTCTATCCCCTGATATAGTATACTGAAAAAGAACAATTAGTTCGTAAATACATATCAGTCGATATAAGAAAAAGGATGATAAATATAATGGAATTAGACCATAATTCTCATTCAGTATTTCTGTTATACTATCATCTGGTGATGGTTATAAAATACAGAAGAAAAGTACTGAACGACGAAATATCCGAAAGAGCAAAAGAGATCTTTGAGTATATCGCACCCGGATACGGGATCGTACTGGAAGAATGGAATCACGATACAGACCATGTTCATGTGATGTTCTGCGCACAGCCAAAGACGGAACGCCGTAAATTCATCAATGCCTGTAAAAGTGCCAACCACAGACTGCTGAAGCTCCTGTCTGCTCAGTGCAGGCGGGGCGCCGATTGAAACGATACGGCAGTATATAGAAAGCCAGGGTGAGAAAAATGAACCGCGCCATAAAAATAAGGATCTATCCAGATAAAGAGCAGAGAATTCAGATAGAGAAAACAATCGGCTGCAGCCGCTTTATCTATAACCAGATGCTTGCGGACAAGATCAGCTATTACCAGAAAGAAAAAAAAGATGCTCAGGAACACACCGGCCGGATATAAGAAGGAATATCCCTGGCTGAAAGAGGTGGACTCCCTTGCCCTGGCGAATGCGCAGCTGCATCTGGAAAGTGCGTTCCGGAAGTTTTTCCGGGAACCATCCTGCGGATTTCCCCGCTATAAATCAAGAAAACATTCAGGAATTTCTTATACGACCAATGCAGTAAATGGGAATATCCTTTTGCAGGATACCCATTTGAAGCTTCCAAAGATGTCTGCCGTAAAAATAAAACTTCATCGCCAGATCCCGTCAGACTGGAAACTGAAATCGGTAACGATAAGCCGTGAGTCATCCGGGAAATATTATGCAAGTCTTTTGTTCTGCTGTGAGAGCCAAACAGTGGAAAAAAGACGGGCAGAGAGATTTCTCGGGATCGATTTTGCCATGCAGGGGATGTGTGTATTTTCTACAGGAGAAAAAGCCGGGTACCCTATGTTTTACAGAAAAGCAGAGAAAAAACTTGCAAGGGAACAGAGAAAGCTTTCCCACTGTGAAAAAGGAAGCCGGAACTATCAGAAACAGAAGAAAAAGGTAGCTTTATTTCATGAAAAGATAAAGAACCAGAGAAAAGATTTCCAGCATAAGCTCAGCAGGGAGCTTGCTGAAAGATATGATGCAGTATGCGTGGAAGATCTGAATCAGCAGGGAATGTCCGGAGGGCTGCATCTTGGGAAAGGCGTGCAGGATAACGGGTATGGGCAGTTTCTGTCCATGCTGGGATACAAACTGGAAGAGCGCGGAAAACATCTTATAAAGGTAGACCGTTATTTTGCATCGAGCAAGATTTGCAGTGTATGTGGACATAAGAAAAAGGAACTGGCATTGTCGGACAGAATGTATGTCTGTGAATGTGGAAACAGGATGGATCGGGATGTGAATGCAGCAGTCAATATCCGAGAAGAAGGAAAAAGGATTTATAAAGAATGTGCCTGACGGCGCAAGAAAAAAATCCGTAACCGGATGAACATAAAAAACAAAACCGCGGGACACGTGGGGATAGCCTGTTTTAGCTTTGCCTTAAAAGGCAATCGAGCAGGAAGCCCCCACTTCAAAATCGTAAGATTTAAGTGGTGGGAGCATGTCACTTGAAAGGGACAAGCTGCGTCAGTATATTGAAAATCCATATCTTTATTCACGAGTACAGCATACGCAAACACTTCCACAGGAACAACGTGGGCTTACTATACCGGCGGAAATGAGTTCCTTGTTTCCAAAATCCAGTATTCTTTGGCAAAAAAAGGTAAATCGATATGTAACTTTTTTGCTGAGGGAAGAAGTGACAGCTGGTTTTCCCAATAATCTCTACGAACACTTATCACATATTCAGGAATCGTACCGTACCGGTGCAATCATCAGCAGCTTTTTGCTCTGTGCACAGGAAAACGGAAAAATATATGATTTTTATAAGACGTTTGTAGAAATTATATGAGGTACAATATTTGTAGTTACTGTGAAGGCACAGACCAACTGCGAATGAGTTTAAGAAGACCGAAATTCAGAGTATGATGGTGAGTTTCGGTCTTTGGATTATTTGTATGAATTTTTTCACTGCTTTGACGGTTCCCGTTTACCGCAATCATCACAAGTCTGCGGCCAGTTGATTTTCCATTCAAAATATTCATCTCTGGTAATCTCGCCGGATTTTAGTTCTTCTTTTCTAAGAGTCCATGAAACTGACTTATACAAATGTGAATGGATATCTGATTCCGAACCTTACTTATAAATCAGGTAATCAGATGGAGCAGCTTGGCAAGTATGGATTCTTACGCAGAGATTATCTGAAGAACCATCGTAATTCCCTGTATCAGGTGATGCTTTTGCAGGATACGATTGGTGAGCATCTGCTGGAAGTGGACAAGGCAGCCAGGGAACGAGAAGAAGTCATTCTGAAACAGTTAGAGGAAAAAGAGCTTTTGCCGGATAAAGAGAAAGATCAGATGGCATGGGTCAGAGCTGCCAATCAGCACAGAGCGATTGCAGAAGAGATTATCCTGAAAGAATTGATTTATGTTTAAATGAATGTGATGAGGTCGTGGAATGCGACCTCATTGTTGTATGAGAATATAAAATTGCAGTAGGCAGAACGAGAAAAATAGGGTAATATAACAATAACCTGTTGGTACGATTTTGAAATGCCAAGTTGGTATTTTAAATTATAGAAGGGAATCAATAATGAAAAAAGAAATAATAGTAGCAAATAATATTGATAACATTTACGATGAAATAAATGCATTGATCAGAGAAAAGAAAACGGATGTAAAGAAAGTTGTGAACGATGCCATTATCTCACTTAACTGGGGAATTGGGAAAAGACTTAGTGCGGAGTTCACCGGAGATAATAAGCCTGAGTATGGAAAAAAAGTTGTTGCAGAAGTCAGTAAACGTTTGGAACAGGAGTATGGTTCTGGATTTGATAAAACATCAATTTCGAGAATGATTAAATTTTATCAGGAATTTCCTGACTTCGAAAAAGTTGCGACACTGTCGCAACAATTGACCTGGTCACATTTTGTAGAGATTTTGCCAATACACGACGAGTTAAAGAGAGACTTTTATGCTGCAATGTGTATGCAAGAGAACTGGTCAGTGAGGACACTGCGTGAAAGAAAAAAATCTATGCTTTATGAACGCACTGCAATATCGAAGAAACCAGAAGAAACAATAAAAAATGAGATTGCTGAATTACGGGATGATGGAAAAATGAGTCTGGATCTTTTTTACAGAGATCCATACATGCTTGATTTTCTTGGTTTACGTGATACTTATAGTGAAAAAGATTTGGAAAATGCCATTCTTGCGGAATTAGAAAAATTTATTTTGGAAATGGGATCGGATTTTGCGTTTTTGGCAAGGCAGAAGCATTTTGTGCTGGATGGTAAAGACTATTATATGGATTTATTGTTTTATCACAGAGGTTTGAAAAGGCTGGTTCTTGTTGAGTTAAAGCTTGGAGAATTTGAACCGCAAGATAAAGGACAAGTTGAACTGTATTTGCGATGGTTGGAAAAAAATGAAAGAGTAGAAGGTGAAGAAAGTCCGGTTGCTCTTATATTATGTGCAGAAAAATCGCAGGAAACCATAGAATTAATGCAATTGGATCATGGAAATATCCATGTGGGACAGTATATGACTAAAATGCCTCCAAAAGAACTTTTAGAACAGAAGTTATCCCTTGCTATTGCAAATGCGAGAGAGCTGTTGGAACAGAGGAAAGAAGAATAAAGGTTTTCAATTTAATAATGAAATTCAGAACAGGCGTGAGTCATAAAAAATATGACTTACGTCTTTTTCTTTTTGCAGAAAGGAAGTGAGAGATAATGTCACAGATTTTTCGTGTGGAGCGAACAAAAAATTATACGGTAATGAGTAACCATCATTTTAAAAACAAGAGTCTGTCATTAAAGGCAAAGGGGGTGTTGTCTCTGATGCTGAGCCTGCCGGATAACTGGAATTATAATATCTCCATTTCGGAACTGAACCGTATCTATGAGCAGTTAGAAGAATTACCAGATTACTTGTTGGACGACTTGGACAGTTTCGTGCTTGCTCCTGTATCCGGCGACTATGTATTTTCAGAACTGGTAAACCCTGTCTTTACCAAAGATGGCGACAACCTCAAAGTCAGTGTGCCCGTAAAGTATCTGGATAACAAGTCGAAAATGACACAAATCTCACAGTATGAGCTTGTGCTTCATAAGGACGATAACTGGAAGATTGTAGGATAAGTTTGTAAAAAATGCTAAAAGAATGTCATGGTAAATAATTTATAAAAAGTTATTTACCATGACATTTATTTTTGAATCAAATATTGTTCTCCCCAATTACATAGTTCATCAAGAATGGGTGTCAGTGTTTCCCCGAATTTTGTTAAAGAATACTCTGTTTTTGGAGGAACAACTGGATAAACCTTACGGTTAATAAGTCCATCTTTTTCAAGCTCTCGAAGCTGTTGAGCTAGCATTTTATCAGTTGCTTTCGGAATTAGTTTATGAATTTCATTGTACCGTAACGTTTTGTTCATTAAATGCCATAAAATAACAGCTTTATATTTTCCACCAATAAGTTGAATGGTTGCCTCAACTGGACAGCTAAAACCACAACAATTATTTCCCATAATATCTTCACTTCCTTTTTGGGTAGTATATTACAAAATAGTGCGTTCTTGTACAAAAATACTATTTCAGATAGAATTATAGTATAGGTTGACCTAATATACAAGAATTAAGGAGATTTTAATATGTCATTATTAGATATTGCTAAGAAAAGATATTCTGTTAGAAAATATGAAGATAAACCAGTTGAAAAAGAAAAGTTAGAAAAAATACTTGCTTGTGCTCATGTTGCACCAACTGCGGCGAATTTACAGCCGGTTAAATTGTTAGTGGTACAGGACAAAGAGCGATTAAAAAGCATTGCTAAAGCTGGAAATATTTACAATGCTCCACTGGCAATTATCGTTTGTGCAGACCATTCAAAGGCATGGACAAGACCTTTCGATAATAAACAGACGACAGATATAGATGCTTCTATCTTAACAGATCATATGATGTTGCAGGCGACAGAATTAGGATTAGGAACTGTATGGGTATGCTTTTTTAAACCAGATGTAATCAAGAAAGAATTTCAGTTACCGGATAATTTAGAGCCTATCAATATTTTGGCTATCGGTTATGGAAAAGGTATTGCAGAAGATTCAGAACGTCATTCAGAAACACGTATTCCTATGGAAGAATTAGTTTCTTATGATTATTTATAAATTTGGACAGAGATTATAGGTTGGGACAAAAGGCTTGCGTCATACTCTATATAGTATGCTCCGCAAGCCTTATTTCCATATATTCTATTTTGTTGTAGCTTTAAAAAGTCGTTCTGTACCGCTAATTTCAGCTAAGACAATATCCGTCATACGTTGTAGATTGGCAACATGATACGGATTGACCTGTTTTTCCCATTCGTTCGTATCTTGTTTTTGAATACCAGAAAGATACTGCTGTAAAACTGTCATACACTTTTCCAGCAGTATCTTTCGTTCTTCTTGAAAAAGCTCATAATTACAATGGGCATATCGAACGATATTAACGGAAAAGTTGACAAAGTACATTTCTAGAAAGATGAATTGAAACACCATATTTTGATAGAATTAGGAGTCAAAAGATATGATAGGGATTAAAAAAAGAGATTATAAACAGTTACAGTTAAATATGAATCAGGGAATTAAGGGCATTTAGGGCAAAATAAGCAAAAAGAAATGTTACCGGAGCAGGAGAAATAACAAAGATAGCTGCCAGAGTACATAAAATTTTACTTTTTTACACTGACTGCCCTTTTTTATGTATCAACATTTTAGCTGATACAAATATAAGTTTTCCCGAATTTGGGAGAAAGTCAAAAATAAACATTAAGAAAGTATAACGGCATTCCGATATAACATCATGAGAAGCCTGTTCTATTATCTGAACCGGAGAAGCCAGAAGAAAAGCTATAATTGGGTAGAATTTCTAAATATGCTGGATAACAGCTATCCACTGGTAAGACCCCGGATATATGTCAATATATACGAATGATAATGTGAACGATTCGTTTCGCAAAGAGCCGGATGCGGGAAAGCCGCACGTCCGGAGTTCTGTGAGGGGTGTACGACCGTAAGGGGTGCACCTACTCGACCTATGAATTCATCAGAGGAATGAATATTAGAAAACCGGAACGAATATGCGGGGAGGCCGTATGTTCGTTCCGGTTTTTATGTTACAGAAAATTACTGTGTTATGCCAACGGCAGAGAAATCTGAAAAGTAGAACCACCGCCCGGGGTATCCAGTACAGAGATTGTTCCTTTATGAAGTGAAATGATCTCATACGCAATACACAGTCCCAGACCAAAATGCTGCCTGTTATTTCTGGCAGAATCTGCCCGGTAAAAACGCCGGAAAACAGAAGTCTTGGCAGAATCCGGAATACCGGGTCCGTTGTCTTTGACGCAGATAAGAAAGTGCGTTTTGGTCTGTGAAAGGGAAAGAATAATTTTCCCGTTTTCGGGGACATAACTGATGGCATTGTCAAGAAGGATTCCAAGCACCTGACTGATCCTTTCCGGGTCACAGGGACAGGGAGGGATTTCCTCTTCCGGAAGTTCAATGAAAAATTTCATATGGTGGTCCTGCATCAGGGGTTCATACTTTTCGTAGGTATCCAGAAGTAAAGTATCCAGTTCACAGGAAACCGGATGCATTTTCCAGGAATGGTTATCTGCATTTGACAGAGAGAGCATATCATTTATCAGGAGGGACATTCGTGTCCCTTCTTTTTCTATGACTGAAAGAAAATGTCCCTGCTCTTTCGGATCTGCCTTTTTCATGGCAGAGATTCCGGACAGGATTACTGCCAGAGGGGAGCGAAGCTCATGGGAGGCAGCAGCGATAAATTCGGTCTGTTCCTGCCTGCTTTTTTCCAGGGGAGTGATCATTCTTCCGGTAAAGAACCAGGAACAGATACTCAGAGCCAGAATTGCCAGAAAAGCTGCGCCGGAGAATGCAAGTCTCTGTAACAGAATCTTGTGTTTTACAGAATCCAGGGAATACAGGATGATCATACTGACGGTTCCGTGGCTCTTGGGGATCAGAGCAGTGGAAACATAGAAATCTTTCATCTGAAAAAAGATCCGTTTTGTCAGTTTACTGACCGCACCGGGATTGGAAAAATCAAGTGCATAGGAAGCAGCAGAGATTTCTTCTGCCTTCCGGAAAATCGTTTCATCCAGAGAATCCGTCTGTAGTTTTTTCAGATAAAGAGAATTTCCGTTGTCTCTGATATCCATGGAAATATCATAATTTTTTTCTGCCTGCAAAATCCAGTCACTGCTGATGATACTCTGCGTTTCCAGATGAGAGATACAGGAGATGGCGTTGTTCTGAAAGGTATTCCACGCATTCTGGCGTGTGCTGTTTTCTGCGATGAAATTACAGGCAGTTGTCATAATAAAAATGACGATGCCGATGATCAGAGCAGAGAAAAAAGTCATTTGAATATGAAGTCTGCGAAACATGAAATATTTACTCCTTTATGAGATTGTGTGGTAATTGTATCATGAAAACCTGTAAATAATCTCTAAAAAAATTCCTGTAACCGTGTATAGAGACAATTTAGAGAAAACTCATGTATAATGAAAGATCAGGAGGATGAAAACAGATGAAAATTTTACTGATAGAGGATGACAGGGAACTGGCAGAGAGCATGAAATTTCAGCTCGAAAAAGAAGGCTATGAGACAGATATCTGCGATGACGGAGAAGAAGGGCTTTATTATATGAAAGAACGAAGCCATGATCTGGTGATTCTGGACCGGATGCTCCCGTCTATGGATGGCATCACTGTTTTGCAGGAAGCCAGAAAGAATCATGTTTCCACACCGGTGATCATGCTGACTGCACTGGGAGAATTACAGGATAAACTGACCGGACTGAAAGGCGGCGCAGATGACTATATGGTGAAGCCGTTTGCCTTCGAAGAACTTCTGGCAAGAATACAGTGCATGGTTCGAAGACCCGGAAGATGGGAGAACACGGCAGTATTATCGCTCGGAGATCTTATTTTTGATCCCGAAAGCGGCAGACTGGAAGGAAACGGAAAGGAATGTACCCTTTCCAAACGGGAAGGAGCACTTCTGGAGCTGATGCTTCGAAACGCCGGTCAGACACTTCCGAGAGAGGTGATCCTCAACCGTGTCTGGGGAGCAGACAGCGAGGTGGAGGATGGAAATCTGGATAATTATATTCATTTTCTGAGGCGAAGATTAAAAAGTGTCAGAAGTACACTGAACCTGAAAACCGTCCGGGGAATTGGATATCGGCTGGAAAATTAGAGAAAGTTTAGAGATTTGCCTGTTACAATCCATTTATCCTGAGAGGGACAGAAAGAAAATAAAAACATGGAGGTATATCCTGATATGAGAAAAATAAAAAGATGGAAACAGGGAATCGCCGTTGCCGGAGTGATCGCACTTACCGGCAGCCTGTTTGCCGGATGTGGCGGTGCAGATGGAAAAAATTCCGGAAGCAAAGGAAAAACAGGAAGCAGCAATCAGGCAGGAAATGCAGATACAGCAGATCTTGTGAATGTAAATACTGACAATTCAGATGGTAAAAAAACAAAAGATGAGAGCACAAAAGCAATGGGACGTTTTCTGGAAAATGATCTTACAGTACCTGAAAATAGCCAGCTTCTGAGAGATGTCAAAGTACTCGACTCAGGTGCATTGCGCATGGTTTATCACAGTACAGCAGATAACTGTTATTATGCAGCAGATTCTGCAGATAATGGAGAAACCTGGACGAATGGAAAAAGTCTGGAAGAACTGTTGGGGCTTAAGGAGAATCTGGGAGAATATATCAGCGTTGTCTCTGCAGCAGCGGATGGAAGTATATTTGTCGGGGCAGATCTGTCTCCTGACAGGGACAATGAAAATGCACAGACAACAGCCGACAGTGGGGAAGAGGATTCTGCGTATGACAACCTGAAAATGGAATTTTTCTATCTTTCCCCTGATGGAAATGTACAGAAAGTTGATACCGGAGATACGATTCAGTCTTTCTATACATTTCAGGCATGTTTCACAGAGAATGGGACAGTTCTTATCGTAGATCCCGGCAATGGCGTAGCAGAGATCAATCCTTCAGATGGAAGTCTGGTGAGAAGATATGAGGAAGGAATCCGTGTTGATTTTATCGGAACAGCAGGAAAAATGTTGTTTACCATTCAGGATCAGACTCTTCACGGATATGATCTGGATACTGGAAAACCACTGGACAATATCAGCGCGCTTACAGAGCAGATCCAGTCTGATGAGCAGGATGTCAACTGGACAACAACCAGCAGTTTTCCGCTTATGTTCTTAAAGGGAGATGAGGATAACAGCCTTTTTTATATTGATCATACCGGTGTTTACAGATATGTTCTGGGAGGCAGCACAGTGGAACAGATAATCGATGGTTCCTTGAATTCGCTCAGTTCACCGGATACAGGAACTGTAGCATGGGGACAGGACAGCGATGGAAATTTCTATGTGGGCTGTAATGCAGGCGAGGATATCAGAATTTATTCCTATGTATATTCCAAAGATACCCCAACGACACCGGATACAGAGCTGACAGTTTATTCCCTGAAAGACAGTAACTTCATAAAACAGGCAGCAGTGCTTTTCCAGAAAAAATATCCGGATATTTATGTGAATATTGAGGCGGGAATGTCAGGAGATGATTCCGTCACAGATACGGATGCGCTGAAAGTGCTCAATACAGAGATCATGGCCGGAACAGGACCGGATGTTCTGCTGCTGGATGGAATTTCAGAGGATACCTATATAGAGAGAGGAATGCTGGAGGATTTAAGCGGGGTATTAAAAGACGAAGATATCCTGCCAAATATCAAAGATGCATATACAAAAGAGGATGGAAGCATTTATACCATGCCTGTCAAGTTCGGCATTCCGATGATAGAGGGAAATAAGGATATCATCGCCGGAATTACGGATCTGACAACAGAGGCTGATGCAGCGGAAAGCCAGAAAGACAGCTATGGAAAACTGAAATTTTTCAGCTCTTTTTCCATATCACCGTCCGGGCTGATACAGGGAACCATAGACAATAGTACATCGGCATGGATGAACGAGGACGGAACCCTCAAAGAAGATGCACTGAAAGAATATCTGGAGCAGGTAAACAGGATCTGGCAGACTCAGAAGGATGCGATAGAAGAGACAAAGAAAGCTTACCAGATGGGTGATGACTGGGCGAATTCAGATCGTTCCGGATATACAAATATTGCAGGATCGATAACGGATCTGCTTCTAAAAGTCAATACAGTGGCGGCAGGCGGTCTGCTTTCACCGGAGGGTCTGGTGTATCTGGATTCTGCAAAAAAAGTAGATCCGGATCTGGATTACAGACTTCTGAACGGACAAAGCGAGAATTGTTTCTATCCAAGGAGCATTGTGGGAATCAGTGCAAAGGCATCTGAAAAAGAAGCGGCAGAGAAGTTCGTAAAGTTCCTGTTTGAAGAGGAATCCCAGAGAGCAAGCAATGATGAAGGACTGGCTGTAAACAGCAAGGTTTATGAAGATATGGCTTACTGGAAAATGGGAAAATCCAGTGGAGATACCATTGGCTCGATCGGAACCTCTTATGATACGGGAGATGGTAATATCAAACAGCTTGAGATGGACGAGATCATTCCGGAAGATGAAGCAATACAGAACATCATGGATCTGGGAAAAACACTTACTGTACCTGCAAAGAGTAATCAGATCATCCGAAATGCAGTAACGGAATCCGGTGAGAAATACCTCAATGGAGAAACGGGGCTGGATGATGCTGTGAAAGAGATCATGCAGGAAGTAAATCTGTATTTATCTGAATAAGCGGCTGTCTGCTGCTGATTACCCAATACTGCAAGTTAAGGGAGTTTAAGAGAATGAAGATTAATTTAAAAGAACACTTATCTTTAACAGAGAAACGGAACGCAAAATCAGATTTGCTGTTTAGTCGGAAACGAAATCGCAGAAGATGTGCAGCTTTCAGAAATACACAAAAAGGTCTGGCTTTTATTCTTCCGAGTTTTGCAGGTGTCTGCATTTTCTGGCTGATCCCGTATGTGGATGTGATCCGCAGATCTTTTTGCGGGGCAGTGAATGGAGAATTTGTGGGGATAGAGAACTACAGGACGATATTTGCAAACAAAGCGTTTCGTCTGGCAGCAGGCAACACACTTCGGTTCTTCGGAGTGTGTGTGCCGCTGCTGGTGGTATTGTCTCTGATCATAGCAGTCCTGCTTGCAGGGCAGAAAAGATTTACGCAGATTCTGAAAAGTTTCTTTCTTCTGCCAATGGCAATCCCTGTAGCATCAGTGGTACTTCTGTGGAGACTTCTTTTTGACGATCAGGGCTTATTGAATCATCTGCTTCATATGTTATCTGTTCAGACGACTGACTGGATGAATACAGGTGCTTCTTTTTATGTACTGGTGATCAGTTATATATGGAGAAATCTTGGATATGATGTAGTGCTCTGGATGGCAGGATTGTCTGCCATTCCGGCGGCACTTTACGAGGCGGCAAAAGTGGACGGGGCAGGGGAGTGGAAATGTTTTACGAAGATCACACTCCCGAATCTGCTCCCGTCCCTTTTTACGATCGTGGTACTTTCTGTACTCAATGCATTTAAGGTTTTCCGTGAGGCATATCTGGTGGCCGGTGATTATCCGCAGGAAAAAATGTATCTGCTTCAGCATCTGTTTAACAACTGGTACAGGGACCTGTCGCTGGATAAGATGTCGGCTGCGGCAGTGGTGACCGGACTGGTGATTTTTCTGCTGATCCTGGGATTGTGGAAAGCCTGGGGGAAAGGCGGGGCAGAATGAGAAAAGTTATGCAGATATTCCGTATCAGGAAGATAGGAAGCCTGCTCCTTGTACTCCTTGCACTGGTGGCAGTATTTCCGGTATTTTTTTCAGTTACAGGATCACTGATGGGGCAGAAGGAATTAAATGATCTTCTGGGGGCGGTACTGACAGCAGACAGTGGATCTGCTTCCGGTCAGGCAGTCAGTTATGTATTCTGGAGAGTACTTCCGCTTTATCCGACGCTGAGATCCTATGTGAAAGTCCTGCTGGATTCTCCGGAGTTTTTTGTGATGTTCTGGAATTCCGTAAAGATTACTGTCGGAGTTCTGGCAGGGCAGATCCTGGTGGGAGTACCGGCAGCGTGGGGATTTGCCAGATATCGTTTTCCGGGAAAAAATCTGCTGTTTATGATCTATGTGGCATTGATGATGATGCCCTTTCAGGTAATGATGCTCAGTAATTATCTGGTTCTGGATCAGATGAAACTTCTGGATCATCTGTGGGGGATTATTCTTCCGGCGGCCTTTTCCACGTTTCCGGTTTTTATCATGTATCGTTTCTTTGAGAGTATTCCGGAGGCACTGATGGAATCTGCGCGGCTGGACGGGGCGGGTGAGCTGCTTATTTTTATCAGAATCGGAATCCCTCTGGGTTCTGCGGGTATCATTTCGGCACTGGTTCTGGGATTTCTGGAATACTGGAATCTGATCGAACAGCCAATGGCATTTCTGAAGACCAAAAGTCTGTGGCCGCTGTCTCTGTACCTTCCACAGATCGATATCTCCCAGACAGGAAAGGCATTTGCGGTATCTGTTCTGGTTCTGATCCCGGCAGTGATCGTTTTTCTGGCAGGGCAGGATTATCTGGAACAAGGGATCATATCCACGGCAATCAAGGAATAGAGCGACAGAAACGAGAGGATTTATCTATGAAGAAAATAAAACTGATAAAAATTCTGGCAGGATTTTTTGCCCTGATGCTTTTGTTTACTTTTCTGTCCAGGGCGGCAGATTCGGTGAATGTAGCACAGGTAGAGACAAAAACAGCTCAGAATCAGGTGATCACGCATGAGGTGACCGGCACAGGTAAAGTGATGGGAACCAGAGAACGGGCAGTTTTTACCCAGGAGGGACAGAAGGTGGAGCAGGTTTATGTGCAGGAAGGACAGAATGTGAAAAAAGGGGATGCGCTGCTGAAGTTTTCTGTAAAATATCTAAAAAAAACCATAAAGGAAAAACAGGATGCCATAGATGTTCTGCAGGGGAAGATCAATGATCTGATCAGTGCAGAGTCTGTGAATCAGCAGAAGAGAAATAATGAGTTTTCAGATGCACAGGAAAATTATAACAGTGCGGTTTCCAGCGGAAATTACAGTGTGCAGGCGGCACAGAATGAGGCAGCCATAGCCAGACAGAAGCTTCAGGATTATTACGCACAGCGGGATGCGGCGCAGAATGACGTACAGGATAAGATACCGGATGAGGAGAAGTTCAGTGATTCCAGCGAGTTTGATGATCCGGGAAATACAGACGATTTCGGGAATACAGATGATCCGGAGAACTCCGATGATTCCGGAAATACGGATCGCACAGATGGCGAAGGGAATAAAAATACATCAGGAAACGGCGACAATTCTCAGGAGCAGGCATTGATTGATGATATCCGGGCGAAAGAGGAGGCGGTCAATGAAGCCATGCTCAGCCGCAGAAGAGAACTTCAGTCAGCAGAGCAGGCAATCCGGGATACGCAGATCGGTGATGCTTCGGATTCCACGCTGGAGAATACGCAGGCGGAACTTGAGACTGCGCAGAAAGATCTGGAAACGTTGCAGAAAGTGCTGGCACGAAAGGGAAAAGTGAAAGCACCCTGTGATGGTGTGATAAAGAGTCTGAGTGCAGTGACAGGAAGCCAGACAGGAGCGGAAGCTGCGGTTGTCCTTTATGAATCCAAAGGAACCTTTCGGTTTCAGGCAGAGGTCTGCAAAGATGATCTGAAATACATAAAGAGTGGCGGAGAGGTAATTTTAAAAGGTGCGGATGAAAAAGAGATTACAGGAGCGAAAGTGGAGTCTGTGAAAGAGGACAGCAGTAATGAAAATCAGTACATTCTTTCTGTACAGGTACCGGAGAGAACTCTTTCCATAGGAGATACTGCGGAATTTACAATTTCTCAGGATGCAGGTCCTTTTAATGTCTGTGTTCCGCTGAGCGCATTGTATGAGGAAAATGGCAGATACTATGTTTATGTGACAGATACACAGAACACCGTCCTGGGTGAGGTACTGGTAGCGCGAAAAACGTATGTGAATGTGAAAGATAAAAATTCTTCCACTGCTGCGCTGGAGAACGGGGATTTATCAAGTGACCAGAAAATCGTGACTTCCAGTGACAGAGAGATCAGCAGCGGCAGCCGGATCAGGCTGCTGGAGGAATGAGTGTCAGAAGTCAGAGTGCCTTTTTAAGGAAAGCCGGTACTCTGACTGTGTGGCTGATTATTTTCTGTATTTATTTTCTGGGAGTCTATAATTATGTGCAGATCAGAAATGATACAGCAGTATCGGTGTTTCTGTCCGCAGCTTATCCTGACAGGAAAGGAGCAGAAAATATCCTGAAGCAGGAAAGAAAAAGTGAGAAGCCTTATGATGTATGTTTTTATGCAGATGCAGGGTTGAGGGAGATTTCTGCGAAAGAAGGAAACCGGCAGGCACAGGCGATGACTGTGTATCTTAAGGGAAATCCCGCAGGGTATGACTGGAAGGTAGCAGCTCTGACAGAAGGTGATCCGGATGGTTGCGTGATTGATGGTACAACTGCCTGGGAGCTCTTTGGCAATAAGGTTCCGGGTGGTCAGATTCTGTTTCAGGGACGTACTTATACTGTCAGGAAAGTTGCGGACTGGGGGCAGAAAATTTTGGTTTTCGGGGCGGCTTCTGCGGATGATACCGAGACGGAACTTTTTTATAATCGTTTGTTTATCAGAAGGAGAAATGGAGAAACCGAAGAAAGTACAGTGAACGGATTTCTGATGAAATACGGACTTCAGGGAACTGTGGTATCCTCGGCTTTACCGAAAAATGCAGGACTGGCGGCATTACTGCTGCTTCCGGCGGTTCTTTCTGGCAGTCTGTGGACGGAAATAAGCAGAGAAAAAAAGAACTATACAGTGAAAGATGCAGAGTACTGGTTCTGCAACCTGCTGTACAGTGTAATGGCAGGGACGGTGGTCTGGCTTCTTTTTACACATCTGACCTGGCCGGAGGGATGGATTCCGTCAAGGTGGTCTGACTTTGGGTTCTGGAAAGAAAAGGTGGATCAGGCTGTGGCAGAATTTAAGCTGTATCTGATGCTTCCGAAGACGGTATCCCAGACGGAAGGTATGATTCTTGGCGGGAAAACGGTTTGTGCAGGAGGGGGTTCCTGTTTTCTGTATTTGTTGTGGAAAGTATATGAAAAGGGATATGACAGAATCTCTGACAGAGGAAGGCGAGGGAAGGATTTTCCAGTGGAGCAGAATTAAATCCGTGAAAATGTCAAAAAAAGAACTTAAACCTGAATTATTCACGGAACAGTATCTGAACTGATAACTGTACCATGAATCTAAAAATTGATCCATGCAGCTATAACATCACTCAATTAACCTGTCAAAAGGGTATAAAATCCCTCTGGCAATGTTCTAAGCAGTTATTAGGCTGTCAAGGTTCGTTAATAGTTGCTATTCCAACTGTACATTCAGCTTACCGATATTTGAAAATGTCTCATAGAATTCATCCATTTGGATAGCAGGTTGAAATAATAGAAGCCGATATTTTATTTCAGTAAAACAGGAATAAAATATCGGCTTTGAAAGGTTAATTGGAAATATTTTCAATCTGCCATTGCTTTGATGACTCGTGGAGGCCAGCTTCCTTTTGGAGCTAATATAGGATCAATTAAAAATGTTTTTCCACCATAATATAAAAAAATGGTGGCATTTCGTATTTGCTGAAGGTACATGAAAATGTTCTCCTGTTAAATGATATTTTGTAAGTTGTTTTCTATAGATATCCGCTGATAGTAGATATCTATGATATCCTGTAAAGTAATCGTATTCATTTTTTCTTCGGCAGTCTTTTGAATTTCATTATAAAATCCCTGCAAAGACAACTGAATATTAATGCCAACACCACAATCAGGATTGGTATGAGTATCTAAATGAAGCAGCGGCTTCTCGCCTTCAACTGCTTTATAAATATCCAGTAATGTAATCTGGTCTGCTGGCTTTGAAAGAGAAGGGCGGGCATGTCCGGCTACACTGGTCATAAGTCCGGCTTTTTTTAGTTTTAACATAAGCTGGCGTACAAAGCCGGGATTTGTATGGACACTTTCTGCAATTGAGGCACTGGAGAGAGATTTTTCCTGGTTGATAGCAATCAGAACCATTACATGGACAGTATCGCTTAATTTCGTTGAGTATTTCATGATAAGAAACTCCTTGTAGTATGATATAATGATTTTGGTTTCACGTTTTTGAGGCGAAAATATTTCTGGTTTGTCAAAAACATCCCAAGTTCTCAACAGCTCTTTTTAATGTGTTGAGAAACTGTACATATTTTTTATTTTGATGATTGTAAATAATATAATTACAACTATAATGAAATTTAAAGGAAAAGTCAACATAGTAATAAAACTTACGGAGGATTGTATAATATGCTGATTGTGGACAAATTAAAAGGAAATTTATATACCAGAATCAAAAAACATATGACTAAAAAAATGTATCACCTTTATTATCGTGAAAACAGGGAAGCTTCACAGTCTAAAGAAGAATATGAAGCAAATTTATTAAGAGCATACCGACATTTAGACGCATGCAGATTCAAAAATAAGGGATGGCCATGTCCAACATGCCCAAGTTGCTGTTTTTGTGGAAAAGATTATGAAACTATGACTGAGGTAATGGATTTTGCCCGGGAATGGATGAAAGAGAATCCGGACAAAGCCAGATTTATGAAACCACCCAAATTCTTGCATAAACATTGATTATTATATGATGCGATAAAATGTTCGCAAAGGAGAAGTTATGGAATACAAAAATCAAACAGAAAATCGTGCATTTCAGGAAATGCTGCTGGCAGCAGTAAAACGGTTACAAAATCGTTCTGGAGAGGAGATTGCTGCAAAAAGTGGGGCTGTTTTTCATAGCAGTCGAAATATGCTTGAGGTACAGAGTTTTCATGAAGTGATTGAAATTCAACTTCCTGAGTTTTATATTAACTCAGATATGGATGAATGGCATTATCTGACATTGCTGCATTATCTGGATATGGCTGATGGAACAGAAGGTTCACAGAAGCTCATTACTTTTGGTAACCTGAAAGATGGATTGATTCGGGGAACCA
>OGFC01000352.1_pt1 | contig 46205 bp, 36 predicted proteins | sample 1570841 | NCBI WGS metagenome assembly OGFC01 (sample SAMEA2582137, study PRJEB24529) | metagenome | biome: Human gut stool | place: China | collected 2011 | reverse complement strand
TCATCGGTTACGCATCTCCTGATTTTACTGCAACATTTTCAAATACGTTTAGATATAAAGATTTTGATATGTCATTTGATTTACGTTGGGTACATGGCAGTGATGTTTATAATACAACCAAAATGACAACAGAAGACAGATCAACCATTGCAAACAATCAAATTTCTGTATTAGATGCATGGAGGCCAGACAATCAAAATACTATGATTGCAGAACGTAGGCCAACTTCTATTGCGTATGATAACAAACCTGATAGTCATAAAATTGAAGATGGTTCGTTTTTGCGATTACAAAGTTTAGTATTTGGTTATTCTTTACCGGAAAAAGCCATAAACAAACTGAATATAAGTAAATTACGAGTTTATTTCAATGCTCAGAATTTATTTTGTATAACCAAATATTCAGGATATGACCCGGAAGTAAAAGGATATGCACCAGTATTTGCTCAAAATATGGATTTCTATAGTTATCCCAGGCCGAGAACATTTTCAGTAGGTATTAATTTAACATTTTAACATTTGAGTATGAAAAAGTCAATATATATTATCTGTACTACTTTATTCACATTGATAAGTTGTACGAATTTCTTAGAGGAAAAATCAACGGGATCACTTACGACTGATTCCGAGTTATCAAGTATTGAATCAGCAAAAGCTTTTGCAAATAGCGCATATTACGATTTAGCTTCATTGCAAAACACCGATACCGGATGGGGAAGTAGTTCTTACATGATGTTGGAGTTTCTTACAGGCAAATGTGGATCTCTTGTTTCCCACAGTCGTTTTGATGACTATAAGAATTTAGCTTTAGATTCCCGTGCCTCTATGATTGATGTTTGGTGGAAGTTTGCATATCATGGCATTGCTAAATGCAATCTTGCAATTGTAAAATTAAATGAATTTAACAGCTTAGATCCTGTTGCTATTTCAAGGTATAGAGGAGAAGTTCATTGTATGCGTGCATTCTATTATTTCTTCCTGGTACGTTTATTCGGAGACGTTCCTTTAGTAACAGAAGTACAAAGTAGTCTGAATGATCTGAAGTTGGAAAGAACAGCTGTAAAAACGATTTATGATGAAGTTATAATTCCTGATTTGTTATATGCTGAAAACTCCCAATTACCTAATACGGATATAAGCGGTAGAGTTTCTTTAGGTATGGTGAAGACTTTATTGACAGATGTGTATTTAACTTATGCAGGCTTTCCTTTACAAGGTGGAAAAGAGTATTATTCTAAAGCGGCCGCTAAAGCAAAAGAAATAATAGATGGAGGCTATTATAGTCTGTTCAAAAGCTATTGCGATTTAAGGATTCCTGATAATAATAATAGAAGTGAATTTATCTTTCAGGCCCAGATGTCATTAGATAAACGTCATAATGGAAATATACCGATCTTTTTACCACAACAATTAGGTATATCTGTATATTCTTATGAGTTTGGAGGAATAATTCCAACACAGGAGTATTATGATAGTTTTTCAGATGAGGATCTGCGTAAAGCTGAAAGACAGTTCTTTTTCAGTTCATATCCCGGTCATCCTAAAAAGCATTCGACGGGCTCACCTAATTTAGATAATATAGATTTCGGTTTTCCATGTATTTATAAGTTTTTTGATGAAACAGCCATATTGGAAACCGGGAAATCAACTTTGAACATACCGATTTATAGATACGCAGATCTTCTATTAATGTATGCAGAAGCTCAGGTTGAAGCTGAAGGCAGTGCTAATCAACTTGCAAAAGATTGTTTGAATGCTATCCGCAAAAGAGCTCAACTACCCGATATTACGGACAATAATAAAGACAATTTCTTAAAAACAGTTTGGTCGGAACGGTATTTCGAGTTGTGTTTTGAAAATCGTTTATGGTTCGACATGCTTAGAACTCAAAAAGTGAGAAATGATATCACAGGAAGTTTTGATAATTTTGTAGGACATAAAACAGTCTACGATAAGACTCTTTCCGAAATTAATTTATTATTGCCTATTCCTCAATATGAAATGGAGACTAATCCATTACTTATTCAGAATACAGGATATTAATTTGCTGATTACTATTGTAATTTAAGTAACTAACTAAGATTATGTATGAAAACATATTCATTTATTGCCACATTATTAGTGGCTCCGGCTTATCTCTCGAGTGTATTAGGTCAGGAAAAACAAAATATAATATTTGTCTTGACCGATGATCAGGGTTACGGAGATTTACGTTGTAACGGTAATCCGTATATTCACACACCGAACATTGATAATTTAGAACGCGAAAGTATTTCATTCGCCGACTTCCATAGTGCAACCACAAGTGCCCCAACGAGAGCAGGGATCATGACTGGGAAATATTGCAATTCTACAGGTGTATGGCATACGATCAATGGCCGTTCCCTTTTGACTATTGATTTTCCGACATTACCAGAACTTCTAAGTCAGGCTGGTTATGAAACTGGTATGTTTGGAAAATGGCATTTAGGAGACAATTTCCCATATCGTCCGCATGATCGCGGTTTTAAAGAAGCATTTTACCATGGAGGAGGAGGCATTGGGCAAACACCTGATGTGTGGGAAAATAATTATTACAATGATACCTATTTTCGTAATGGGGAAAAAGAGAAAGCAACAGGATATTGCACAGATATCTGGTTTAATGAAGCTCTTTCTTTCATTGACAATAATAAGGAGAAACCATTCTTTTGTTATATATCAACTAATGCACCGCATTCTCCATTTAATGTGGAGAGGAAATATTCTGATGTTTATGAAAATAATCCAGATGTTCCTAATCCCTATTTTTATGGAATGATATCTAATATAGATGAGAATATAGGAAGGTTGATGAGCTATCTAAAAGACAATAAGTTGTTGGATAATACAATTGTTGTATTCATGACAGATAACGGAACAGCAAGTGGAGTAAAATTTGATAATGCCGGACATGTTGAAAAAGGATATAATGCACAGATGAGAGGAATGAAAAGCTCACAATATGAAGGTGGACATCGCGTTCCTTTTATAATGCGAACCCCTAAAAAGAAACCTCAAACTATATATTCTTTAGCAAGTTATATAGATATTATGCCGACATTCTTGGATCTTTGTGGATTAAGGGAGTTGATTCCTGCAAATATAGAAGGACAAAGTCTACTCCCTTTAATGGAAAAGGATGAAGATACAGATCGTTTTATTTTTATTGATACGCAACGCTTAGAATATTTGGAGAAAGGTCGTTTAAGTTGTGTCATGCATAAAAAATGGCGTTTGATAAATGGAAAAGAACTGTACAATATTATAAAGGATCCTTCTCAGAAGAATGACGTATCCGATAAACATCCTGAATTAGTAAAGAAAATGAATGAACAATACGAATCATGGTGGTTAAAGAGTTCCGAAAGAGCAGATAAGTTTGAATCGATAGATGTTGAAGATACTAAAGAACCTCATGTTCTTCTGACCAGTCATGACTTACATAACGACTCTAGTCTTTATGTAGCATGGAATCAAGATATGATTCGGGCTGCAAGCAACAATATTGGTTATTGGGCATTGAATATTAAGAAAGAGGGGAAATACCGTATTTCATTATATAGATGGCCACCGGATACCGGATTAAAGTTGAATGAGCCAGCACCTTCTAAACGGGAAACATGGGGGAAGGTTAGTGAACACAAGGCAGGAATGGCCATTAAGGATTTTGCTTCAGTCGAAATATTCTTAAATCACAAATTAGTTCAGACTAAAAAAGTAAATGAGAACAAGACCTGCGTAGAAATAAATATGAAATTAAAAGAAGGCCCATGTTTCTTACAAACCGATTTCATACATAAGTCAGGGAAACGAAGAAGTGCTTACTATGTGACTATAGAATATATTCACTAAAGATAGTTCCCAAATTAAGGGGCTGTCCAAAGTCAGATAGCCCCTTTTACCATTGTTTATTTCGGTAAAAAGTATTATAAAGGAGGAGGCACCAGCAGCTACCATCCCCGTATGATGCTCAAGGTGTTGTTTTATGCTTACCTGAACAATATCTATTCCTGCCGCAAAATAGAAAAGGCCTTGCAGGAGAATATTCACTTCATGTGGATGGCACCAAAGTGGAATCAGCATCCAACCGCTACACGTTTGCCTGGCGTAGCAGCGTAGAAAAGAACAAAGCAAAACCGGAATCGAAAATACAGGCAATCCTTTGTGAGGTTGATAAACATATCGAACAGGACAAACAGGAAAGAACACCGGATGCCTTACCGGATATGGATTTCTGTGGTTTGCGGGAAAAAGTGAGTGCATTAAACAAACGGCTATCTCAAATGAACAAAGTCAAACAAAAACAAGTCAAAAAGCTACAGGAAGAATATTTGCCCCGGCTGGCTAAATACGAATCACAATTAAAGAAATTAGGGGATCGTAATTCTTTCAGTAAGACAGATGAGGATGCCACCTTCATGCGCATGAAAGAGGATCATATGAAAAACGGGCTATTGAAGCCCACCTATACAGATTGCTACAAAGAACCAATTCATTATCAATCTGGGGATTTAAAGGCGAGCCGGAGATACAGCAGCTCTTATTCCTTTTTTGAAAGATTTTCAAGAGATTAATTATAGACAATCTTCTATAGTAGTGGCCGATGCCGGTTATGGAAGCGAACAAAACTATGAGTTTATGGAGAATGCTGGTATAGAGGCTTTTGTCAAGTACAATTATTTCCACACAGAGCAAAAGCGAGCCTGGAAGAAAGATGCTTTTGTCATACAGAACCTTTACTACAACCGGGAATAGAATTATTACGTATGCCCAATGGGACAGCATATGGAACATACAAGCCAAAGGAAAAGTAAATCCGATTTGGATATGTATCCGTATTGAAGCGTTTTCAGGCACATAACTGTGAGGGTTGCCTTCTGAAATCCAGATGTCATAAATCAAAGAACAACCGGATCATAGAAGTCAACTGTAACCTTAACAGGTACAAACAAAAAGCACGCGAAAGGCTCTTGAGCGAGGAGGATATTTATCATCATGGCAGACGATGTATAGAACTGGAAGCCGTCTTTGCACAGATAAAGTATAACTCGGGATGGAACCGGTTTAGATTAAGAGGGTTGGAGAAGGTAAAAACAGAGTTTACTCTGGTTGCTATTGCACATAATCTAAAGAAACTGGCAAAAAAAATCAGCATTCTTTTGCTTTTTACTTATTTCTGTAGGATTACTTCTCGAAGAGAGATAATTGAGAAGACCAAAGATTTTTAATAATGAAAATGAATAATAAACTAGGGGCATAACAAAAAAAGAAGGTATCCTTTTCAGACACCTTTTTTGTCTTATATTACTTCTAAAGAACTATTTGTATCTTAAAGAATTAGCCAAAACACATAACAATAATATCATATTTGAAACATTACTATCCTGATTAGTAAGTACTTTTGTTCCATTACAGATTATAAACTGATCAGCCATGAAAAAACTCTTTATTTTAACCTTATGTGCTTTATCCCAACTTCTTTCCGCCCAGGTAAAACAATTACTTCCGGGACATCCGGATCGTTCTGCCAAAATAGATTTGAAAAACGGTTTTACAACGCCGCCTAAAGGATACGGTGAAGTACCCTTCTACTGGTGGATGGGAGATACATTGACCCGGGAGCATCTTACCTACCACCTGGATCAGATGGCAGCCAAGAAGGTAACCAGCCTGCAAGTTAATTATGCGCATTCAGACAAAGGAGGAGTCAGTTACGGCCTGACTTTCCCATCCCGTCCGGCTCTTTTTACAGAAGAATGGTGGGATCTGTTCGGTTGGTTTATGGGAGAAGCCAAAAAGCGGGGCATGACCGTCAGCCTCAGCGATTACACACTGGGAGTCGGACAAGGCTCTTATGTGGATGACGCACTGAACGAAAATCCGGAACTGACGGGAGCCGAACTGAAATTCGAGAGTGATACCATTCAGAGTAATTATGATAAAACATGCCGGAATAACCTGCTTTCCCTATATGCCTATCGATTGGGAACAGACAGTAACATCATAGAAAACTCCGGTATCGACCTGATCAAGGAACTCACAAACAACAGAATACAATGGCAATCGCCGGAAGGTAAATGGATCGTAACCCAGGTGTACAGTGCCGAGAAGAAACCTTCGCTCGACCCGATGCATCCTCTCTCCGGTAAAAGCTATGTCAAACATTTCTTCCAGCGGTTTGAAGACCGTTTCCCCGAACAATCCAAAGGCGGACTGAACTTCTTCTTTTCCGACGAACTGAACTTCAACCTGCAGGGCTGTATATGGAATTCGGTCTTCCGGGACGAATTCCGGAAACGGAAAGGATATGATGTCGTCCCCTACCTCGCCGCCCTCTTTACCGATATCGGTTCGATCACCCCGAAAATACGGTTGGATTATAACGATGTAATGGTCTCCCTCAGCGAAGAAAACTTCTTTATCCCCGTATACCAATGGCACGAAGAGCGCGGCCTGATCTACGGTTGCGACCACGGCGGACGCGGAAGGGATGTGAGCGAGTTCGGCGATTACTTCCGTACCCAGCGATGGAACCAGGCACCGGGTTGCGACCAGCCGGATTTCTCGAAAGACATTATCAAGAATAAAGTAGCCTCTTCCATCGCCCATCTTTACGAGCGTCCCAGGGTATGGCTCGAAGGTTTCCACAGCAGTAAATGGGATAGCAATACGGCCAGTGTCACCGACGCGATCTTTTCAAATTTCGCGATGGGACAAAACCTGCTCAGCCTGCATGGTTTCTATTACAGCACGGTAGGAGGCTGGTGGGAATGGGCTCCACCCTGCAATCACACCCACATGCCCTACTGGGAGCAAATGGGGCCATTACTGGAATGTTCCGAACGTCTGAGCTATGTGCTCTCCCAGGGACATCACCGGGCTGATATTGCGCTCCTATACCCGGTAGAACCGGTAGTGGCCGGATACGGTAACGAGTCCGTGCAAAAGGCATTCAGCCTGGGCGACTATTTCTATAAGAAAGGTATCGACTTCGACTTTATGGATTACCAATCGCTGGATAAGGCAACTGTCAAGAACGGGAAACTCCATATCTCCGGGGAAGAGTTCAAAGTCCTTATTATCCCCTCTATGAAAGCCATCCGCCATTCTTCCCTGGAAAAGGCGCTGAAATTCAAACAAAACGGAGGTATCGTCATCAATCTGGGTGATCTGCCCGAAGCAACGGAAAAGAAAGGGCTGAATGATACCCGCGTAAAAACAGTACTCGACAAACTATTCAAAACAACCGGTAACAATGCCTTTATCGCAGCCGATAACCAGGAGGTACTTCATATGCTCGACTCGCATCTCACCCGCGACTTCCGCATTACTTCCCAACAGGATAACCAGGAAGTACCTTATATCATGCACCGGAAAATAGCAGGCAAAGACCTCTACGCCGTCTATAACGTATCGAAAGATACAGAATGCTTTTTCCGTGCGACAGGCAGCATAGAATTATGGGATCCGTGGACTGGAACCTGCCGTGAAATATCCGCCTCATCCGTTACCGGCGAAGGTACTTGTATCCGTATGCCGCTCAACAAACAGGATATGCACCTCTTTGTTTTTGACCCGACAAAAAAAGCAACGATCTCCACACCGGCAGAACGCAAAGTTGTCGAAACAGTCGTTCTCGACGGTGAATGGTCATTCGAACTCAAGCCCAGCCTGAACAATGAATTCGGTGATTTCCACTGGCCTGCTACTCCGGAAATGCTGGGCGCTTATATCTATAAAGCCCGCTACAATCAAAGTTTCACACCGACAGATGGCTGGCAATCCCCCTCTTTCGACGATAGCGATTGGACTTCCCAAACCTTTACATTCGGCTCCCGCTTTATGTTGCTGGAAGCAACTCCGGATCTCTCGGAAGAACTTATTTTCAGCAATCTGCCGGGAACGTCCGCCGGTATCGTTGCCGATAACAAAGAATACCGGTGGAAACCCTATGAATACTCCTGGCGCTGGGGAGTAGAGAACGATTACGGCCACCAGGGATGGCATGGCCTGAAAGCAACCATACATGATGAGTTTATTCGCCTGGGAGAACTCAAACAGGAATTCAGGGAAACCAAACGGGTAGAAGATCCGAACGGCAATAAAAACTATTATCTCTATTCCAATGTCCTGGCTCCGCAAGCAGGGATGTACCAACTCTCACTCGGAGAACTGAAACCGGCTGCCGTCTATATCAACGGCAACCGGATAAAAGACCTGTCAGCAAGTTTCTCCCTGAACGAAGGGCCGAACGAAATGGTACTGCATTATGATACGTTCGGCGTTACCTGGTGCGTCATACGCAAACAAGGTGACAACCCGCGTGTAATTAAAGAACTAACAGCCGAAAAGCCGTTAGCAACAAACTTCAGAGGCGACTTGTCGATACTACCGTTCGACACCCGGACAACCAGAAGGACGACCTACGGACAATACCGCTTCACATCGGCTCCGGGACTTGAGAAGTTTATATTCTCCGCCTTCGGAAAACCTGAAGTTTGGGTAGACGGAAAAACCTGTTCACTGACCACAACAGGAAAACGGCCGGACAGTTGCACCACCTACGAAGCGACAATCACCACCCCCAACAAACGGATATCTACAGTAGCTATCCGTATAGAAGAGGATTGGGGTAACACAGGAGGAGCCGCCATAGATGGCCCGATCAAACAAATATGCGGAGAAGGGCTGATCTCCATAGGCGACTGGTCACGGATAGAAGGTATATCCACCTATTCCGGCGGTGCCCGGTACCGTAAGAGTATCCGACTGACGGAACTTAAAAACGGACAGAAGGCCTTTTTAAACCTCGGCAAAGTCATTTCGACAGCCGAAGTTCGGGTAAACGGGCAAAAGGCCGGATTGAAGTTGATAGCCCCCTGGCAATTCGACATAACAGACCATGTAAAAGTCGGAGACAATGAGATAGAAGTACTGGTACACAACACGGTAACCAACTACTATCTCTCCGTCCCGACCCAATACCGCGGAGACACGGCTGCCGGACTTTTGGGTACCGTCTCGGTAGAAATCACGGACAGTAAATAAACATAAATAAGGGACGGAACCGTTCAGGTTCCGCCCCTCTGTTTTAATAGGTAGAATAGAAATTACATAAGTATTTATTATGCTTGTGTATTATTCGTCGTAGTCGTATTTGTTGTTGCGTTTGTACTATTTGTGTTGGCAGTCGGAGTAGCAGTAGTTGTACCGGCAACAGGAGCCTGTACTTTTGCTTCTTCCCAATGGAACGGTTCAAACTGTGCGTTCGGATCGACCCACGATGCTTTCTTGGAAGCAAAGATAATGAACGGAGCAGCCACAACAACAATAGCACCGATAATCAATACGGCAAACCAGACAGTATTACTACCGACAGAGATCTGACTCGGTGGAATAAAGCTCAATATAAACGCCAGTAAAGATCCGCAAAAACCAAGACCGCCGATAAACCACATCAACCCGTTACCACTTTTACCGATACGGAACGGACGGTTAGCCTTTTTCATCCGGTAACGCAGTGCGATAGCACCGGAGAACATCAGCAGGTACATCACCAGGTAAAGGATCACAGTCAACTGCGACAGGATCTGGTAGAAACTCTGTACGGAAGGCATTACCACGAACAACAAGCTCAACAGAGTAACGGCACATCCCTGTACCAACAGAATATTCTTCTGTACCCCGATCTTATTTGTCTTCTGGAAGAAAGGAGGCAGATAACCGGCTTTACCCACTGTAAAGATACCTTTTGACGGACCGGCAACCCATGTCAATACACCTGCCAGCACACCGAATGCCAAAGCAACGGCAATGATCGGAGACAACCAGGAAGCATGGATAAATTTAAAGTAGTTGTCGAAGCCGACCAGCAAACTCTGTGTCAGGTTAATATCCTTCTGAGGAATGATAACACCCAACGCGAATGTACCTAATACGAAGATGAGAACAGTGATCAACGCACCGATAAATACAGCTTTCGGATAGTTCTTGGAAGGATTTTCCACATCCTTTACGTGGATACCGCCCATCTCCATACCTGCATAAAACAGGAAGATACTGGATGCCAGCACCAGGTTATCGAACTTAGAAAAATCGGGGAAGAAATTACCGTGGAAGTCCATGTTAGAATGACCACCCATAGACAGATAAACAATTCCGAGGATAATCAATAACGCAGCCGGAAGGATTGTTCCGACGATACCTCCAACTTTAGCCACTTTACCAACCCAGCTCAAACCTTTCAATGAAATAAAGGTAGCCAGCCAGTAAATAATCAACACGACAGCTAATGTGTACATTTTGTTTGAAGCCAGTGTCATGTCGTGTGCATCGTTCATCCCGATAAAGGCGATGGAAACAGCACCGAAGGTCAACACAGTCGGGTACCAGATCGTACTTTCAATCCATTGTACCCAGATAGCGAGGAAACCCCATTTCTTACCGTAGGCTTCCCCGACCCATCGGAAAACCCCACCTTGTTTATCCTGGAACATGGCCGCCAACTCTGCTGCCACCAGCGACGTCGGGATCAAAAAGACAATTGCCGCAAAAAGATAATAAAAGGCTGAACTCAATCCGTATACAGCCTCGGCTGGTAGTCCGCGGAGAGACACTACCGCCGTAACATTCATAATCGCAAGAGTAAAAACTCCAAGTTTTACTGCTTTTCCTACATTTGCCATGAATTTACTGTTTAAATGTGAATTTTGTATTGTTTAGTTTCGCTTTAAATATGACAGTAAAACAAATCGGTATTGTGTTAGTTTGTCAACAGGATGTCAAACTAGGTTAATTAACAGAATAGTGTTAAAAACAAAATCAGGGGATTCACTGTTAGATAACCTAAAATATTTCTGTCTAAACGCCTAAATATGAAACGCAATGAAGTCTGCACTGAATGATTTTATTTATGAGAAGAAAGGGATCTATGGAATACTGCATGTTGTCATATTGCTACTTTCATTATTTCTTATTGTAACAATTTCAATCGATACGTTCAACAATATTCCTTTCCTTACACAGGGGTCTTACCTGAAAATACAGTTCTGGATCTGTATGTTCTTTATCGCCGATTTCGTTTTGGAGTTTTTCTTATCAAAACGTAAAATATATTACTTGCAGACTCACCTCATTTTCTTAATTGTATCTATTCCTTACCTTAATATTATCAATTATTACGGGATCGAATTCTCACCGGAGATCACTTATTTCCTTCGTTTTATCCCGTTGGCACGTAGCGGCTACGCACTGGCTATCGTGGTGGGATGGCTATCTTCCAACAAGGCTTCAGGGCTGTTCGTGTCCTACCTGACCATGTTGCTGGCTACCGTTTATTTCTCCAGCCTGATATTCTTCGTGATCGAGCATAAAGTAAACCCGCAGGTAGTAGCCTACGACGATGCCCTCTGGTGGGCGTTCATGGATGTAACGACAGTCGGTTCGAATATTTATGCCGTCACGCCGACAGGCCGTATACTGTCCGTTCTGCTGGCAGCCCTGGGAATGATGATGTTCCCGATCTTCACCGTTTATGTTACCAGCCTTGTGCAGAATGCGAATAAGAGAAAGAATGAGTTATATAACGGGGATGATGCACCGGAAACAGACACAAAACAAAAGTCTCAAAATGGATGATAAAAGTCAAAACAATTTATAATAATAAAGGCTGTACCCTGATTCCGTATGGAAGGATGGCACAGCCTTATTTATGTAAGAGCAGATAGTTATTCGCTTATGCTAATTTTATAGCTCTGATCAGCCAAACGGACAAGGTAAATGCCCTGTGGCAATTGCATTTGGGTATCACCGGAGATCATGGCTGATTTCATCAACCGGCCTTGCATATTAAATACACTTACCTTAACAGGGGCTTCCGGTTGGATATACAAAACTCCACCTGCCACATAGACCTTCGAGCCGATTGTTATCTTTTCGTTGGCAGTTGCCGTATTCTTAACAATGCCAGTGATTTTGATAACCATATCCGCAGTTACCCTATCTGTTACGTAATTCATATCGGCATCCGGTTCCAGCGTCTTGTCATCAACGGTAACAACCGGTTTCGACTCGTTGTATTCTTCATCCAATGTCAATGAGAAGCGGAAACGTTCGCCTTCTTCTATTGCAGAGACTCCTTCACCCGGGGTAGTTGTAGCACCGATCAGGAGAGGTAAAGTTACAGAATACTGAGATTGGAGTACTGGAAAATCATCTTTTCTCAACTGCCAAGCTTTAGCTCCTTCAGGCAGTCCTTTATTGAGTTCATCAACGAAAGACTGGGTTTTCATCGATGCTTCGCCCGCTTCGTCGTTAAAATAATAACAATTGCCAACGGTCGATTCATTAACTGCTGCGCAACATGTAGGGTCAACATAAGATTTGGTAGTAGCTTGGCTCTTCAGTGTAAGCACAACATTCCAACTGTTTGAAAGCAAACTCTGATTAGTCAGAACAGTAACCAGTCCTGCCGTATACGCATAAGAAGTGCCTTCTTGTTGTTTGTTCTCTGCCACGGAGACTAATGATTTTCCTCTGCTACATGAGTTTAAAACCTGGCTCTTTGAAGCATAAGTAGTTATTCCTGCGGTACGGACAATAAGCTCATTAACATTTCCAGTACTAATATTTTCTGCCTCAATGTTACTAATACAGTTGATAACTTTCGATTCATACATTTCTGCCGCAATGCCTGCCACCGCTGCATAACTGATACTTCCTCCTTCTACTGCTACTTCATTATGATAATTGCCATAAGTGCGACAATTGTCTATTGTGCTACTAGTTAGATAGGAAACCAAACCTCCAATAAATGATCTGGATCCCGTACCGCCAACCTGTATGCTATAAGAACCTTCTGTCGTACAGTTTATTATCTGTCCGTCCTGAAAAACAGATGCCAATCCGCCAATGGCACCAGTACCTTTCACGTCAATATCGATCTTTGTGCCGACCATACGGATGTTTTTAAGAGTTGCCTCTGCACAATACGCAAAAAGAGCCATATTAATAGCATTTTGTGTATTGTATTTTAATGTATAATTCTTGATAGCATAGCCATCGCCATCATATGTTCCGGCAAACCAGGCACCATTGCCGATAAGGATCATGGGACTATCCTTTTCAAAAACAATGTCAGCTATTTGCTTGAAGTAAACCCCTTTCAATTTCTGAGGAGCCGTACCTGTCTTATCCGAAGCCATTGCAGCAAGACTACTTAAATGTTCCTTGGTAGCAATCAGATAGGGATCCGCTTCCGTACCGGAACCTCCGGCAAAAGAGGAAGCATCTGCTTTAGTTGTGATTTGTGGAATGGCGTTGTCAAACATGACGGGTTCACCAAGTTTCATTGACGCAAATGCACCTGCATTTGTCTGTGCCTGGGCACAATAGATACCCAATACAAGGGTAACAAGCGTTAAAATCTTTTTCATACGCATTAATATATTTGTTGATAAAATAGAGTTAGGCTAACTGTTAAATATAGCCTGTTTTAGTTATTAACATATTTTAGGCGCACCGTCTAACCAACGTAGGTTAGGCAGGCTAAGTGCCTTTAGTGAGTGTGTGTAAGTGCCGTTGGTTAGACAGTCTATCCAACGGCACTGAGGAAGACTATTCAATAACAGGACGGTCATCCTCACCACCGCCACCCGGTTTTTCGCCTACATAAAGCAGTACCGGAAACGTATAGGTACGTGGTTCTTTTACCAGCTTGTTGCCGGCAGCAGACTGGGTAACAATACTTAGCGTGTATTCACCGTCTTCGAGAACAGGCAGCATTACAGTCAGTTCAGAAGGATTGTTATGAACCAGCAACGGGCTTTTCTGTGTCGTGCCGCCCGTCTTGGTGAAGAAAACACCTATACCGGCATCGTCGCCGGCTACTTTGATATTCGAGCCGGAGATAACGGCAGGAGCGGCAGATGTGAGTTGTGTGTTCATCTCGCCGGTCGTAGAGTCGATAATCGAATTGATGACCGGGCCGGTGACGGCGGGACGGGTATCTATCTCTACGTTCTTCAATGTATCACGCAGCAGTTTACCGGGTACATAGCTGGCTGTGAGTTTGTTTTTAGCAGGATCGAAAGCGGCTTTTTCGCCTTCGAAAGGGCCTGTGATGGTTGCCATATACTGGCCTACACCGTCAACGACACTTTTACCTTCCGCAATAGCGGTTACCTTTTCCTGATCGCCCATCCCCAGGATGTATTCGATCGTATCCAATCGCAGTTCGGAACCACGAGCCAGGATGCGTTCGGCGATTTGCTTGTTACGTACTGTTCCGGTTATACGGGGCTTCGCTGTGTAATCGCCTTTACGCTCGGTAACGGCGTTGTCGTAAAGATCGGCAGTTAAAATGATTTTTTCAGCCATAATACTTTGAATTATACCCGCTGGTTGGGCAGGGAGTTACCTTTGATACTCAAACCTTATTTGTGAAATAAGGGTCGGTTTATCTTAGGGTTTAATATTGACAGAGAGTAACTTACTCCCCTCTGGAGAGGGGGTAGGGGGTGTGTAATTTGCCGAACTAAAGCACGAACTATATAGATTGAGTGGATTTTATCTGTGATTTTCTATCTGGATAGTCTTTATTTGAAGCTTTAACACACCCCCTGCCCCCTCTCCAGAGGGGAAAAGTTACCCTCCGCCCCACTATGCCCATACCCCACGAAAAACCGCCTGAATTCAGCCTTTTTAGCGAAATCGTCCCCCACCCACCTAAATATAAGCGGACAAGTTTGTTTTGTTTAAAAGAAAATACATATCTTTGCCCCGTTCCCACACTAGTACAAGCCGTGATTTTCAAGATTGGCTTCAAAGGGGGCAACATACCTTATTTCACAAATAAGGTTCCTTAAGCCCTCATCCCTACCAGGCCATCCAGTCCTTTTGTGATTATCTTATTGGCAGCATCGAGCTTCGACTGATCCAGTTTTGCCAGATAGTGCCGTGTCGTGCGCTCCGACGTATGGCCGAGCATCTGACCGATGAGGGCTACCGGTGTGCCGTTGCGCAGCGCTTCTGTTGCCCAGGTATGACGGAAGACATACGAGGTAAGGTGGATCGGGATGGATAACTGCTCGCCGATCTCCGTCAGATAACCGTTATACCGGTGCAAGGCACGTTTATAGGCTTCGTAAAGCTGTTCGCTGTCACCGGTTTCGGGCAATACCGGAAAGAGGTAACAGCTGGCGGGTGAAGCATATCGGTCGAGCAACCGCTGCATACCGGGGGTGATATGGATGTGTATCAGGGTACCGGTTTTGCAGCGGTTGTACACCAGTTCACCGTCCACAATATTCTCGCGGGTAAGGTGTGCCAGGTCGACAAACGGCATACCGCAGGCCAGGAAGGAGAAAAGACCGAAGTCTTTCGCCTGTTGCAGACCGGGATCACCGGAGACGTCGAGCCGGGCAATTTCTTCGAGCGTCTCGATACGCAGCGCCCGTTTGGCTGTCTCTTCCGCCCGGAGGATGAGGTGGGCGAAAGGCGACAGACGGCCGGCCGGAGCAACGCCTTCGCGCACGGCCGTGTTGCAGATGGCGCGAAGATTGCTTAGGTAGCTGTTTATCGAGTTGGTTTTCAGATGTCCACCGGCTTGCAGCCAGTAGAGGAAGCGATCGATCATACCGGGAGTGATGTCGGCAAAAGACAGTTCGGCGTTGCCGCAGAACCGCCGGAACCAGTTGGAGGAAGCCCGGTAAAGGTCGGCGGTAGCATGTTTGCCCGCCTTGCGTTTGCGTTTCACCAGCGTGTCGGCATAGGTGAAAAAGGTTGTTGTCATAAGCATACTATATTAATGTGGCAATAATGCGAAAATGTAAAACAATTAGTCTTGTATATCAATTGAAAAGAATATCTTTGCCTTCATATTAACAATCAAAACAGATTAATTATGAAAGAGAAAGATGAAATCCAATTAATTCAAAACAAGATCTATGAAATAAGAGGCCGGAAGGTTATGATCGATAGCGATCTAGCTGAATTATACCAAGTCGAAACACGCGTGTTAAATCAAGCAGTAAAGCGTAATATAGATCGGTTTCCCGAAGATTTCATGTTCCAATTGACAAGCCAGGAATGGGAAAATATGTCATCACAAATTGTGATGACATCACGTACCAAACGTCCCAAATCAGCTATTCCACTTGTTTTTACCGAACATGGTGTAGTAATGCTGTCAAGTGTACTTCGCAGTAATATAGCTGTACAAACAAGTATTCTGATAACACGTGCTTTTGTTGCTATCCGGCATTTAATAATTGATACTCCTGCAGACAAAGTACAGGAACTTCAACATGAATTGAAAGAACTAAAGGAATATATAGAAGATGTATTTACCGATTACAACGACATCAACGAAGACACCCGTATACAACTGGAACTGATCAATAAAACATTGGCAGAGCTACAGGTACAAAAGGGACTATCCGACAAGCCTCGCAATCCGGTAGGGTTTGTTAAACCCAAACAATAACCAAACAAGCCTCCCACCCTCTGAACGAGAGATAAGGAGGCTTGCCAATTAAAAGAACAAACTGTTTATTCAGTAATTGTTACCCGGTCGCCATTGAAAATGGACAGACCCAGTTTATTCATTATATATTTGATAGCCAATTGAGCTTTTACAGAATTACCAGCACTGTCAATTGGAGGGGCAAAGGCTGAGATACCGAACAGGCCGGGCATCACACCCATCACACCACCACCTACACCTGTTTTTGCAGGGATACCGGAAGTGTACAACCAGTCGCCGGTATGTTCATAGAAACCTACGGTGGCGATCAGCGAAGTGATCTTCGGCGACAATGATCCGTCGAATATCTGCTTTTTCGATACCGGGTTCAGACCATCGTTGGCAATAGTAGCTCCGCAGACAGATAATTGAGCTGCTGTAATTCCCAGCGAACACTGACGGGTATAGAGGTCGAGCGACATATCCGGATCGTCGTAGATACGGTTGTAGTTCTTCAGCAACCAGGCAATGGAGCGGTTGTTGAAATTGGTGGCAGACTCCGATTTGTATAACTCGTCGATCAGCTGGGGGGCACTGCCGCAAAGGTCGGTGATATTCGCAACAATGGCATCCCATTTCTTGGCGGAGTCGCCTATCGGTTGAACCATACTGTCGGCGGTAATCGCACCGGCATTGACCAGCGGAGTAGACGGATGGTCTTTCTCCAGCAGGATCGCCATGATCGAGTTGAAAGGCAGTCCGGTAGCATCGGCACCGATCATTTGCAGTAACTTCTCTGCACCGTATTGGCGCAAGGCCAGTATGGCGGTATGCACTTTCGATACAGACTCTATACCGAAGCGGTATTCGGAATCGCCCAACTGGATGAGAGTCCCGTCCATCAGACAGATACTGATACCGAACAGGTTCTTATCTATATTGGCCAGATAAGGGATGTAATCGGCATTCTTACCGTCTGTGTTCGTCTTGAACATCTCATAAGCTTCCTGGGCTGCTTCCTTGATTTGTGAAACGGAAATCTTCTTATCCATACTAAACAAATTATTTAGTTGATTTAGGAGAACCGGTATGAGTGAAGACAGAGCCTTTTACGGGTTGTTGTTTGTCTTGTGCGATACGGGTTGGAGTAGGATATTCCAGTTTTTCCAGGTCGGCGATCGCATTGCTGATGTCGCCCAGCAACTGGTCTGCCATGTCGCGGCTGAAGCCCTGACGGACAACGATACGCATAACGACCCAGTTTTCGAGGTTGTCAGGCAATGTATAAGCAGGAACCATCCATCCGCTTTGTTTCAGTTTATCCTGCAAGTCGTAGAGTGTCCATTTGGCTGTCTTGGCATATTCCGGTTTCAGATACCAGATGAACAATGGATTCACTACTTCTTTACTGTAATTCTGGAACGGAGCGAACTTGGCGATTTCAGCATGCAGATAATCGGCAATAGCCAGACTGTTCTGCTGTACTTCCTTGTAACCCTGGAATCCGAGACGGATAAACTGATAGTATTGTCCCAGGATCTGAGCGGCAGGACGAGAGAAGTTCAAACCAACCTGCGTGATGTTTGCGCCTAAATAATTCACACTGAAAGACATGGAGCCCGGCAGGTATTTTTTATCTTTCCAGACGACCCAGCCCAGACCCGGATAAACCAGACCGTATTTGTGGCCGGAAGTACTGATGGAAAGTACCCATTTCAGACGGAAGTCCCATTTTACTTCCGGTTTCAAGAACGGCAGGATGAAACCACCGGAAGCGGCATCTACGTGGATAGGAATATCGTAGCCTGTCTTTGCATTGTATGCGTCGAGGGCAGTGTCCAATGCTTCCACATCGTCGTTCAGACCTGTCCATGTAACACCCTGGATAGGAACGATACAGATAGTATTTTCGTCACACATATTCAGGGCATCCTGCGGGTCGAGTGTGATATGTTCCTGTGTCAACGGCACCTGGCGCATTTCGATCTGCCACAGTTGGGCAAACTTTTCCCATACAACCTGGAATCCGGCAGAGATCACAAAGTTAGGTTTGTCGACCGGTTTGCCCTGAGCCAATCTCTTTTCACGCCAGCGCAACCAGGCTGCAACACCACCCAACATACATGCTTCGGAAGAACCGATAGCTAAAGCTCCGGCTTTCCACTGTGCCTGTTCGGGGCTGTTCCACAGGTTAGCCATGATGTTGATACATTTAGCGTTCATCACAGCGATACGCGGATACTCAGTTTCGTCGATATAGTTGATGTTGATTGCTTCGTTCATCAACTTGGTTGCGTAATCGTCCATCCAGGTGGTAACAAATGTAGCCAGGTTCAAACGGGGTTGAGTCTGTGCATAAGTTTCATCTTTTACCATCTGGTAAGCGATCTCCGGAGTAGTTGGTCCGTCAGGGATCACGTCTACTGGAGCCGGGTGCAACATCGCGTTCGAGCCAAAAATTGCGGTTTTGGCATCACCTTCTCTAAAACTTGAATCTTTCATGTCTTTTTGTTTTTAAATTATTAAGAATTGGCGCAACCGACATTCGTGCGTCGATTTGTAGTGCAAAAACAGCCCCCATTGGCAATTGTTCTTCGATTTTGGTTAATCCTGTAATATTTGGGGTTTATTAAAACAATGTTATATAAAAGCGTCAAAACGGCTTCGTCTTTTAACAGAAACAATTCTAATTAATGCATTTTATAAGTATATAAGTGAATTAACTGAACATTCGGTAGTTAAGATTGTTTTCTGTTCTATAAAAAGAATGAGTATGAAGATACAGACAGGACAGGGGACGATCCCCCTTATCACACTAATAGGCATATGGTCGATCTCGGCGCTGAATGCGTTACCGGGACTGGCAGTCTCTCCTATCCTGGGGAAGCTTTCGGCCATCTTTCCACATTCGACGGAACTGGATATACAGATGTTATCTTCCCTGCCTTCCTTACTGATCATACCTTTTATTATATTGTCCGGCAAACTGACGGAGAAGATCAATAATATATGGTTGTTACAGATCGGTCTGGGGATTTTCGCCGTCAGCGGTCTCCTGTACCTGCTTTCGACGAAGATGTGGCAACTGATTGCCGTCAGTGCATTGCTGGGAATCGGTTCGGGGCTAATCGTTCCGCTGTCGACCGGGCTTATATCGAGGTTCTTTATCGGAGCTTACCGGACAAAACAATTCGGATTGAGTTCGGCCATCACCAATGTGACGCTGGTGCTGGCAACCATATTGACCGGTTACCTGGCGGAGATCAACTGGCATCTGCCGTTCCTCGTTTATCTGTTCCCGCTTGTTTCGATCGTCCTGTCGTTCTATCTGAAAAAGAATATAGATCCCCTACCCGTCCACGCAACGACTTCTTCGAAAAGCAAAACAACCCCGGCCGATCCTTCATTCGGGAAACGGGGCATACAGATCAAGCATTTGATGCAGATCATGGGGTTCTACGGGTTGGCCACTTATCTGGTGATCATCGTCAGCTTCAACCTGCCTTTCCTGATGAAGGAATATCATTTCACCAGCGGTAACTCGGGCATTATGATCTCGCTCTTCTTTTTGGCTATCATGGCTCCGGGATTCGTGCTGAACCAGATCGTCGATTATTGCGGGAAGAAAACCAAGTTCTACAGCCTTCTTTCCATCGCCCTCGGCATGGGTTTGATCCTTATCTCCCGGACAGAGTGGCTGATCGGGTTAGGTTGTATCTTTACCGGATTAGGTTACGGTATTATTCAGCCTGTCGCCTACGACAAAACGACCCGTACGGCTATCCCGGAAAAGGTGACACTGGCACTGGCTTTCGTCATGGCGATGAATTACCTGGCTATCCTGCTTTGTCCGTTCATTATAAATGTATTCAAAGATTTATTACATATAGAAACACAACAGTTCGCGTTCATATTCAACCTGATCATAGCCATGGTGGCTGCCGCATGGGCTTATATCAAACAAGACTCGTTCCTGTTCAATGATAGTATGTAAATTACTTAAAAACGTCAAACAGTATGAAGAATAAAAAGACAGAAGCCAACCTTAGTATGATCGTATCGAAAACCTTCAGCGGTCTGAATGCGAATGCACTCAAATATCTCCTACCCTTATGGATCGCTCCGCTGACAGGGGTTATGTTCCGTTGCGTATTCGCCGCTGTCGTGTTCTGGATCATCAGCCTGTTCTGGAAACAGGATAAAACGACCCGGCGGGAGAAGATAACCCTGTTCCTGCTGGGGGCGATCGGTTTATATGGCTTTATGTTCTTCTATCTGCTCGGGGTCAGCAAGACGACACCGGTATCCAGTTCGCTGTTCAGCAGCCTGCAACCGATCTGGGTATTTATCCTGTCGGTCATCTTCCTCAGGGAACGGATCACGGCGATGAAGGTCATCGGTATCGTGATCGGGTTGGGCGGTGCATTGCTCTGTATCATGACACAGAAAAGCGATGATCTGGCTTCGGATGCTTTCACGGGTAATATGCTCTGCCTGCTCAGTTCGATCGCTTATGCAGCCTACCTGATTGTGAGCAATGTGGTACTGGGCAAGGTCAGCTCGCTCAATATGTTGCGGTATAGCTTTCTGGGGGCGGCCGTTTCCTCTTTGATCGTGATGGCCTTTACCGGCTTCGACGGCCACCTGTTCAGTCATTTCGAATGGCAACCTTTCCTGATCCTGATGTTCGTCCTGATCTTCCCTACCACGATCAGTTACCTTTTAATTCCGATAGGACTCAAATACCTAAGTACTACGCTGGTCGCTTTATACGGTTATATTATATTGATCGTTGCCACCATCGTCTCCCTTTCCATCGGCCAAGATCGTTTCAGCTGGTATCAGATGATCGCCATCGCACTGATCTGTTCGAGTGTCTACTTCGTTGAAATAGCGGAAAGTAAGGATAAAGCAACCGTCTCAAAATAATCGGCACATTGGGCTGTTAACACATTGCCGCATTATTTTTTTCCCTTTCTTTGTAACAACTTATTCTTCGATCCCGTCTCTCTTATGAAGGCTCATCACAAAGCGCGCATCAGAGGGGCCGGAACGAATAGAATCAGTAATCACTTAATACAACAGAAAGATGAAAAAGTATATGCTTATCCTGATGTTAATCCTGATCTGCCAGGTAGGAAAGAGCCAGACAATGGACGATTTGTTCAATGAGTTCACAAAAACGGAACAAGTCAAACACGTGAAGATCCATTACGATGAAATTAAAGAGCTAGGCATCAAACAGATAAAAGTGACCACCCCGGATATGGGGATCAACGCAATCGAAATATTACACACCGAAGGTTGCACCCCCAAAACTAAAAAGCGCTTTACCAAAGCAATCCGGGAACTGGACGACCCGCGTTTCGAAACAATCGTCACCTTCAATGAAAAAGACAACCGCTGCAAAGTACTGGTACGTGTCGAAGAGGAAACGATACGCGAACTCGTGCTCCTGCGAACAGGCGACAACGATGACGATAACCTGATACGCATCAAAGGAAAGATCAAATCTTCCGATATCGACAAGATGATAGCAAGTCTATGGTAACGGATGCCGGTCACTTCAAACGAACGTATCTATCCTTCCATCCCAAACTTTTCCGGATCGCTTATGCCCTTGTCGAAAACAAAGCCGATGCAGAAGATATCCTCCAGGATGCTTACTATAAACTATGGAATAAGCGGGATGAGCTGCCTGACATAGAGAATCCGGAAGCCTTCTGCGTCACACTGGTCAAAAACCTCTGTCTCGATTTCCTCCGGTCGCCCCGTGCAAACCGTCGGGAAGAAGAGATAGAAGAAGCTATTACACAGGCGACCGGCTCCTCACCGGAAAAGGAGCTGGAAACCAAGGACAAAGAACAACAGATCCGCCGACTGATAGAACGATTGCCCGATAACATGCGGCAGATCATCAAGCTAAAGGGTATCGACGATTGTTCGACGGATGAGATAGAACAGATAACCGGCCTGAGTGCCGTAAACATACGCGTGCTGCTTTCCCGGGCACGAAAAGTAATCAGGGAACAATTTGAAAAATTATACGAATATGAACGATAAACAGATAGATGAATTAATCAACAAGGTTCTCCGGGAGGATCAGACATTGCCGGAAGGACTTTCCGAGCGGTTGGAACAGCAGATAGAAGCCTGGGCTGCCGCCGAAAAGAAAGAGACGATCCGTTCATCTTTCCACCGACGTTCCCTCTACTGGCTCAGCGGAGCGGCTGCCGTCGCACTGTTATGTATAGGTATCTTCCAGTTTGTTGCCCCCGAAAAGGAACATCAGTTGGCAGACACGTATACCAATCCGCAGGAAGCCGCCATTGCCGCCCAAGAAGCACTCGCTTTCCTGTCTGTAAACCTGAATAAGGGCATCGAACAGGTAAACGAAGCTCAACAGGAAATGAATAAAGTAAACGAGATCCTGAATATACATTTAAAAGACAAACAAGATGAAAACTAAAAATATATTGCTTATTTTCTTTCTATGCTGCACAAGCATCAGCTTTGCACAGAACAAGCTTTTCGACAAATACTCCGAAATGGATAACGTCACTTCCGTCTATATCTCAAAGAAAATGTTCCAGATGATGCCCTCTTTCGACACCAACGGGCTCAACCTGATGAACATGAAAGGTAAGATAGAAGGCCTGCAAGTGCTCTCGACCGAAGATAACACCAAAAAAGAAAACATGCGCAAAGACTTTAAAGGGCTGATCAGTAAAGACCATGAGGAATTAATGCGTGTAAAAGACGGTAACACCCGTGCTACTTTCTATGTAAAACAAAAAGGAGACTTGATCAGCGAACTGATCATGCTGGCCGACACGGATAAAAGTTTCAGCGTTATCCAGCTGATAGGAAACTTCACCCTCCAGGACATACAGGAGATCACCAAAGAGATGAATAAATAAAAAAAGAACTCATAATAGGCTATCTAACCGCTTCAAAATATTATATTTGCGAAATATAGGGTACCTATCCCTTTACATGAATCAAATAACAAACGAGTGGAGCGGCGTATGGAAATAGAGAGGTTGAAAGTAATGGTCGTTTTGATTACCATGCTTTTCTTGTCTGATATAGCACTTGCAGAAAATAGAAACAATGAGAATTCACCGGGAAGCGGGGTAGACTCCGTTGCTTATTCACGGCGATTGATTCACCGGTTGGGGATAGACGGCCGGCCAGCTTATATTTTCCCTACCAATTCTTTTCTGCGGGGAGATAACAGGTATCATAAAACAATCGACCAATCGATCTCCGCCCATTTGAAATACTCTTTCCAGTACTATCCGAACAGTTACACCGACCGGATTTACAGAGGTGCTTACCAGGGTATCGGATTAGCTTATTATTCTTTAGAGAGTAAAGAGGAACTGGGAAGCCCGGTAGCCCTCTATCTCTTCCAGGGAGCACGTATCGCCCGGTTCAACCCGCGCTTATCATTTAATTATGAGTGGAACTTCGGAGTATCGTTCGGCTGGAAGCCCTTTGATGAATATGAGAATTCATACAACAAAGTGATCGGATCAAAAATAAATGCTTATATCAACACCAACTTTTATCTGAACTACATGCTTTCAAAGCAGGTCGACCTGACAGCCGGAGTTGATGTAACGCATTTCTCGAATGGCAACACCCGGTTTCCGAATGCCGGGCTGAATACGATCGGACTAAAAGTAGGATTGGTATACAACTTCAACAGGAACGGCGAATGTTTTTCCAAACCTTTCTTCCGGTCTCCCGTCCCGAATTTCCCCCGCCATATCAGTTATGATGTCGTCTTGTTCGGTTCCTGGCGGCGGAAAGGGGTATATGTCGGAGAGGGACAAGTTGCCGCTCCGGGGGCTTTTGCCGTAGCAGGATTCAATATCAACCCGATGTATAATTTCGGATATAACTTCCGGGCCGGAGTATCGCTGGACGGTGTTTATGACGAGAGTGCCAATATTTATGCCAACGACTCTTATTCTTCCTCCGATCAGTTTTACAGGCCACCGCTCAGTTATCAGCTGGCATTGGGACTTTCCGCACGGGCAGAGTATGTGATGCCTTACTTCACAGTCGGCATCGGCCTGGGTGGAAACGTTATCCACCGGGGAGGTGATTTGAAAGGTTTGTACCAGGTACTGGCACTCAAGATTGAAGTAACCCGAAGCTCATTCATCCATATAGGATATAACCTGCAGAACTTCCATACTCCTAACTATCTGATGCTGGGTATCGGATACCGGTTCCATAACAAGTATCCGACGTTTCATAGGTAAAAGAATGATCTTATATTATCTACAACTTCTACCACTGCACCGCAAACATCTTATAAATAAGCATCTTATGCAGTGGTTGTAGATGGCGGAATATCTACAATTATCATTCGTTATCTACCACTTTATGTATCATTCTTACCTTTCAATGGAGCGGGGGATAGTGACGCAGAAAAAGTTTCTACAGGAGGAAACAAAAGTTTTGTGCTGGGGAAACTTTTGTTTTCCTAGCATAAAACAAAAGTTTCGACACCATAAAAACAAATGTATCATGCCGGATAACGGGAGATGGAATAGAGGTAAACAACAATCGACAGGTGTAAGAGGATTGTGTTTAGTATTCCAAAAGCAATAAATAGTGGCAGATACTAGCTTATTGTTGTAGATATTTTTCATCTACCATCATATCATAATAAATTAATAAACAGCATATTACACAAGTAGTGGCAGATGTTGTAGATAATAAGAAGAAATACTTTTTGGGGCTCAATCTTTAAAATTTGAACAGGATCTTTGACTTAAGGCTTCTCACTACCTTTCTTGGCATTGAGGAAGGTATGCTAGAGGATTTCTTCAACGCCAAGTCGAACTAATCCAGCACACCATTAAAAACGGCCAAGGATGTATTCAATAATGAGATACTCCTACCAAAAGAGTGAGTACCATTATATTCCCAGACGATAAAAATAAGGCGGAATAGGCTGGTATTATGTTTTTTTCTGTATTTTTGCCACTGGATCAAGGTGACTTGTATCCAGACATATTAAAAATTTGAAGAAGCGTTATGCTTATCTTGTGAATTGGAAACCTAGGAAATTTCTCAATCACGCACAAGGGTGGCATAGTGGTTCTCACGCTATAGCGTGGGCTGCTATTACTACATTCGTGCGTAAGGTTATTCCTAGGACCTCCAATTCAGAACGTGGCATTGCAGTTCCACGCTTCGTGTTTTATAAAAGTCTGCTAAGGGGCTGGGGAGACATAAATAATAATACTTTTATGGGACTATTAGATTTATTCCGAAAAAAGACGAGTGATAATCCTATTGCAGATTTGTATAGTGATTTAACGTGGGAACAGAGATGTTCTATCATGCAATTGTATTCTCTTTTCAATGTGACTTGCTTCGAAAACCTCAAGAACAGCAAGATTTCATATGAGATTCTAATGACGGCAAGTAACGATTTGGGGGTAACTATACAACAAGCCGATAAATATTTTGAGACACATGGACAATTTGCGAATCTCATGGAACAAATGCGTTCTATCAACGATAAATCAATTCTTGATATTATCCTTTTAGATTATATGAAAATGATAGCACTTAGCAATGAAGAAAAAAAAGCTCAACGTTGCGAATTGATCACAAATATATATGAAGAATTGGGGTATACTGAAGATGAGATCATAGAAAGAATCGAAAAAGCTGCAGCTATGGCGAGAATGTTTAATCAATAATTATAAGAACCATGATTATAAGAATCCTTATTCAAGTTGCCGTAATGTGTTTCATCGGCTGGCTGTTATGTGACATTGAACCCTACGAGAAATATTCTTGGTACTCAGGTATTTGGCACGGATTATTCTTGCCTGTTAACTTTATCCGGAGTTTGATCTTTGATGATGTATTATATCAAGCCACACGTCATACTACCGCCTATTCCGTTTTCTATTGGATATTTGGAATCCTTTCTCTCTTATCTTTTGTTTTCGGCAATGGTAGAAAAGAATAAGATAACTCTATTGATATTGGCGATAGCTTTACTGATATGCTTAGCTCCTATGCCTTATGGCTATTATATGCTGATAAGATATGCCGCTACTATTCTGTTTGGCGTAATGGCTTATGATTATTTCCAAAATAAACAAAAGAGATTATATGTTATATGCCTTGCGTTGGCGTTATTATTTCAGCCTATTCTGAAAATACCGTTCGGACGTGAGATTTGGAATTTAATAGACGTGGTTGTCGCTATATTCTTACTTTGGCTTTTCTTTAAAAAGAAGGAGACAAATACCCAATAGAGAAGGAAAGGAAACTCACTTACGCGCTGGCGGAATTAAAGGATGTTATTTCAAAAAAATATAAGGCTCGAAACTAGAAAAAGATGAAGTATCTGATATAGCATCGGCAAGAACCCTGACAAGGGTTCCATGTGAATAACCGTGGGTTGCAAACCCACGGTTTATCGGATGCTTTTTCGGTGAGCCCTGCAAGGGGTCAACAGGTTATCAACGGTTTGTAAGTTCACCCCCTTCAGGGCTGAAAGACAAGAGGCAAGCCCTGATCCGTGGGTTTGCAACCCACGGTTATTCACATGAAACCCTTTCAGGGTTTAAGGCGCGAAGCTAGAAAAAAGTGAGTCTTGAAGCTAGGAAAGAATGTGAACTTATTATAGTATCTGTATCTTCCATGGCTTTAGCCTCGTTTCAATTGCCGTCGGTTTTAACCGACGGTTCAGATGATGTTGTTTTTCCTGGCTTTAGCCAAAGTTAAAAGAAATTTGGCTAAAGCCAATCATAGCAGAGATTACCCAACCGTCGGTTAAAACCGACGGCAATTGAAACTGAGGCTAAAGCCATGAAGATAATGACACTGAAAACATTCAAAACTGTCAAGAACTGAAACATTCATCTTTGGCAAATAATGAACTTACCTATCGACTCTTTATTTCTACTTCCCTGAAATGATCTTACGGATCTCGCTTAGTTTGTTCAGTGCTTCGATCGGAGTAAGGTTGTTTACATCGAGGTTCTTTATCTCGTCGCGTACCTGGCTTAATACGGGGTCGTCGAGCTGGAAGAAGCTAAGCTGATAGCCTTCGGCGGCGGATGCAATCTCTTTGACAGGCTTTGCTTTCACCTTGCCTTTTCCTTTCGCTTTGTCTTTGCAGTCGATACCCTCCTGCCGGTTATCCGTTTCCAGTTGCTTCAGGATCTCGTCGGAACGTTTCACGATGCTCTTCGGCATTCCTGCCATCTTGGCCACATGGATACCGAAGCTATGTTCGCTACCGCCGGGAACCAGCTTACGCAGGAAGATCACCTTGTTGGAGACCTCTTTCACCGATACATTATAGTTCTTGATACGCTTGAACGAACGCTCCATCTCATTCAATTCATGATAGTGCGTGGCAAAAAGCGTCTTGGCACGGGCATTCGGATGCTCATGGATATACTCGACAATCGCCCAGGCAATCGAGATACCGTCGTAAGTACTCGTACCACGCCCCAACTCATCGAACAGCACCAGGCTGCGCGACGACATATTATTCAGGATATTCGAAGCTTCGTTCATCTCCACCATAAAAGTAGACTCACCGACAGAGATATTATCGGAAGCACCTACACGGGTAAATATCTTATCTACAATACCGATGCGGGCAGACTCAGCGGGCACGAAGCAACCGATCTGTGCCATCAGCGTGATCAATGCCGTCTGACGAAGTAAGGCAGACTTACCCGCCATATTCGGCCCCGTTATAATGATGATCTGTTGCTTTTCGCTATCCAGATACACATCATTGGCGATATAAGGTTCTCCCAGCGGCAATTGCTTTTCAATCACCGGATGACGACCCGACTTGATATCGATCACCTCCGAATCATCCACCAGCGGACGGATATAACGATTGTTTTCGGCTACCTTGGCAAAAGACAACAGGCAATCCAGCCGACCGATCAGGTTCGCATCCAACTGGATAGGCGGAATAACCTCAGCCAGGCAAAGTACCAGGTCATTAAACAGACGTCCTTCCAATGCCAGGATCTTCTCCTCCGCACCTAATATCTTTTCTTCGTATTCTTTCAGTTCCTCAGTGATATAACGTTCGGCATTCACAAGCGTCTGCTTACGAATCCATTCTACCGGAACCTTATCTTTATGGGCATTACGCACTTCGATATAATAGCCGAATACGTTATTGAAAGCAATCTTCAGACTGGGGATACCGGTCTTTTCACTTTCGCGCTGTTGCACTTTCAATAAATAATCTTTACCGGAGTAAGCAATCGCACGCAGATCATCCAATTCGGCATTTACCCCTTGGGCAATAACGCCTCCTTTATTCAATAAGGCGGGTGGATCGTTGTTTACTTCCTTCTCTATCCGCTCACGGATCTCCAGGCAGGCATTCAACTGTTCTCCGATGCGGCAAAGACTGGGCTCGTCGCTATTCATACAGGCCTCTTTGATCGGCTCGATAGCGCGAAGAGCAACTTTCAACTGAACCACTTCACGGGGTGAAACACGTCCTACGGCCACCTTCGAGATAATACGCTCCAGGTCGCCTATCTGATCGATATGTTCGTCCAGAAGCTCTTTTACCTCCGGGTGACGGAAGAAGTAATCCACCACATCCTGCCGTTCCTGTATCGGTTTCACTTCCTTCAACGGGAAAAGAACCCAACGTCTCAACATACGCGAACCCATCGGCGAAACCGTCTTATCGATCCCATCGAGCAGACTGGTTCCTTCATCATTCATCGTACCGACCAGCTCGAGGCTGCGCACAGTGAACTTATCCAGACGTACATAACGATCTTCCTCGATACGCGACAGGCCGGTGATATGCGAAATATGTTTATGTTCCGTCTGATCCAGATAATAGAGGATAGCTCCCGAAGCGACGATACCCAATTTCAGATGCTGTACGCCGAAACCTTTCAAGTTCTTCGTCTCGAAATGCTTCAGCAGGCGGTCGTTGGCGGCTTCGTCGGAGAAAACCCAGTCGTCCATCTCAAAAGTAAAGAAACGGGGGCCGAACGATTCTTCAAAACGCTTACGATTATTGCGCTCTATCAAGACCTCTTTCGGGGAGAAGTTATTCAGTAATTTGTCGATATAATCGACCGTTCCCTCAGCTGTCAGGAACTCACCGGTGGAAATATCCAGCAGTGCGATACCACAAACATCCTTTCCGAAATGAACGGCTGCGAGGAAGTTATTTTCTTTATGATTAAGAATATTATCGTTGATGGAAACACCCGGCGTAACCAGTTCCGTCACCCCACGCTTCACCAGTTTCTTGGTCAACTTCGGATCTTCCAACTGGTCACAGATGGCAACACGTTTACCGGCTCGCACCAGTTTAGGCAGATACGTATCGAGGGCGTGATGCGGGAAACCGGCCATTTCGATAAACTGTCCCGGCCCGTTGGCTTTCTTCGTCTGAACGATCCCGAGAATTTCAGCACCAATCACGGCATCCTCACCATACATTTCGTAAAAGTCTCCTACACGGAACAGAAGGACAGCATCAGGGTGTTTCGCTTTAATATCGAAATACTGCTTCATCAATGGGGTTTCAACGATCTTTGCCACGGGATATATTCTTTTATCATTTTATTTAAACCGTACAAAGGTACAATTTTTTACGAGAGTATAAAGGAGGAGAATATCGCTTTACCTTATTGTTGCCAAAAGTTACGGATCGCCTGTTCATTCACGAAAACACCTTCTATGCCCGCAATGGTAATCGTATCCATTAATTGCGACAAGCCGCCAAAGCCATCATTTGCTTTATCTACTATCTTCTGATAAGCTTCTGATAAATAACGGGCATTGGCATCTTCCGGCTTCACCGTGAACCTACCCAGATAATAATTACCGTCGAACGTATTATTTGTCGACTCTGTGAAGTTGAACGTTGTGCTTTCAGCCGTATAGAAAATATTATCTTTTACCAGCGTACTGTCGGAGAAACCGCCCCAGGAGTCGAATGTCATCATGCTGCGGTCTACTTTTCCTTCCGGCTTTTTATTCACATGGAGGATGTTGTTACAGATGGTCGTGTTCTTTACAGGGCCTGCCAGATGAATATTAGGCGAGAAGGTTCCTACCCGGGTAAGGCGCGTACGGATACCGTCATTGATACTGATATTGTAGCGGACGATTGTTCCCCGGTTACCGATATTGGACGGCTCGGAAACTTCACCGGAGTTGCAGATCAAGACCATGCCGCCTTCGTTATCGTGACTGTAATTATACTCGATCACCGTGTTCGTACAGTTCCAGTCCGAATCGAATCCCTGGGCATCCCAGGGAGCCTTATGATCGCTAACTTCATTGAAACGAATGATCGTATTGTCACAGCTCCACGGCCAGATACCGGCTGCGGCTTCCGTATCGGGAAGTATGGCCGGACAATTACGCATCACATTATATTCAATCAGCGTGCTGTCGCAACCGATCGGAACGATACCGTCGCCGGGTACTTCTTCAATCAGGTTATTACGAACAACCGTATGTTTGCTCGGGTGCCAGTTGCGGCGGTCGCTGTAAGCCGACCATATCATCGCATTACGGGAACAACGGCGTATGCAGCAGTTCTGGATGGTCAGGCTGTCGAACATGGAGATCACCTCTTTTCCCCCGTTGACGATCAGGATACCGCTGCCGCCGCCTTCCGTTTTCACCAACGAACCGTTGACATCCCGTATATCAATCCCATCTACTATAATATTATGTGACACGCCATAGTCGGAAGCTTCTATCTTCAAGCCGGTACGGAAAGGTTTACGTTCTTTGCCTGTATTCACTATTTCAATATCACGGAATGTGACGTAATCGGAGTTGTGGATACGAACGGCATACAGGGAACTGTCGTTTCCAACAATACATGGCTTACTTCCTTCACCATAAGCTTCTACATATATCCTATTATCTGAAGTTCCCTGTCCCGAGATTTCCAGTTCGCCGGAGTAAGTATCTCCCCTCTTCAACAGGATACGGTCACCCGGTTTCAGTTGGAGAGATTGAAGTTTGGAGAGGCTCTTCCAGGCAGCCTGTTCGGAATGTCCGTTATTATTATCATTTCCGTTCACAGCATCCAGATAGTAGCAGGAGGTATCCGGCGCACAGCCGACACAAAGAAAAACAAGGAAAAAGAACAATAAGTAACTGTTTACATGCTTTGTCATAGCCAAAAGAATATTAGATTAAAACGACAGTAAATATAATAACTATCTGTAACAAAGAACCCAAATGAATAATTATTATTCCGGATAAATAATATAACTTTGTCGACAATCTGACAAGAAATAACTAAAAGATCATGAAAAAAACTATTTTACTCGCTTCAGGCCTTATCCTGGCCGTTCCTTTTGTGCAGGCGCAAAAGAGCAAAGACAAAAAACCAAATGTTGTATTTATCCTGGCCGACGACCTTGGATACGGCGACTTAAGCTGCTACGGACAAAAGAAGTTTAATACACCGAATATCGACCAACTGGCTCAAAACGGTATGCGTTTTACGCAATGTTACTCAGGTACTACCGTCAGTGCCCCTTCCCGCTCCTGCCTGCTGACAGGTACACATAGTGGACATACTCCCATTCGCGGAAACAAAGAACTTGACCCGGAAGGACAATTCCCGTTGCCCGAAGGGGCACGTACCATTTTCCACGTCATGCAGGATGCCGGATATAAGACTTCGGCTTTCGGTAAGTGGGGACTGGGTTACATCGGTACTTCCGGTGATCCTAAAAATCAGGGATGCGAAACATTCTTCGGATATAACTGCCAGCTACTGGCACACAGCTATTATCCCGATCATCTGTGGGACAACGACCAGCGTGTCGAACTGAAAGATAATGTATTGGACGTCGAATACGGAAAAGGTACTTATTCACAAGACCTGATCCACTCGAAAGCACTCGACTACCTGGATAATTTGAAGGAAGACGAACCTTTCTTCATGTGGTATCCGACCATTCTGCCCCATGCCGAACTGATCGTACCGGAAGACAGCATCATCCAGAAATTCCGTGGCATGTATCCGGAAAAGGCACATAAGGGTACCGAACCGGGCAGTCCGGCTTTCCGCAAAGGTGGCTATTGCACACAACTATATCCCCACGCTACATTTGCCGCGATGATCTATCGTCTGGACGTGTATGTGGGACAGATCGTGCAGAAACTGAAAGACAAAGGTTTATACGACAATACAATCATCATTTTCGCCAGCGACAACGGCCCTCACATGGAAGGTGGAGCCGATCCTGATTTCTTCAACAGCAATGGCATCTACCGCGGTTACAAACGCGACCTATATGAAGGCGGTATCCGTGTGCCGATGATCATTTCATGGCCGGGACATATACAGCCAGGAACGGAAACAAATTTCATGTGTTCGTTCTGGGATGTGTTGCCCACATTCGAAGAGATCATCCATCCGAAAGCTAAACAGAAGGAGATGGACGGTGTAAGTATGTTGCCGCTACTGCAAAACCGTAAAGGACAGAAAGAGCATGAGTTCCTGTATTTCGAATTCCAGGAAATGAACGGTCGCCAGGCTGTACGCCGGGGTTCATGGAAACTGGTTCATATGAATATCCGTGGTGATAAACCGTATTACGAGCTTTATAACTTAGCAGCCGATCCTTCGGAAAAGTATAACCTGCTGGACAAGTATCCGGAAAAGGTAGCCGAACTGAAAGAAATCATGGTACGGGAACATATCGAAGATCCGAATTGGCCGTTACTGAAGAAATAAAGATATGACCATTTCGTTGACATCAACGAAATGGTCAAGGCATTGAAAAAGGCAGGCTGAATTGTAATTAATAAAACAATTCAGTCTGCCTTTATTTTATCTAACCATTATATATTACTTCTTTACCACCTTATGGCTGCTTCGTCCTTCCGCAGTCTGTACTTCCATCACATAAATACCTGACGGATAGCCGCTGTAAGAAAACGTAACAGTCGAATTATCGCTTCCCGGCTGCTTTTTCAACAGGCGGCCGTTCATATCATACAAAGCGATTTCCCGGATAGCGACAGGAGAAGTTACGTAAGCCGTTCCGTTCGTATCATAGGAAACAGAGATATTCGTCTCTGCTGATATCTCTTCCGTTGAGGTCGGATCGCCGGCTACCAGGATCTCTCCGGTCGTATTGCTGCCACCTCTCACCCATTGCCAATCCTGCGCGTCGCTGCTCTTATATAGCAGGCGGATACGGTCGCCGGGTACCATTTGCTGCGTGATCGTACAAGGTACTTCCTGAGCTACTCCCTGTTCAATCTGTATGCTGACAGGCTCTTCACTCGAAATGAACTCTTTGGTATTACCATCCTTATCGACAAGGGCGACAACCAGGTTACCGGAAAAATCACGGATACTCATATTACCCACATAGCCGTATTCAACACCAAACAGTTTGTTTGGTTCGAAAGTATCCGTTGTTGCTTCGAGGCCGGCAAAGACCGTTCCGCTGTTCTCACCATAGAAAAAGGCCAGTACGTCCTGATAGGTGGAACCTTCCACCGGTTTCTTCATACTGATGATAGCATCCTGGTCGAGCGAGAAACCGCCAATGTTACCACCTGTTCCCTGCTCTTCGGGTTCAAGTACCGCCAGCAGGTAATAACCGTTGGCCAGTCCGCCCCAGCCCCAGTTCACATGATAATAATCCGCTTCGTTATAACCGTCGATGATAAACTGGTGGCCTTCGTTCTGGTCGTTTTCACCACCATAGACAACAGGGCGGTTATCATCCAGTTCACCTTTGATAATAGACTCCCATTCGGCTGTCTGGTAGTTTTCACGTTGCAGGACATGAAGGGATTTATCGTATTTCATATAATTGACAAGACCCTGGGCGGCTGTCAATGTCAGTGCACCACTGTTTCCGGGGGCATAATTCATATCGGACATAACACCGACGTCATACATCAAGGTAGCTATGTTCTGTGCCTGTTCAGTAGTATATTGCCCGGCCGTATAGGTAGAAGGCATGTTATCCCACTGGTAAGGAGTATCGAAGGTAGCCGAAAGGGAGAGGTTGTAAGTCTGGGAAGTATAAGAATGGCTGCCCTCACCCACGTCCGGCCATTTATGATACTGCATGGCAATAGATGTCGAGGTGGCGACACATCCGGTCGGTGTGCGCTGGCTGTTTACCACGGGACACAGATTGTTATAAGGTGTCATTTGATCCCATAGAACGGTTGTCAGGGACACCTCGCCCGACTTCAACTGCATAGTTCCCTGGCGAACCTGATTCCAGGCAACCGAAACTTCACGAGATGCTTCCTGCTTATTCTCACGTATCCAGTTGATCTGGCGCTGGTAACTATCAAACCATCCGCGCAGATTCGACGGCATGGAGTCTTTTTCAAACAGTTGCTGCATGCCATATCCCAGGATAGGATAAACGGCATCGTCACCCGCCACAACGACAAAGCCGTCGGCATCTTCGCGGTTGAATACATAAAAAGTAGCATCCTGCACGGAACCGGCTGACTTGGTAGTTGTTCCGGCATCCGACCAGACCAGAGTCAATGCGGGTTCTGAAGCTTTTGTCTGCGGAGAATTCGCTTTCAGAAAACTGAGGGCTACGCTCCGTGCCTGCTTCACATCAATAGGTGCGGCACTTATCGACATAGTCAATAAGGCGGTAAAGAAAACAATAGTACATCTTCTCATTACTCGTAATTTTTAAGTTTACATTCAGTTTGCGCTTATCAGAGGCCCGGTTAAAGGTGTTTTTATAACAAGGAAAGGAGAGAAATAGTTTCTGTCTTTTCACACCGGCAGATCAACAACTATTGCTTGCCAAAAAACTCCTTCCGGAATCTATCCTGCCCATTTTGAAATGTCGACATTGCAAAATACCCCATAATTTATACTTCCCGATAAATATTATTGTATCTTTGCATCACAATTTAACACATTAGGCAGAAAAATGAAAAGCAAAATTGATTTTCAGCCCAAGCTTATATCGGCGCTGAAAAATTATTCCAAAGAAAAGTTCATGACCGACCTGATGGCAGGGATCATCGTGGGTATTGTTGCCCTTCCATTGGCCATCGCATTCGGTATTGCTTCGGGAGTAAGTCCGGAAAAAGGATTGATCACGGCAATAATCGGTGGGTTTATCGTTTCTCTTCTGGGAGGAAGTTCCGTGCAGATCGGCGGGCCGACCGGAGCTTTCATTGTAATCGTATACGGTATTATACAAAGTTTCGGTATCGAAGGACTGGCCATAGCGACAGTTATCGCCGGAATTATATTGGTGGTAATGGGAGCTTTAAAGTTGGGAACGGTCATCAAGTTCATTCCTTATCCTATCGTAGTCGGTTTTACCAGTGGTATTGCGCTGACTATCTTTACCACACAGATGAAAGACCTGTTCGGTTTGACGATGGAAAAGGTTCCGGCCGATTTTATCTCCAAATGGATTGCTTATTTCGACCATTTCCATACAATTAATCCCTGGTCGTTCGTCATCGGGATTATCAGCATCGTCATTATAGCCGTTTCACCCAGATTCTCGAAGAAGATACCGGGTTCGCTGATCGCTATTATTGTGATGACAATTATTGTCTATATCATGCGCAACCATCTGGGTATTGCAGGCATAGAAACGATCGGCGACCGTTTTACCATCAATGCTTCTCTCCCACAGCCAGAAGCTATTTCTTTCAATATGGAAACGATCAACCTGTTGCTTCCTTCTGCATTTACCATTGCCATGCTGGGGGCGATCGAATCGCTTCTTTCTGCAACAGTGGCAGATGGTGTGACAGGAGACAAACATAATTCCAATACCGAACTGATTGCACAAGGGGCTGCCAATATCATTGTCCCTATTTTCGGTGGTATTCCGGTTACCGGTGCTATTGCCCGTACGATGACGAATATCAATAACGGTGGCCGTACGCCTGTTGCCGGTATTATCCATGCAATTGTATTACTATTGATCCTCTTATTTCTGGGCCCGCTGACCAAGCATATTCCAATGGCCTGCCTGGCTGGTGTATTGATCATCGTTTCTTACAATATGAGTGAATGGCGCACATTCCGTTCGTTGATGAAAAATCCGAAAAGCGATGTTTCCGTTTTGCTGGTAACCTTCTTCCTGACAGTGATATTCGACCTGACTATCGCTATCGAGATAGGTCTGCTAATCGCCATGTTCCTGTTTATGAAACGGGTAGCTGAAACAACACATGTTTCAGTGTCCAAAGATGAAATAGACCTGTCCGATGAAGGTGAGATACACCATGACGAAGAGGTGTTGACTTTACCGAAAGGGGTTGAAGTGTATGAAATCGACGGCCCATTCTTCTTCGGTGTCGCCAATAAATTCGATGATGTAATGAAAGTCATAGGCGATAAACCTAAAGTGCGTATTATCCGTATGCGTAAAGTTCCGTTCATGGATTCAACAGGGCTGCATAACCTCGAAAGTTTATTCCGCTTATCGAAAGCGGAGAATATCCACATGATCCTATCCGGGGTAAATGAAGATGTACGCCGTGTATTGATCAAATCAGGCTTCGACCAAAAGATCGGTGCGGAAAATATTTGTTCCAATATTAACGAAGCGGTCAGAAAGGCAGAAGAGGCAGTAAGGTAAATCTATTTTTTCAGTTTTGAAAGTTACTAAAGAAATAAATATGTATGAATGGGGAGAACTTTAGGAAAGTCTCCCCATCAATTCTTATAAATTGAATTTATATCCAATAGTTATAGCTACGCTTCTATTCTTATACTTAAAATAATTATCCGGATCAAATTCTTTCCATGTCTTTTTAAGCCCTAAGTCATAAGCCAAAGATAAATTAAACTTATATACCTCGGCACTTAGAGCAAATCGTAAACCGGAATCAAAGCGTTCAAAAGGTTCTATGTATTCATTTTTTCCCGTCTTTAAATCAAAACGTTCAAACGGATTATACCATATCCCATCTGTATTACCGATTCCCGTATGTACAAAATTGGACCCAAACTCTCCATATCCATTTACTCCACAAGCAAAATAAGCCCCTAGCTGAGGAACTAAAGATATATGTTCAACAACCGGAATACGGTAGCCAAACATGACAGGCAATTCCAGATACCCCAAACGAACCATTAATTCACGACTGCCATCCACCAAACCATTGGCACCTTTCGTTGTATGATAGATTCCACTTAAAAGCATTATATTATTCCCTAACTGATAGTCAATTGTCACCCCCCCTACAGGCAGAACCTGCCTATGATCTCCTTTCACTCCTAACCTAGCCATATTAACACCAACCTCAGCCCCCAAACGAACTTGAGCACTCAACTTCACTACACTCATACCAATGAGCATACTTAAAATAATACACAACTTTGTTTTCATAATTTTTTATCATTTATATATATGACAGATTCTGACAAAATACCCCTATTCCAAAGTAATTACTTTGTCAGAATCCAGTCAAAATAGAAACATATACTTCTTACGTTGTATAATTATTTAACATCTCGGCTATAAACATTGTGATGAATAGGGCAAATATCCTTAATGGAAGGATCATTTTTAATACATAAGTCTGAATCTATATATCCACCTTTGTAATAATTATACCCAGCACCTTCCGGGTGTGTACCTCTCGTTCCAGCCTTAAAATGTATACAATCAGGTGATTTTAAAGGTTCTGTCATATTACGAACGGAAAAATCCATTAAATTTTTCACATAAGATCCTGATTTTCCTTCAGGCAAACTTACTTCAGCAGGTACACTAAGTGTTTTTGTTCCATACGTTTTAATACTTCCATTAGGATATAATTCTGTTGGTATACCATTAAAAATACACGTTATTTGAGATACCCAATAAGCTGTTGTATAATGTTTCCATCCTGCAAGTTTTTTCCTTTTTCCATCAACATTGATTTGGAATTGAACCATTGTTTGATTTGCACCATGAGTATCTTCAAATGCCGTATTCTTTATTAAGCAACAATCTGCATAAGTTTTTTTAGTTTTATCTTTTTTAGTATAATCATACTTATCAAAGATAATTTGTTCACTTCTCATATTTGAAGAAATAGGATTCAAATATTCAATTTTATGAACTGATCTAAAATTATCTGTTGTGGCTAAAGTAACATATCTTCCATCAACAACATTCTTAACTCCACCGATATAAAACACGCCATCCTTGTTTAATATATTACGGTATGTTTTTGATTGAACGACAGGATAAACAAGACTATCGCCTGTCATAAACACATACTGCTTATTCTTTTCTAATAAGTTTGTCACTTCTGACGGATCATTATCCATTGCCGTATAAATTGCATCAATAATATTGTCTGTAAAAGTTTGATAAGAATCAAAGTGATTTACCGTTGCCCATTTTCTATACTCACTTTCAGACAATGAAATTAAAGAGTCAGACAATTGAAAATAATCTTCTATAGACCTAAAATTAAGGGCACCATCGGATTCTACATAAAAAGGAGTTTCCAATGAGGTAGAACGAGTTAATAAAACACCTGTAGGTGTATTCTCTAATACATCTGTTTGACTACATGACACTAATGCACTAACGCAAAGTGACAGAATTAAATTTTTCTTCATGACAAATTTATATGATTAATTAATAGAAAATTCCCCGAAAACACGATTCTTCCCATCCGTAACAGATAGCATACAATCCCCTTCTACATCCTTTACAGGTATTGTTACAGAAGATGATTCATTCGTATGAATAACTTGGTTGTACAAAATTTTACCGGATGAATCGGATACTGTTACATAAACATCCCCTAAATCATCCTCAAAGAATAAGGATATATGTTCATTGTTATCTTCTACCCAAGCATGGATAGGTAAATTCATTTCTAATGATCTTTCAACTTTATCCCATTTACCTTTTAAACAGATGGGACTCTTTGCAAACACAGGAATTGCTATTAACAAGGAAATAATAGCAATTCCTAAAAATCTAAAATGTTTCATACTCACAACGTTTTTAAAATTCGTTGCAAACATAGACATTTTCTGAAGCAAACACCTTTTTACCCTCTAAATACACAGGGACTATCGCCTATTGACAATCAGCTACTTACAACTACACTTTATGGACAGGAAATAAATTATCTACTTATTAGACAAACACTTACAAATACACTCAAAAAACGGTACTTCACTCCCCGCATAACCCAGCTTTTGGCGTATACGTAATCTCCGTTTACTAATAGATTCCGGATTTATATTTAATAGAATGGCCTCTGAACTTATATCCAATTTCAGAAAAGAAAGGTAACAATATTGTATTTCCGCAAGGGTTAATCCATGAGGGTTATCAGATACAAACTCCTCGAATAAATGATAGGTTTGATTTATCAAATCCATAAGGCTACACCAATCCCTGTTTATCAATAATGGTTTTTCATTTCCGGCAACCACATTTAAGGACAACTTGATTATCTTTTTCACAATTGTGGCATTCTTCATTTTTTCCTCTTTTAACAAGTCTAGCTCTTTCTCTATGTTTACCATATCCTCTTTTAATAAACTTAGTTTAGATTCGTTATCATATATGGATTGTTGTATGATTATCTCTTTTTTCTTTTTCTCCAGTTCATAAGACAGGACGGATATTCTCTCTTCATTTTTCTTTAGTTTGACTTCTTGTTCATAAAGCATTTTATTTTTCTTATTATAATGAAACAAAACGATAACACCAAATAACAAACCAATACAAACAATAATAACAATAATAACAAGTTCAATCAAATTGTTATTGTGAAGTCTAGCATTCTCATTCAATAATAATACATGATTATACCTTTTCTCCGCATCTAATATATCCAAATGGATAGTGGAGTTGTAAAAAGAATCAAGCTTTTCTGTATAACGTTCCAAAATAAACAAAGCTTGTTCCATATTACCAGACTTTTTCTCTATTTCATATTCTGTATACAAAGTAGAAATCGGAGTAAATTGGTTTTTTGTATGTATTCTTGATTTATCCAAATATAAACGTGCTTTATCAAAATTTCCAATGCTCATATATAATTCACTTAAAGCAGAGTAACTAGGTGCTATATCCGACACATTACTTTCTAATGACTTCAATAAATAATACTCTGCTTTATCCCAATTCCCCATCAAACCATATACATTCCCCAATCCATTTTCTATAGAAGACATAGCCCCCGAATCTTGTAAACAAACAACAATGGAATCCGCCTTCAACAAATAATCCAACGCCAGCGAGCAGGAATCCTCAAATGCCAGTGTTTGAGCTATGAACTTCAATGCCAACGCATAACTTCGTTTATTATCGGCTTTCAAAAAATAATCGGCAGATTGGTTATACTTATCTAAAGTTTCCTGGAAGAACCCTTTCAAATCATACAAATCCCCCATATACGAACAAATATACCCGGCCACATTATACTCCTTTGCCCTTTCAGCCACATCCAATGCCTGTGTATACGCATCCATCGCTTTCATATATTCCCGGTCTTCCACATACGACCGTCCCAGAAACAGACCGATCTGTGCCTGTTCATAAGGTGTTCCATGTTTTTCGTACCAACTACGCGCTCGCAACAATTGGGAGACGTATGGCATATCTTTAACAACCTTATCAGCAGCCTTTCCGTACAACATACACCAACGGGCTAATAACTTATCACTTAGATTATCGGCCATCGTTATGTTAACTAACAGTAAATAAGTACTATCCGGATTAATTTCCAATAAAGTTTCGGCATGGTCAATCAATTGCTGTTCTTTAATTTCGTTTCGGCAACCGGTAAAAAATACAGTTAATAATACTACTAGATAAATCATGTTTTTCATAAGCGTTATATTATCAACACAATATTAATCAATTAAAAAGGAACAGCAAAAGGATAAATAACATAAATGCAATATAACATGGTTTGACTTCAGTAACACCTTAAAATATACATAAGCATATTTCCTTAATGATCAGATATATTTCCAATTACCCTACTTATTAAATAGAATTACTATGGCGACTAATCAGCGGTTAACAACCATCAACCGTATGGCTCATAATCATCAACCATACGGTTGATAATTATCGACCATACGGCTTACAATTGTGAGCCACTAAAAAGTGCCGTATAAATGTACAAAAACATAAGGTTGATTGTACTGGAAGTTAGTGTTTTATTTTTTAATAATACTACCCTATTCTTTTTTCCATTACATTTGCGTCTTTACAAACCTAAAATCTAAGATATGGCACAATCAGGAAGATTACTCTCGTTGGATGTAATGAGAGGTATCACAATTGCAGGAATGATCATGGTGAATAATCCCGGAACCTGGGAATATGTATATGCTCCTTTACGGCATGCATCCTGGAACGGCCTCACTCCTACCGATCTGGTCTTTCCGTTCTTTATGTTCATCATGGGAGTTTCGATGTTCTTTTCATTGCGGAAATATAATTTCAAACTATCCAAAGAAAGTGTTACGAAGGTATTGAAGCGGACAGCACTTATCTTTCTGGTCGGATTCGGACTGAACCTTTTCTCCCATATCTGTTATAACGGATTCACTCACTTTGAAAACCTTCGCATCCTCGGCGTTATGCAACGCCTTGCATTGGCTTATGGCGCAGGTTCACTGATCGGGCTGGCTGTCAATCATAAATATATCCTGCAAACGGCTACCGTGATACTCTTATTCTACTGGATACTCCTGGCCCTAACAGGAAGCACCACATTATCGGAAGATAATATCATTGCCGTTGTAGACCGTGCCCTGTTTGGCAACACACATATGTATCACGATTATCTGGCCGACGGAACACGTATTGCTTTTGATCCGGAAGGATTGTTAAGCTGTTTCGGAAGTATCGCACATGTATTATTAGGTTTCTATGCCGGTAAAATAATTCTGGACAGCAAAAAGAATAATGAATTAATTATCAGGAATTTGTTTATCTTTGGAAGCATTATTCTGTTTCTGGGATTTCTATTCAGTTACGGTTGTCCGATCAATAAAAAGTTATGGAGCAGTACTTTTGTTTTAACCACTTGTGGATTCGGTTCATTGTTCCTGGCCTTATTGATCTGGATTATCGACATTAACGGTAAAAAGAAATGGTCATTATTTTTCGAATCATTCGGGATTAATCCGTTATACCTGTATGTACAAGGCGATATACTGGCTGTCATACTGGATAAAAGCGGTATAGCATCTTATATTTATACGGATATATTGGCTCCCTTATTCGGAAACTTCGGCGGTTCATTAGTATGGGCTATTTTCTTTGTTATTCTGAACTGGATCCCCGGATATTGGTTATATAAGAAACGTATCTATATTAAATTATAATGAATAGTAAAAACCTCTTTTGTCATTACATTTATATAAGTATTGTCTGTTTATTTTTGTTTTGCACTAATAAGGCAAAATCTCAAATAAGCGAAGGGGGAATGCCAGCCAGTTTCAATGAACAGAATACATTGAAAAGCCAACTACCGATAGTTGACATTCCTATAAACTTCAGTGTGGAAGATATGAAAGTGGTGGATGCCTGGCAAGTAAGCCAGGGAGCACCATTAACAGTCTCTACCTTGATAGATACAGATCTGAATATGGATAATGCCGGCCATTGGCTTACCTTGTCTTCCGGACAAAAAATATGGCAACTGCATCTGCAGGCAAAAGGGGCTATCGCATTAATGCTTTATTATGATACATTCTACATACCTGAAGGAGGAAAACTGTTCATTTATAATGCAGAGAAAACTCATTTACTAGGGGCGTATACTTCACGAACTAATCCAGCAGGAAAATCGTTTGCTACCGAATTCGTAGCCGGCGATAATATCACGCTGGAATATGAACCCTCGCCTTCCGGTGAACCAGCCTGCATAAAAATCAATCAGATAGGATATGGATACAATCATCTATCCGTTTTCTTCGGGTTAAAAAGTACCGGCCCCGGAACATCCGGTTCCTGTATGGTGAATATCAATTGCGAAGAAGGAGAGGAGTGGCAGACTGAAAAGAACGGGGTCTGCCAGATGGTTCAGAAGATAGGAACAGCGGCTTATCTTTGTACAGGCTCCTTAATAAATAACACGGCTTTGGATATGAAACCATATATTTTATCCGCTTTCCATTGTTCTCAAGATCTTAAGAATAATACCATTGCTTCGGATGAGGATCTGAACCAATGGATATTTCATTTTCATTTTGAACATTCTGAATGCGATAATTCTTCTCCCGTAACGGAACAGAAATCGATGGTAGGCTGTACCCGTAAAGTCAGTATCCCACTCGACGGTGGCTCCGACGGACTTTTAGTATTACTGAATAATGATATTCCTAAAGATTATAATGTCTATTTCAATGGTTGGGACAGGAGAGAGACACCTGCAAATTCAGGTGTAAATATTCATCATCCATCCGCCGATTACATGAAAATATCAACCTTCGGCAGTTATCCGGTTGAAACAGTCACTTGGCTGGATGATACTAATACAACGGGAGCTCAAAATGCACACTGGAATGTAGTGTTCGATCCGACTCCCAATGGACATTCTATAACCGAAGGTGGCTCATCCGGTTCCCCTCTATTAAACCAAAACAAACTGATAGTAGGCACCTTAACCGGTGGTAACTCCACCTGCCGCTATACGGACGGGCGAAATATATACGGTAAACTGTTTTATCACTGGAATAAATACGGTAAGTCGGATAACGAACGCATGGATATCTGGCTCGATCCACTGAACACAGGTACAGTCAACCTCGCAGGATTATCTCAGACAGGTGAGGAGGGGACTTTAATAAATTATCAACCGCCAACAGATGTGACTTCAAAAACCATATCTTCCAATAATATTCTGATCGAATGGAATGCTCCTTTATACAAACAAGTTATCGGATGGGGAACTCAAAATTCATCAAAACAGATAGGTTATACAAACACTCCATTCTATTTCGGTCAAAGATGGGATACCAAAGATTTAAAGGATTTTCATAAGAAAAAGTTGATCAGTGTTAACTTTATTCCAGCTTCCAACGCTTTCTATGCTATTTATATTAAGCAGGGGGAACGTACTTACAGCCAGGAAATAACTAATCCGGTAGCTAATAAATCAAATTCGGTTCAGTTGAGAACTCCATTTGTAATAGATGCCGGACAGGAGTTGATTGTCTCTATCCATGTAAAAAAATATAGTCGGTCGACTCCCGCATTTATGGACGGTGGGCCGTCCATTCACGGAAAAGGGAATCTTATTTCTTTTGACGGAGAGAAATGGGAATATTTGCAAAATGAGAAAACGGACAATAACTTTATCTTATCAGCGGTTGTAACTTCCGAAGAGGGAACCCTTACACGCAGCAGTGCTTTCCCTGTTATCACAGGATATAATATCTACAAAAATCAGCAAAAACTGGCTTCCGTTTCTGCTTCTACATTACAATATACAGACAGAAACATCACTTCAGGCACACATTCTTACAGTGTTTCAACATTGTATGACAAAAATGAAAGTAGACAGGTTACAGCTGCTAACGAAATAAAAGTAAACTCTGAAAAACTTACGGAAGCTGATGAAATAACTATCACTCCAACAATATTCAAGGATCAATTACAGATCATTAATCATCAACAGGTAAAATCTATCGAAATCTATACCGCCGATGGAAAAATGATCCGGAAAATAAATAACCCGTCTGAACAGATAAACCTAAGCAATCTATCACAGGGCGTTTATTTCTTCAGGTTATACGCCGATAAAACAGCAAAAACGATTCGTTGTATCAAACAGTAAAGAAAATATCAATAGGAAACCGTTACATCGAAGCCTTCTTTACGGGCACGATCGGCTATTTCATCCAATGTTTCTTTTGAAACTTTCTGAAGACCTTTCAGCGGAGTTTCACGATCAATGGTATAGATCATTACCTGTTTCGGTTTTATTCTCTTCAGAGCCTCGAGCCAGCCTTCCAGTTCCGTTTCTGTGGTGTTATCAACCGACTGACCGTTAACTTCCCCTATCAGAAACATGGTCTGGATGATCAGGTTTCCTTCGAAACGGCAAAGTTGTTCCATCAATCTGTCGAATGTAAATGCGGGAGAATTCGGAACATTCAACTGCTGTATACGGCTGTCCAGTACAGAGTCGAGTTTAAGGATATTATCTTCGATCTTATTCAATGCCCGGAATACACCTTCTTTATGAAGCATTGTCGAATTCGATAAAACCGCAATCTTTGCCTTCGGGAAAAAACGGTTACGGGTAGCAATCGTATCTTCAATAACTTCTTCAAACTGAGGGTGCATAGTTGGTTCCCCATTACCTGCAAAAGTAATCACATCGGGAGCAATCCCTTCACTTTGCATAGTTGATAACTTTTGTATCAATGCTTCTTTCACCTCTTCACGAGTCGGCAGTTTGGTATGCGTACGACGTTCTCCATTCAGGCCGCATTCGCAATAAATACAATCGAAAGAACAAAGCTTCCCGTCCACCGGAAGCAAATTCATACCCAAAGAAACTCCCAACCGACGGCTGTGCACCGGGCCGAATACTATCTTATCAAAGAGAATTGTTGACATAATTATATTGGTTTTTATCTATCAAGTTCTTTATATAACAAAGAACACTCCCATATTTCCATAAATTATGGATACAAAGCTACAAAAGACCCTAATACTACCAATGAAGAAGCA